>WNFX01000034.1_pt1 | contig 97338 bp, 69 predicted proteins | sample 5400111 | NCBI WGS metagenome assembly WNFX01 (sample SAMN13153363, study PRJNA577476) | soil metagenome | isolation source: 40 cm soil or saprolite under grassland replicate 1 | place: USA:California | collected 2016-06-15
CAGGCTACTGCGGATCGCTGCCGACATGGGCTGCTTGTTCGCCATCGACACCGATGCCCACGCACCTGGCCAGTTGGATTGGATGGACAGCGGCTGCGTGAGGGCAGAAGCGTTCGGCATAGATCAGAACCGGGTCATCAATACGCGCAGCGCGGATCAGGTCAACGCTCGCTAGGCCGGCACAAGCTTGACAGTCCGACCAGTCCGAGTGGGTATGGCAGTCGCCGCGCAGCGCCGCCCGCAGGCCGGCCGGGACCGCCGGCGGCGCCTCATCGAGCAGCCTGGTCAAGTAGTCAGGCCGCCGCCCGGCTGCCGCCTGCGCGATAACCTCCGCCGTCACCGGGCCGATCCCCGGCAGCGCGATCAGCGCCTGGGCCTCGAGCCGCTGGTCAAGCTCACCGGGCGCAAAGCCGGCCACCACCTGCGCGGCCCGGCGGAACGCCCGCACCCGGTAGGTGGGCGCTCCGGCCCGCTCCAACTGGAAGGCGATCTGCCGCAGTGCCTGAACCGGGTCCACCGTCAGTCACTACCCGATTCGGAGAGGTTCTTCTCGAACCAGTGATGCGCGTAGGGCTCATCGTTGAATGCGGCCACCTCACGGTAGCCAAAGGATCGGTACAACCTGATCGCCTCGGTCAGCGAGCGGTTGGTCTCCAGGCGCACCCGCAGGGCGCCGCCGACCGCCGCCCGCTGCTCCAGGTTTTCAACCAGCCGGCGGCCAAGCCCGAGCCCGCGGACGGATCTGGCCACCCACATCCGCTTGATCTCGGCCGGTTCCGCGCCCCGGAATTTCAGCGCGCCGCAGCCGACCGGCTCGGCATGCATGGTCGCGACCAGCAGCAGGCCCGCGGGCCTGGTCAGCTCGGCGTCGTCGGCCGAGATGGTCTGGGCCGGGTCAAAGCCGCCATCGAAGCGTTCCGCAAGCTCGCTGAAGTAGGCGCCGAGGCAGAACCTGGCGTGCGGGTGCCGCGGATCGCACTCGGCGATCGTGATCGCCGACGCCCGCATCAGCCGCTCGACCTCGGCCATCGCCCCGATCAGCCGACCGCGCTGGCCGGCGCTGAGCGGCCGGAGAATCGACGCGGCCACGTCGGCACGCCGGTCAAGCCTGCCCGACCGGCCGGTCCCAGGCCAGGAACCTGTCGTCGAGTGCCCCGAACCGCAAGGTGACAGCCCGGTTGAACCGCCGCACCTGCTCGACCAGGCCCTCATCCATTCTCAGACTATAGTCGGCAAACGCTCCACGTGCAGCAAGGCTGCCGCTCTCAGCCGATCGATCTGTCTTGCTCAGGGAGCGATTACGATACCAGGAGTTTATAATGCCATTCTATGACGCCATTGATGGGACCGGGGACCGGCATGAGCAGCGAGGTCGACTGGAAGTTCAACTTGCTCGCCGGCGCGGCGACGGTGCACGACGGGCGCTTCCTGCTGCTCCGGCGAAGCAGTAGGGAGTCGTTCCTGCCAGATGTCTGGGGCATACCTGCCGGGCAAGTTCAGCGTGGCGAGGATCCAGGCGATGCCTGCCTGCGCGAACTGCTTGAGGAGACCGGGCTGCCGGGCCAGGAGGCGGAGTTGATGAGCTACTCGACCTTCACCAGCAAGCGCAGCGCCACGGAACTCAACAATTTGCAATTGAACTTCCTTGTCGTGGTTCCGGCCAACCGGGTCAGGCTCAACAGGGCAAGTCATTCAGCGTACAAATGGATATCGCTCGACGAGATAGAAAACGGCTTGCTTGACGAGTTCACCAGAGAAATAATGGAATCGGCCAGGATGCTCTGCAAGGAACGAGCACGGCCTCAAGATCGCCAGCACGCGAATGGCTTGCGCGCGCAGGCATTACAGCGAGGCGTTCTACGATGAGTCTGCCGAACCGCGCGTGTTCTATGACTTCGTCGGGCTGCACTCACGGCTGTCGGCGGTGATGGCGGCCATCTGATCGGGCATCAGCGCGGCGAGCATGGAGCGGATGAAGCGGCGCTCGGCAGTCGGCCCGCGCCATGTGCAGCTGCGGCCAACGGCTGAGCTGCGGGTGCGCGCTGATCGCGTCGAGTATGGCAAGCCCGGCAGCCGGTCCGTCGGCCATCGCGACTGCCACCGCCCTGTTGGCCTGGACCACCGCGGTCGGCTCGTACCTGAGCAGCTCGCCGTACAGGGCCGCGATCTGCGGCCAGTCGGTGTCCTGCGCGGTCCTGGCCGTGGAATGGCAGGCCGCGATCGCCGCCCAGAGCTGGTAGGGGCCGGGACGGCCGAGCAGCAGCGCGGCCTGCACCAGCCGGTCGCCCTCATCGATCATCGCCCGAACCCACCGGCTGCGGTCCTGCTCCTCAAGCAGCACAAGCTCGCCGCCCCGGCCGGTGCGGGCGGGCCTGCGGGCGTCGGTAAGCAGCAGCAGCGCGAGCACGCCGGTCACCTCGGGCTCGCCAGGAAGCAGCGCGGCCAGGCTGCGCGCCAGCCGGATGGCGGCGTCACAGAGCTCGCCGTGCACGAGCTCAGGGCCCGATGCCGCCCGATGGCCAGCGGTGTAGATCAGGTAGAGCACCCGCAGCACGTCGGCGAGCCTGGCTGGCAACTGCTCGGCCGCTGGAACGCGGAACGGGATGCCGGCCCGGCGGATCTTGTGCTTGGCCCTGGCCAGCCGCTTGGCCATCGTGGGCTCGGGGACAAGGAACGCCGCCGCGATCTCGGCGGTGCTCACCCCGGCGACGTACCGCAGGGTCAGGGCCACCCGCGCCGCGCGGTCAAGCGCGGGATGGCAGCAGGTAAAGATCAGCGCCAGGTCGTCGTCGCCCATCGGCTCGTGCGCCGCCGGCTCGCCGTCAGCGACAGCGGCACGGGCTGCGGCCGCCTCCTTCTCCGCCCGCCTGGCGTCGCGCCGGATCTGGTCGATCGCCTTGTGCCTGGCCACTCCGATCAGCCAGGCTCTGGCGCTGGCCGGCTGGCCTTCGGCCGGCCAGCGCTCCACCGCGAGCGCGCACGCCTCCTGGACCGCGTCCTCGGCGACGTCGAGGTCGCCGACCATCCTGGCGACCGCCGCCACCGCTCCCCGCCGGTGGGCCAAGAACAGATCTTCGCTCAGCTCGGCACCCTGGCCGCCACCACCGGCCTGATCTCGATCGAGGCGTCCGCTGCGGCGGGCAGCGTCGCCGCCCACCTGATCGCCTCGTCCAGATCGGCGCACTCGACCAGTGTGTAGCCGCCGACCTGCTCCTTCAACTCGGCGGCCGGGCCGTCGGTGAGTATGGTCTCGCCGTCACGGACCCGGACCACGGTCGCAGTGCTGGCCGACTCAAGCGGCGCGCAGTCGATCAGCACGCCAGCCGCGCTCATCGCGTCGGTCGCCCGCTTCCACGCGTCGAACATGGCCGCTGCCTCGGGCGTGCCGAAATCGGGCAGGTCAGCGCCGGCGGCCCGGTGCAGCAAGAACAGGTACTTCATCTGCGGTACCTCCCCAGCCCGCAGGCTGCGGGCAGATCCTCGCGCCCGCTGGGTGCGGGCAGCTCCTCACGCCCCCAGGGTGCGGGCGCTCACCCGAGTAGTCGTACGGCACCCGCCCAGATGGACAGCCAGCGCCACATCAAGCTATCCGGCGACGGCGGATCCACCAGAAGCAGAACCCGGCCAGCGCGACTGCGGCAGCGACGAAGATCGCGGTCTCGTACAACTGGAAGGCCCAGTATCGGCTGGCCGGCTGATAGGTCACCAGCTGCCGCAGGTGAAGCCGACCAAGCGCGGCCGTGCACGCACGGAAGGAACCCGACCCGCACGCGCTCGGGGCCGGGCCGGTGAACAGGTGCCCGGCCGCGTTGATGGTCTGGTTAGAGAGCACCCAGGCGCCAGGCTTGCTTACCCCGGCGATTACGGTGGCGGAATTGTTATCGCCGATCATCAGTCCGCTGAGGTTGCTGACGTCAAGCGGCAAGACCTGCCGGACCGGGGTGCTCAGGTGCGGGCGGATCCAGTTCGGCCAGGCGAGTTGCACGGCGGCGAACGCGGCCAGGGTGGCAGCCATGGCCGGCACGGTGCGGCGGATCAGCACGCCGATGGTGACGCCAAGTGCGAAGGCGAAGGCAGCGTAGCCAACCGGCGTGATCCCGCGCGCGTCGAAGACCAGCGGGTTGAGCCTGCTGAAACTGGAGGCGCCGCCCGCCTGCGCGGTCGCGATGACGTGGTCGATCGGGCTGGCCCACCAGCTGACCAGCAAGCTGAACAGTCCGGCTGTGGCCATCGCGGTCAGGCCAACCAGGCCAAGCTTGACCGCCAGCCACCGGGTGCGGGTGACGCTCTGATTCCAGGCCAGCCGGAATGTGCCTGCCTCAAGTTCGCGGGTGATCAGCGGGGCACCCCAGAAGATGCCGATCAGGGCGGGAGCCGCGTACAGCACCCCGATGCCGGTGAAGAACAGCGGCTTGTACGCCGCGCTGGCCCGCAGCTCATCAAGGAACCTGCTGGTCAGCGAATTGCAATTGCCATGGGCATGGCAGCTGGCGATGCCGCTGGCGTCATATAGGTGAGCCAGTTGCAGCCCAGTGACCACCATCGTGACGCCGAGAACGGCCAGCATTCCGACGGTCACGATGCTCTGGGCGCGGAACTGGCGCCAGGTCAGCCAGATCATCTGCGTGCCTCCACTACCGCTGGCCAGACGCCGCGCTCGGGCGCCGTCGGCCGCTGCATGTACGCCAGGACCAGATCCTCAAGGCCGATCTGGTCGACCGCCCAGGCGGGGTCGATGATCGGGGCGCTTGATCGCACCAGCAGCGTGCTCTGCCGGTCGGTGTGGCTGGCAGAGATGATCTGCCATTCGGGCGGCACCGCCCGCTGGTCAAGCCGCGCGCCGGTGAGCTGATAGTGCGAGCCGAGCAGTTCATCGACCTCGCCGGCCACCCGCACCAGGGAGCCGACCAGCACGATGAGGTAGTCGCACACCCGTTCCAGGTCGGCCACCAGATGCGATGACATCACCACGCTGACCTGGTGCCCGGCGGTGAACTCCATCAGGTTCCGCAGGAACTCGCGCCTTGCGAGCGGGTCCAGGCTGGCGATCGGCTCATCGAGGAGCAGCAACTCCGGCTTCTTCGCGATGGCCAGGGTCAGCGCGAGCTGTGCCCGCTCACCGCCGGAGAACTCGCCTGCCCGCTGGCTGCGGTCCAGGCCGAGCCGGTCGATCCGGTCTCCAGCCAGGTCGATGTCCCAGCCGGGATTCATCCGCGCGCCAAGGGTCAGGTGGTCGGCCACGGTGAGTCCGGCGTAGGTCGGCGCGTCCTGCGCGACGAAGCCCACTCTGGCCAGCTGAGCAGGGCTATGGCCTGGCCGGTCGCCGAGCACCTCGATCGTGCCCTCCGTCGGAGCCAGCAGCCCGGTAGCCAGGTTCAGCAAGGTCGTCTTCCCTGCCCCGTTGGGCCCGACCAGCCCGACCACGTGGCCAGCGGGAATGCTCAGCGTGCAGTTCGTCAGCGCCCAGCGCTTGCGGTACCGCTTGCCGAGCCCGCGCGATTCCAGCACGGCGGTCATATGGTTTCCTCCTTGACGGCCCTGAAGGTGTCCAGGTACAAGGCCTCGATGCTCTCGTCATCCAGCCCGGCCCTGCGCGCCTTCGTGATCCAGCGCTCCAGATCCCGGCGCAGCGGCCGGTGCGCGGCCAGCGATGCGTCGCTCAGCGTCTTGGTGATGAACGTCCCTACGCCTGGCCTGGCGGCCGCCAGGCCCTCGTACTCAAGCTCCCGGTAAGCCTTGAGCACCGTGTTCGGATTGATCGCAAGCCGCGCTACCACGTCCTTGACCGTCGGCAGCTGATCCCCTTCGCGCAGCACGCCAAGCCGCAATGCATGACGTACCTGCCGGATCAGCTGGAGGTACGGCGCCACCCCGGAGCGGCCGTCCAGGTGGAACTCAAGCACCATTCCTCGATTCACCTAGTTAGCTAGTACAATACATGCAGACGAGTCTTGGACGTCAAGCCCTGGTGTGAAGCAAGCCGGGCGGATGATCCGCCCGGGCAGGCGAGGCTTAGCGCTCCGGAGCCGAACCGGCGCCGGACGGCTCTCGCTCGGCCGCGTCCATGGCTTCGTCGGTCGCCACCTTCAGGCCAACCAGCAGCGCACCGACAAGCACGGCCATGCTGGCGAAGACCGCGCGCAGCCCGAGAAGCTGGGCGAGCGCGCCGCCGACGGCGGCGCCGATCGGCATGGTGCCCCACGCGAAGAGCCGGTAGCAGCTGTTGACCCGCCCGAGCAGCCGGTCCGGCGTGATCGCCTGCCGCAGTGACACGGTGGCGATGTTCCAGATGACCGTTCCGACGCCGCCGGCCAGGAATGCCGCGCCGATCAGCAACGGACTGGCCGTTACCGCCGGGAGGCCGATCATCAGCACGCCGCTGATCAGCGACAGCGCCAGCGAACGACGCCGGCCAAGGGCCTTGAGCACCCGCTCGGCGACCAGCGAGCCGAGCAGGCTGCCCGCCGCGGTGGCGGCCAGGAGCAGGCCGTAGCCCTGCCCGGTGAGCTTCATCGCCGAAGCGCTGCCCACCGCGTAGAGGACCATGACGGCGAATGCCGCGTTGGTGGCGAAGTTGAACGTGCCGACCATGATGGCGAGCGTGCGCAGCAGCCGGTGCCGCCACAGGAACCGCAGGCCCTCGGCGATGTCGGCGCGCACGGTCGTCCGGCGTTCTCGCTCGACCCTGAACTGGCCGCGGACCAGCAGCAGCGCGAGCACGGCGAACGCCCAGAGCGCCACGGGCGTGCCGAACGCGGCCGCCGCGCCCGCGGCGATCAGCAGGCCGGCCAGCGGCGGGCCGACGAACTGGCTGGCGGTCAGCTCGGCAGCGTAAAGCCGCCCGTTGGCGCGGGCCAGCTGATCACGCGGCACCACCTGGGGCATGATCGACTGCGCCGAGGTGTCGTACACCGTTTCCGCGATGCCGACGCACGCCGCGGCCACGTACAGCGCCCAGATCGTGCCCGCCCCCGCCGTCACCGCAAGCACCAGCACGGCGAGCAGCGATGCCCGGATCAGATTCGCCGCGATCATGATCAGCCGGCGATCGAACCGGTCGGCCAGGGCTCCGGCGGGCAGTGCGCAGACCAGCCAGGGAAGCGTCACGGCGAAGGTAAGCCCGGCGATCAGCCCTGGGGATCGGGTATAACCGATCGCCACGAGCGGCAGCGCCACCTTGACGATCCCGTCAGCGAGGCTGGACAGCCCGGCCGATGCCCACAGCCGCCGGTAGCCACGGCCCAGCGGAGGCCGCGCGGCCGACCCAGGAGCTGGGGCAGGGCCAGCGGTTGGGGCTGCGGCTTGGGCCGGGTCAGCGCCGGGGGCCGCGGCTGGCCCAGCGGCCGGGCCAGAGGCAGAGGCAGAGGCAGAGGCAGAGGCAGGCGCAGACGCGGAGGCAGAAGCCGGAGCCGGGGCGGGAGCGCCCGGTCCAGCTGGTTCATCAGCAGCCATTGGTTGAGAATCCCACATCGATGGTATAAAATCAATCGATGCGGCAGCGGCGGGAGGCGACGGCCAGGGAGGCCAAGGCACTGGCGCACCCGCTCAGGCTGCGCATCCTGCGGCTGTGCGGGCAGCGGGAAATGACCAACAAGCAGCTCGCCGACCGGCTGGGGCGGGACCCTGGCACAGTGCTCTACCACGTGCGGCAGCTGGCCGACGCCGGCTTCCTTGAGCCCGTGCAGGTGCGCACCGGCGGCAGCGGGGCGCTGGAGAAGCCGTACCGGTCCACCGGGCGGTCGTGGTGGCTGGAAGGCCCGCTGGAGAGCGTCGATGAGGCGGCCAGGCTGGCTCCGATTGAGGCATTCGGCGAAGAGCTGCGGGAGGCTGGCCCGGGATCGGTGGTCTTCTTCGAGCGATTCACGTTGCACCTGTCAGCGGCCGATGCCAGCGAGCTTGACCGGCGGATCGTCGCGATACTCGATGAGTATGTCGAGACCGACGGCCAGCGGCTCGGCCAGCCTGCGTACGGCGGAATGGTGGTGCTGCACAAGCTGGCCGACAATGCCTCACCCTGACACCAGGCAAGATGGAGCCGTGACCGGGGAAATCGGCCGGGCGGCACCGGTCGGCCGCCGGCATCGGGCGAGTGCCAGACTCGGACAGGAGGACAACCGGTGCCTGCCACCACCGTCGTGAACCTCAAGGGCCACCGCGACGATCCCGGTGTCGCCGACGTGGTGTACGTGGGCCGGGCGATGCATCGTGGCGGCTGGCGGTTGCCCGCCTCCCCGCTTGCCTGCCCGTTCCGCCCTGGGCGTGACGGCAGCCGCGAGGAGGTAATGGCCAGGTACCGCGAGTACCTGCTGGGGCGGCCCGACCTGCTTGCGCTCCTGCCAGGGCTGCGCGGGCGCAGACTTGGCTGCTGGTGCGCTCCGCTGCCGTGCCATGCCGGCGTGCTCGCCGAACTCGCCGACGCCGGGGGCGACGCCAGGGCCGCAGCTGGGGCCGAGGGCGACGTCGGCCCGGCGGCCTCAGAGCCCGGCCTGCCGGGCTCCGCGAGCAAACGGCGCCCCGGCCACCGCCCAGGACTAGGCCGGGACTAGGCCGGGACTAGGCCAGCTCGGCCGACTTGATGACCGGCACCGGCAACACGGGCACCACAGGGATCGCGGTGCCAGGCACCGGCCTTCGTTCCGGCTCGGCAGGCGTGGCCCGGGCGGCAAGCATGGCAGGCCGACGGCGAATCCGGGCACGGGGAGCGGCGACGGCCGCCAGGGTGCAGGCCGACGCCGCCCCGGCGCCGACGATGGCTGGCTTGGCGAGCCTGGCAATTCCCCAGACCGCGGCGGCGCAGGCGAGCACTTCGAGCAGGATCTGGCCCGGCCGGTCGCTCAGCCGCTCGTGGTAGATCAGCAGGCCAAGCAGCGAGCCGCTGACCGCCTCCATGACCGCGAACGATGGCAGGAACGCCGTCAGCAGGCCGGCTCGGTAACCGTTCTGCTGGATCGTGTAGGTCAGCAGGCCCACGATGATCAGCAGATACAGTCTGGTGTCGGCGAAGAGGCCGAACCGGTGGCCCGCGGCAAGCACAGCGACCGACTTGGTCAGGGCATCGTTAGCGCCGGCCGCGGCTCCGCCGGCAACGCCGAGCACCAGCGCACGCCACCGCGCAGGAACCCGGCCGGCCAGCAGCGTACACAGCGCCAACAGCCCGGCCACCGCCCCGGCAGTCAGGCCAAGTACCGCGGCGTCCGCCGTCCGCTGACCGCCTGCGGGCTGACTGGCGCCGACGAAGACCGCTATCCCCGCTACCGCGGCCAGCGCCGCGGCCCACTCCGTGGCCCGCAGGCTGCGCCGCTCCCGCCAGCCAGCCAGTGCCAACGCGAACAGCAGGCCGCTCGCCAGCACCGGCTCGATCAGTACCAGGCGGCCGAGTCCCACGGCCGCCGCCTGCAGCGTGAACCCGGCGATCACCATGGCCAGGCCGCAGAGCCAGGCAGGCCGCCTGACCAGCCGGGTCAGCACCGCAGGATCGAAGGCCCGCCCTACCGGGACCCGTACAGCGGCGCTCTGCTGGGTGACCACGGCGACGGCGTAACAGGCACTTCCGGCCAGCGCCAGGATCACAGCCAGTGGCTGCGCGGAGTAGGTCACCTCCAGGCCAGGCCTGGCTGCCTGCCGAGGCCGGGCAAGCAGCCCGATCCAGCCGCAAGCGACCACGAACCAGCCAGAAGAATACGATGCCGGGCCATTCGCCGATTACCAATCCTTCCCCACCGGCATTCCAGGCATAGTCCCCCGGCGGCCCAAGTTCGGGCAAGTCCTCAGGACAGCGAGAATGGGGCTGCTGTCCTTTCCCGAGCTGCAGCTTATCGCGGCTGCTCAGGCCGACGGCCCGATTCCCGGCAGATGCCCGGAATGGCCGGCCGGCCTCGGCGACCCGGCCGGCCTCAGCGACCCGGCCGGCCTCAGCGGCCCCGCCAGCCTCAGCGGCCCGGCAGCGGCGGGTCCGCGTTCTGGGCGAGCTGGAGCGCCTGCTGGTCGAACCAGTCTCCGGCGGCCGGATCGGTCAGCCCCCAGAGCGGGTCGAAGAGCGCCTGGGCGGCCGCCGACGTCGGCCAGCCTGGCTGGGTGTAGGCGGTGTAGTCCCAGGCCCGCACGCCCGCGGCCGCGTCGCACTGCCCGTCTGACTCACCGGGCGTCTTCACCCACAGATAGGCGTCGAGCAGCGGGACCTTGGTGTCCGCCGTCGGGCTGAGCCCTGCTGGCGCTCTGGTTGTACGGCGGCCTGCCGTAGGCCGACATGTCATTGGGTCCCTGGCCGTTACGGCTGGTGTCGATCACGAAATGCGTGCTCGCCACGGCCGTGCCCATGTTCGCCGCATACCACTGGGTGGACAGATCCCAGGTGCTGAAATCGCTCTGCGTTGCCGGGAAGTACTGGCTGGCGCAGTAGTCGTAGTGGCCAAGGCGCCAGCCACCCTCCTCTGGATCGCTGGCGAACGCGATGCAGTCGGATATCCAGGTGCCGTAGTCGATGAGCTCAGCGGTGGGCTGGTAGTTGGAAACGTCGATGAAGAACCCCTGCGCCCGCTGCACTCCAGCCTGGACGAGCTCGGAAGAGATCTGCCCCACGCTGAGCCAGGCGCTGTGCGTGCCATCGAGGTAGACGCTGACGTTCGGCTGCTGCTCAAGAGCCGTCACCGCGAAGTTCAGCTCCGCGTACCGCCCGGCGTCGGTGAACGGGTAGCTCGCCGCGCCGCAGGTGGACGGCAGCAGCCCGAGGCTGTCAGGCTCGAGCAGCACGACCGCGTGGCCGTTGCCGAGCCCGGCCGACACCCCGCCGATCCAGGCCTGGTAGTCCGCCTGGCTGAGCGCGCCGCCTGCCGAGAACTGGGCGCAGTCCCTGCCCGGGATGTCGTAGGCGACGAACACCGGCACCCGGTGCGCCAGGGCCGCGGCGAGCATGGTCAGCCGCACTTGCCGCCGCACCTGCGCCGGCGTGCCGCCGGTCAGCCAGACCGCCTGCGGGGTTGCCTCCATCGCGGCGATCAAGGCCGCGTCCCGCACGTCGCCCTTGGCCAGCAGGCTGATGCCTTGCCTGACCGCGCCCTGATCTGGCGGCCTGATGTAGAACCGGGTGTCCGGGGCCAGCGAACGGTCCCCTGCCATCGCCGCGCTGTGCGCTGCGGTGGCGCTGGCACCCGCCGCCGCGGCTGCGGCCGTAGCCGCCCCGGCAGGCGCGGCCACAGCGAGCGGTGCGACGCCGCAGGCGGCCAGCGCCAGACCGGTGCCGCACAGGGCTGTCAGAAGGGGCCGAGTTCGCATTGGTCACACACCTCGCTGTTCGGCTTGCCGAGGATTCCCGGGTTAATTCCCGGAAATTCACGGTAACAATGCGCCCACCATCGGTCAACGCCTTACCCAGGTGCAGTCCCTCGGCCATTTCAAGATCATGATGTAAGGCCGAGGATGGTGCAGGGCCGGTCCATGCGGCGGCTGGCCCAGCGGGCTGGGTTCGTACTCCTAGCTCAGGTGCAGGAGCTGGGCGCCGTGGCCTGGGACCATGGCAGTGAGCTGCTGGATGTCGTGGCGAGCGCGCAGTCCTGCTATGGCGGCCTGGTCCGGTGCTCCGGGCAGGGCGAGCAGTTCGGCGAGTTCTTCAAGGTAATGCTCGTGGCCGGCCGGGCTGACTAGGAAGAGCATGCGGGCCGATTCAGGTCCGGGATTCGCGAACGCGTGCGGGCAGCCGGCGGGCACGAACATGAAGCTTCCCTGGCCACCTCGGGCTACCTGGGCGCCAGTCTCCGATTCCCAGCTGCGCCAGTCTCCCGTGGTCCTGACGCGCGGTTCGAAAGCGAGCAGATCAAGCTCGCCTTCGAGAATGTAGAACACTTCCTCAGCCTCGCGGTGCAGGTGTGCGCCAACATCGAATCCGGGCGCGACATCGGCCTCGAACACGGACCAGTTCCTCGACCGCCCGGCACCCACCTTGAGGGTCATGCTCGCAGCGCGGATCGGGTGGCCTGTGCCGGGCGCCAGCACCAGTCCATCGGTCATGTTTCCTCGCTCCTTCCACCTGCCGCCGGGCTCAACGCGCCTGGCCTCCGGGTGAGCCTGGTTGCCAGCCGGTCTGGCGCACCCAGGTCTGCAGCGTCATCAGCCCGGGGTGATCTACCCGCAGCGCGGCGACGTCGGGTCCAGCGATGGCACGCTCGTTCAGCCACGCGAACATCTTGGCTACCTCCTCGTCGAATGCGTGCAGTTGCTCGATGGGCACCTGCTGAAACCGCGCTGGCACGCCGCAGGCCCGGCCGAAGGTCTCGGCGATCGCCGGCCCGGTGAGCTCATCTCCGGCGATCTCGATGTGCTGGCCGACGAACCGCTCGGGCTGCTCAAACGCGACCGCCGCGAAAATACCGATGTCGCGTGTCGCGATCATCTGCAAGGGCGTCTCGGGATATAGCGCGAGGCTGACCACCAGCTCACCGCCGGCCAGGACCGGGCGGTTGTAGGAAGCGAAGTTCTCCATGAAGGAAACGGGACGCAGGATGGTCGCGGGCAGATCGAGCGCCCGGATGTGTTCTTCTATCCGGCCTTTGCTTTCCACATGCGGGATCTTTGTGTGCAGATCCGCGCCGCTGATCGAGCTGTAGACCAGATGCCCGGTGCCGGTTTCCCTGGCGATATCGGCCACTGTCTTGCCTCGCCGCTCTTCGGCGGCCACCCCCTCCAGGGTCACATGCGGCCCAGTCATCATGGTCAGCACGAGGAAGACGTTGTGCACCGCGCTGAACGCTGCCCGAAGCGATGCCGGATCATCGAGGTCACCGGGGACCAGCCTGGCCCCGGCCTGGCGGAGCAACCTGGCGCCTGGCGCACTGGCGTCGCGCACCAGGGCATGCACCGTCCACCCGCGCTGCAGCAATGCGCGCGCGGCCGCGCCGCCCTGCTGGCCGGTGGCTCCGATCACCAGCACGGGTCCTGTCCCACCGGCCATGCGGTCCTCCTCGTCCGGCACTCGAACACTGTGCGATTCACTCGCACAGTCGACTATAGACGGTACGCTATCCCAAGTTCAAGAGGATGGTCCGAGGAGGCCTAATGCCAAGGGCGCAAGGCACCGATCGGCAGCCGGAGTTCGACCTGATCTGGATGCGGCCAGAGCGCGGCCGTCCAGACGGGCGCCCGCCGCTGTCCCGCGAGCAGATCGTCCGCGCGGCGGTCGAGCTGGCCGACGAGCACGGCCTGAACGCCGTGTCGATGCGGCGGATTGCCGCTCGGCTCGGCTCGGGCGCCACGTCGCTGTACTGGCATGTCCGCAGCAAAGCCGATCTTTACGAGCTGATGTTCGATGCTGTCGCTGGAGAGGTGCAACTGCCCGAGCCGACTGGCGACTGGCGGGCCGCCCTGCGCGCTGTCGCCCGCGCCAGCCACGCTGTGCGCCGCCGCCACCCGTGGATGGTGCTGCTGGGCATCCAGCCAGGAATCGGCCCCAACACCCGCCGCTACGGCGAATTCGGGATGAGAATCCTGAGCCGCCACGGCCTCGACCGGCAGGCCAGGACCGAGGTGATGGCGGTTGTCAACAACTACCTCACCGGGTTCGCGCACCGGCAGGCAGCCTGGGACCAGCTCCGCCAGCGCGCCGGTCTCACCGAACAGCAGTGGCAGCAGCGCCTGCGCCGCTACCTCGCCGAAGCGCGCAACACTGACCAGGAACTGGCCGCCGACATCGAGTCACGCCTGCACCTGACCAGCGACGCCAGCTTCGAAGCCGGGCTCGACTGCGTCATCGAGGGCATCGCCGCCCGCTTCCTCCCAGATCGCGGCGAACAAGGCTGACGCCAGCGACTTGCCGTCCACGGACTTTCAGGCGGTGCTGTGCGGCCGGTCAGCGCCACGCCGCGGCCGTCGACTCCCGCACCACCAGCTTGGTGGCAAGCTCCACCTGGAGCGGCTCCAGGCTCTGCCGTTCCAGGAGCCTGACCAGCAGCGTCACGGCCATCCGGCCGAGCTCGGCCAGCGGCTGCCGCACCGTGGTCAGCGCCGGATACACGATCGAGGCGTCCGCGGTGTCGTCGAAGCCCGCCACCGAGAGATCGGCGGGCAGGTGCAGCCCGCGAGAACGCGCGGCCTGGACAACTCCGATGGCGAGGCTGTCGTTGAACGCGAAGATCGCCGTCGGCGGGTCAGCCAGGCCGAGCAGTCGGCCCGCTGCCGCCACTCCCCCGGCGATCACGAAGTCGGCGGCGACCTCCAGGCGAGGATCGGGCATCACCCCCGCCGCGGCCAGCGCGGCGTGGTAACCCTGCAGCCTGCTCCGGCTGGCGATCCCGTCCGGCGGGCCGGTGATCACCCCGATCCTGCGGTGCCCGAGTTCCAGCAGGTGGCTGGTGACCTGATTCGCCCCTGATGTGTGCGCCGCCGAGACGACCGAGATCCCCTCGCCAAGGTCATGCAGCGGATCGACCACGATGAAGCAGAACCCGCGGTCGGTGAGCAGGCGCAGTTCCTCGCTGGTCTCCTCCGGCTGGACGAGCAGGGCGCCGTCCGTCTCGCCGTGCATGAGGCGGTCGAGCAGCGACACCTCCCGGTCGTGTTCGTGCCTGGTAGGGCAGAGCACTGCCCGCATGTCGCGCTCGTACAGCGCCTCTGCCGCACCGGACAAGATGGTGGCGAAGTAGGCGGGCACGGTGAACGGCATGGTGACCCCGACAAGCCCGGTGCCCCGAGCGGGCACCGTCCGCGCGCGCCGTGGTCCGTAACCGCGGTCGCGGGCCACCTGCTGCACCACCTGGCGGGTCTGGTCGGAGACGTCAGCCCGCCCGTTCAGCACCCGCGACACCGTGGCCATCGAGACCCCGGCGAGTTCGGCGACCTCGCGGATCGTGACCCGCTGCGGGCGCACCTGCGCCTGCGGTACGGACCCGGGCTGCGACGACATGCCCTAAGTGAAGCAGCTTTCGCCGCCCGCCTGGCAACCACCTGGCCCTGGCCGGTCAGCAGGCCAGAACCGGCGTCGCGCGGAGCCTGCTCAGCTGGCGGCCGGCTCGGCATGCGAGCCGGCCAGCTAGTAGATGCCCTGGTTCCTCGCGGACGAAAACACGCTCCGCCCCCCGGTCTGGCCGAGTCGAGCGGGAAAGCTGACGGCCAGCTGACATATCACCGGCTGGGCTGGTGTGCCGGTACGGTCCGGTGGTCAGCAGGCGGACCTTGCCGCCCGAGGCCGACACGACCGCGATCTGCTCAACGCCATAGGCGCTCTGAACGAACGCGATCTCAGATCCGTCTGGCAACAGGTCTGGAAGTTGCCGCACGGGGAATCGCGACCCGCGAGCCGCACTGCAGGACCTGATGATCAAGTGGGCCGTGAGCGGCCGCGTTACCCGAGCGCGGGAATGATCTCGGCCGCCAGGCGCTCCATCTGGGCGGCCTGCGCGAACAGCGGCGTGAACAGGATCAGCTCGGCACCCGCCGCGGCGACGTCGCGCAGCCCGCTGACGCAGGAGGCGGCGGAACCGGTGATCGCGGCGGCCTCGATGGCGGCCGACCGGTGCCCGTAGATCTGCTCAAGCGCGCCGTTCATCCGCTGCCTGGCGCGATCGGCGTCGTCGTCGACCGCGATGTACACCCGCTTGGCGATACGGAAGCCCTCCGCGTCCCTGCTGGCGTCGGCGAGCGCCGCCCGCACGACCCGCACCTGGTCAGCGAACGCCGCCGTGGTCGCCGAGCCGGCGCCAAAGAACCCGCTGCCCAGCCGTACGGCGCGGCGCAGCGCGGCCGGCCTCGCCGCGCCGAACCACAGCGGCGGGACCGGCTTCTGGAACGGCTTGGGCTCCATGGCCGCACCGGAGAGCTGCCAGAACTCACCGTCGAAGGTCACGGAAGGCTCGGTCCACAGCGCCGTCATCACGGCCAGTCCCTCGGTGAACCGCGCGGCGTACCTGGCCGGGTCGACGCCGAAGGCACCGAACGCCCGGCCCTTGCCGCCACTGCCGACCCCGATCTCGATCCGGCCCAAGCTGAGCTGGTCCAGCGTGGATAGGCTCTTGGCCAGGTGGACCGGGCTGTGCAGCGTCGAGACCAGCACGGCGCAGCCGAGCCGCAGCCGCGTCGTGCATGCCGCCGCATAGGTCATCATCTCCACCGGCCCGAGCTGCGGCGCCGCCCCGAGCACCTGCTCCTGTGCCCAGGCGCTGTCAAAGCCAAGCTCCTCGGCCCTGGCGAAGTAGCCGCGGAACTCCGCCGGGTCGAACTCGCCGTCGGCGTAGAGCTGCGGAATAGAGATCGCGAACCGCATGCCGGTCAGCTCACGCCCGGGAGCGTGACTCGCCGAGCGCGCGCGCCACCAGGACCCTCGCCAGATGCTCACGGTAGCCGCGGCTGCCGTTGATGTCCGCTGGCGCATTCGAGCCCTCCGCCGCGTGGGCGGCGGCATCGGCCGGGCTGGCTCCCGAGGCCAGGGCCCGCTCCACCGCGGCGGCCCGCAGCGGCGTCGAGCCCATGTTGACCAGCGCCACTCTGCCTCCCTGCACCGCGACGCCGACGATCGCCCAGTCGATCGCCCGCTTGGTGAACTTCTGGAACGACCAGCCGGCCTGCGCTGGCTTGGGGATACGGATCTCGGTCAGCAGCTCGCCTGGCCGCAGGGCGGTCTCGAATACGCCGGTGAAGAAGTCCCCGGCCGCGATCTCCCTGCTGCCCGCGGGCCCGCGCCCGACCAGCGTGGCATCCAGCGCGAGCAGCACCGCAGGCAGGTCAGCGGCCGGGTCGGCATGCGCCACCGAGCCGCCGATCGTGCCGCGGTGCCTGACCTGCGGGTCGCCGACCTGGGCGGCCGCGTGCGCGAGCAGCGGAAGCTCCGCGGCGAGCAGCCCTGACCTGGCGATCTCGTCATGCCTGGTGAGCGCGCCGACCGTGATCTGGCCGCCGTCGTCGCGGATGTACCGCAGGTCACCGAGCCTGCCGATGTCGATCAGGACCTCGGGCACGGCAAGGCGCAGCTTCATCAGCGGGAGCAGCGAATGGCCGCCGGCCAGGAACTTCGCGTCCTCGCCACCCTGGGCAGCCAGCTCAAGCGCCTGATCCGCCGACGAGGCGCGCTGGTAGGTAAACGGTGCCGGGATCAACTTGGCCGCCTCTCGCTCGCCGCTGTGTTGGCCGGTGCGGCTCCGCTAGCCTCCGCCGCCGTGCCGTCGCTGGCCGCGGCCAGCACCGCGGCCACGATGTTGTGGTAGCCAGTGCACCGGCACAGGTTGCCCTCAAGGGCCGACCTGACGTCCGCCTCGGTGGGAGCGGGGTTCTCGGCAAGCAGCGAGACGGCCGCCATCACCATGCCGGGCGTGCAGAACCCGCATTGCAGCGCGTGCTGGCCGCGGAACGCACGCTGAACTGGGTGCATCTCGCCGTCGCCAGAGGCCAGCCCTTCGACGGTGACCACCTCGCACCCGTCCGCCTGGGCGGCGAGGACGGTGCACGACTTCACCGACTTGCCGTCCAGCAGGACCGTGCACGCTCCGCAGGAACTGGTGTCGCAGCCGACGTTGGTCGCCGTCAGGTTGGCCGCGTCCCGCAGGAAGTGCACGAGCAGCGTCCGGTCCTGCACGTTGGCGGCGAACTCGCCGCCGTTGACCATCATGGTGACCCTCACTGGCTATCCCTCGCTTCGCTGATCGCCGCCCATACCCGCGGGGGAGTGGCCGGCATATCGATGTGCCTGACGCCGAGATGGCTCACCGCGTCGATCACGGCGTTCTGCACGGCGGGGGCGGCGCCGATCGTCCCCGCCTCACCGATCCCCTTGACCCCGAGCGCGTTGACGGTCGCCGGTGTCTCGCTAGCCAGCAGCTCGAAGCTCGGCAGCTCGGCAGCGGTGATGATCGCATAGTCCACCAGCGTCCCGGTGACCGGGTTGCCGTCCGCGTCGTACATCATCTCCTCGAGCAGCGCCTGGGCCGCGCCCTGGGCGATGCCGCCGTGCCGCTGCCCCTCGGCGAGCACCGGGCTGACCACCGTGCCGGCGTCATCGACGGTCACGTGGCGCAGCAGCAGGACCTTCCCGGTCTCTGTGTCCACCTCGGCGACCGACAGATGCGTCCCGAACGGGAACGTCGGCTGGCCCTCGGTGTGGTTCACGTCCGCCGCCAGCCCGGCCTCGCCAGCGTGCGCTGCCACCTGCGCCCAGCTCCTGCTCGACGCCGGGTCGCCGCGCACCTGCCAGACCCCGCGTTCGGTGTCAAGCTCGAGGTCAGCGGCACTGGCCTCGAGCATGTCGGCGGCAAGCTCTCTGGCCTGCTCCTTCACCTCGATCGCGGCCTTCTGCACCGCGACGCCGCCGAGCTGGAGCGACCGGGACGCGTAGGTGCCAACCCCGAACGGCACCAGATCTGTGTCGCCGTGCACGACGGTGACATTGGCCATCTCGATGCCAAGCTCGGCCTCGACCAGCATTGCCCAGGCGGTGTGGTGGCCCTGGCCGTGCGCCGAGCTGCCGGTGTACACCGTGGCCGTGCCGTCATCGTGCACGACCAGCCTGGCGGTCTCGCCGCCATTGGCGTCGGCGGCGGTGATCTCCACATAGCTGGCCAGCCCGAGGCCGAGCTGGGCGACGTCGCCGCGCTCCCGCCTGCGCGCCTGCTCTGCCCGCAGCTCGGCGTAGCCGGCGGCGGACAGCACCTGATCAAGCGCCTGGGCATAGGCGCCGGTGTCGTACACGGCGCCGCAGGGCGAGGTGTAGGGGAACTTGTCTGGCGGCACCAGGTTGATCCGGCGCACATCGGCCGGGTCCATCCCGATCGCGGCGGCGAACAGGTCAACGGCGCGCTCGATCGCGGCGGTCGCCTCCGGCCGCCCGGCGCCCCGGTAGGCAGAGATCGGCGTGGTGTTGGTCACCACCACCTGATACGCGGTCTCCACCTGCCCGATGTCGTACGGGCCGGCCGCCATCAGGCTGGTGAGGAACGGCAGGAAGCCGCCAAGCCGCGGGTACGCGCCGGTGTCCTGCACGATCTCCAGCCGGTAAGCGAGGATCCGCCCTTCGGCGTTCCCGCCGATCTTGACGACCTGCCGCTGGGCGCGGCCGTGCGTCATGCCGACCATGTTCTCGCTGCGGGTCTCGGTCCAGCGGAGCGCGCGTCCGGTGTGCTTGGCTGCCCAGGCGACGATCAGCGCGTCCCTGTCGACCGCGATCTTGGCGCCGAACCCGCCGCCCACGTCGGGCGCGACCACCCGGATGGCGCCCGGGTCAAGCCCGAGAGCGCCAGCCAGGACGAACCGCCCGAGCTGTGCGTTCTGGGTGCTCACCCAGACGGTCAGCTTGCCGTCAGCCCACCGCGCCGCGGCCGCCCTGCCTTCCAGCGGCACCGGCGCGAGCCGCTGGTTCACGATGGTCCGCTCCACCACCACGTCGCATCCGGCGAAGGCCGACTCGTCGGCGGGCGCGCCGGTGGTCACCGCCACGTTGGAGCCGGCGGGCGGGAACAGCAGCGTCTGCCCGGCAAGCGCCGCTTCCGCTCCGATCACCGCGGGCAGCGGCTCGTAGTCCACGCTGACCAGTTCCGCGGCGTCCTCGCCGCCATACCGGTCATCGGTGATCACGATGGCCACCGGCTCGCCGACGAAGCGCACCCGGTCCACCGCGAACAGCGGCTCCATCCACGGGCCGCCGAGCGGCATCGGCGCGACCTCGCCACCGCCGCCACCGCCGCCGTCGTCGGGCGGCGGCGGTGGCAGGTCGGTCAGGTCCGCAGCGGTGAGCACCGCGACCACGCCGGCCGCATCCCGCGCCGCGGCGGCGTCGATGCCGGTGATCCGCGCGTGCGCGATCGGGCTGCGCACGAACGTGACGCACAACGCGCCGGCGAGATCGGGCTCCCGCAGGTCATCGACGTAGGTGCCGCCGACAGTCAGCAGCCTCGGGTCTTCGGTCCGCACTACGCGCGTCCCCAGGATGCTCATGCCGCTCCCCGCCTTCCTGTCCATGGCCTGCCGCGGCCACCGGCGGCCCGGCAGCACGCGGTGCGCTCAAGTATCACGGCGCATACCTGAGCGTGGCAACAACCGTCACACAAGCTCATGGTGGTGTCAGCCTACGGGCCCGCAGCAGGCCGCGGCGAGCGGCAGACAGCAGGCCAGGACGCCAGGTAGAACAAGACAGACAACGCCGGACGGGCGGGCCGGCTGGCCGATGCGGAGGGATGCATCATGACCGACCCCTATCAGGCCATCGGCCTGGTGCCCACCATGCGCGGCATCCGCAGCCGCGCCGAGATCCAGACCAACCTCGAGCACCTCTCCCACCTGATCAAGGCCGCGTCCTGGCTGTCGAGCCTGGACCTGCCTGTCCGGCTGATCGCGATCCCCGAGGGAGCGCTGCAGGGATTCAACGACGAGGTCCTTGACCTCGATCACGAGGAGTTCGCGCGAGAATGCGCGATCGACATCCCTGGCCAGGAGACCGATTTCCTTGGCGCGCTTGCCCGCCAGTGGAATGCGTTCCTGATGGCCCAGGCGAAGGCCAGGCACCCGGAATTCCCTGGCCGTTTCTTCAACGTCGGCTTCGTGCTCAGCCCGGAAGGGGAGGTGATTCTCCGGCACCATAAGGTGGTGCCACTGCTCCCGGTGGAGCACTCGGTGACGCCGCACAATGTGTGGGACAGGTGGATCGAGCTCTACGGCCGCAGCCTGGACTCCTTCTACCCGGTGGCCGACACGGAAATCGGCCGCCTTGGATTCCTGATGGCCAATGAGGGCTCATATCCGGAGAACGCGCGCGGCCTGGCGATGAACGGCGCCGAGGTGGTGTACCGCGGCCCGTACCCGCATCCGCACGTCGGCAACGGCCTGTTCGAGATCCAGAACAGGGCGCGCGCGCTGGACAACAATTTCTACCTGATCGCCTGCAATGTCGGGACCTATTACCTGAACGCCGAGTCGACCGTGCCCATCGACACGTTCGGCGGCGGGTCCGCGGTGATCGACTACCGCGGCCAGATTGTCGGGCGGCATGACTACAGCGCCGGGTCATCGTGGGTCGCGGGAACCATCGACATCGGCGCCCTCCGGCGGTTCCGTGCGAACGCGCAATGGGACAACTGGATCAAGGACCTGACCACCGAGCAGTACCAGCTCATCTATGAAAAACCGATATATCCGAAAAATATCTACCTCCAGCATGCCCCTTACGATCATGATGAGTACCGGCGCGAGGTGATCGCGAAGCAGATCGAGCTCATGCACGAACGCGGCATCTGGGTGCGGCCGGACAGGCCGGCCGGTGGCTGAGCCATGAAGCTGCTCGAGAAGATCTATGGCTAGCCGCTGACCGCCCGCTGCGGCCAGCGGCTGGATGTCAGTGGCCTGGGTTACTGTGGCCCGGTGCTTGACTCGTTCCATCCGGCTGTGCGCTCGTGGTTCGCCAGGCAGTTCCCTGCCGGGCCCACGCCGCCGCAGCTTGCGGGCTGGGAGCAGATCGCGGCCGGGCGGCCCACGCTGATCGCGGCGCCGACCGGCTCGGGCAAGACGCTCGCTGCGTTCCTGGTCTGCGTGGACCGGATGTACCGTACGCACGAGGCTGGCGCTGAGCCGTGCGCAGGCCCCCAGGTAGTGTACGTGTCGCCGCTGAAGGCGCTCGCGGTGGACATCTGGCAGAATCTGGAGCGCCCGCTGGCCGAGATCGCCGGCCTGGCCGCGGAACTCGGGCTGCCCGCGCCGGACATCAGGGTCGCGGTGCGCACCGGCGACACCGCAGCCGCGGAGCGCGCCGCGATGCTCAAGCGCCCGCCGGACTTCCTGATCACCACGCCCGAGTCGCTGTACCTGCTGGTCACCGCCGAACGCCCGAGGAAGATGCTCGGGGCGGTCCGCACCGTCATCGTCGATGAGATCCATGCCGTCGCGGGGAACAAGCGCGGCTCGCACCTGGCGCTGACGCTTGAGCGGCTCGAGCACGTCGCCGGGCGGCCGGTGCAGCGCATCGGGCTGTCGGCGACCCAGCACCCGATCTCGGCGGTGGCCAGGCTCCTGGTCGGAGCCGGCCAGGACCGGTCGGAGGCCGACGGCTCAGCACGCTGCTCGATCGTGGACAGCGGGCACGCCCGCGAGCTTGACCTGAGCCTGGACCTGCCCGGCGGCGAGCTCGGCGCGGTGGCCACGGCGGAGCAGATGGCGGAGATGCTGGACTTGATCGCCGGGCACGTCCAGAGCCGCAGGACCACCCTGGTGTTCGTCAACACCCGCCGGATGGCCGAGCGGGTAGCTCACCTGCTCGGCGAGCGGCTCGGCGAAGGGCAGGTGGCCGCCCACCACGGCAGCCTGTCCAAGGACCGCAGGCAGCGGGTCGAGGCGCGGCTGCGCGGCGGCGACCTGCGAGCGCTGGTCGCGACCGCCTCGCTGGAACTCGGCATCGACATCGGGCCGGTGGAGCTGGTCTGCCAGATCGGCTCGCCGCGCAGCTTCGCGACCTTCCTGCAGCGGGTCGGCAGGTCGAATCATTCCCGCACCGGCGTCCCCGCCGGGCGGCTGTACCCGACCACGCGGGATGAGCTGGTGGAGTGCGCCGCCCTGATGCGCGGCGCCAGGCTCGGGCGGCTGGATCAGCTGGTGATCCCGTCCTGCCCGCTGGACATCCTGGCGCAGCAGATCGTGGCCGAATGCGCGGCGGCCGACTGGGCCGCCGATGACCTGCTTGCGCTGGTGCGCCGCGCGGCGCCGTTCTCCGCGCTGTCCGCGGCGGACTTCGAGCTGGTCGCCGAGCTGGTGTCGGAGGGAATCCGCACCGGCCGCGGCCGCCGGGCCGCCTACCTGCACCGGGATCAGGTGAACGGCAGGCTGCGCGGCAGGCGCGGCGCCCGGCTCGCCGCGCTCACCTCGGGCGGCGCCATTCCCGAGCTCGGCGACTACCGGGTGCTCGCCGAGCCGGACGACGCCCTGGTCGGGACCGTGAACGAGGACTGGGCGATCGAGAGCATGGCCGGGGACGTGTTCCTGCTCGGCACGACGTCCTGGCGGATCCGCCGGGTGGAGCCCGGCGTGGTCCGGGTGGTCGACGCCCGCGGCGCGCCGCCCTCGGTGCCGTTCTGGCTTGGCGAGGCACCGGGCCGCACCGTGGAGCTTTCGCAGGAGATCTGCGCCCTGCGAACGGCCGTCGGCGGGCATCTGGCGGCCGGCCAGCCAGGCGCGGCGGTCGGCTGGCTGATGGCCGAGTGCGGCATCAGCGAGCAGGCCGCCGAGATCATCGTCTCCTATCTGGGCACCGGGCTGGCGCAGCTCGGCGTGCTGCCCACCATGGACACGATCGTGCTTGAGCGGTTCTTCGACGAGTCGGGCGGCATGCAGCTGGTCGGGCACGCGCCGTACGGCGCCCGGCTGAACCGGGCGCTCGGGCTCGCGCTCCGCAAGCGGTTCTGCGTGACGTTCGACTTCGAGCTGCAGGCGGCCGCCAGCGATGACGCGGTCTTGCTGTCACTCGGGCCGCAGCACAGCTTCCCGCTTGAGCGGGTGCCCAAGTTCCTGGCCAGCCGCAGCGTGGAGCAGGTGGTCAGGCAGGCGGTGCTGACCGCGCCGATGTTCGCGGTGCGCTGGCGCTGGAACCTCAATACCTCGCTTGCCGTGCTGCGGATGCGCGGCGGCAGGAAGAACCCGCCAGCGATCCAGCGGATGGAAGCCGACGACCTGATGGCGGCGGTGTTCCCGACCCTGGCCGCGTGCCAGGAGAACGTCGCGCCTGGCCCGCTGGAGATACCTGACCACGTGCTGGTCAGGCAGACCCTGGCGGACTGCCTGCACGAGGCGATGGACATCGCGGGCCTGAAGGATCTGGTGGCCGGCATCGAATCCGGCCGCGTCACGGTCGTCGTGCGCGACACCACCGAGCCTTCGGTGCTCGCGCACGAGATCCTGAACGGGCGCCCGTTCACCTATCTCGACGATGCGCCGCTTGAGGAGCGGCGCAGCCGGGCGGTACCGCTGCGCCGCGGGCTGCCGGTGCAACCGCATCAGCTCACCAGGCTCGACCCGGCCGCCATCGACCTCGTCGCCGGTCAGGTCAGGCCCGATCCCCGCGATCCAGACGAACTCCACGACCTGCTGCTGAACCTGGTGACGTTGCGCCCGGCGCAGGACTGGCAGGCCTGGTTCGCCGCCTTGGTCAGCGGCCGGCGGGCGGTGTCCGTCCACTCTGCCACCGGCCCGTTGTGGGCGGCGGCCGAGCGGGTGCCGCTGATCAGCGCGCTGTTCGGCGACGCGGCGATCACGCCGGGCCCGGCCGCAGGGACCGGCGGGGAACCGCCAGATGCCGATGCCGCTGCCGCCATCGCGCTCCGCGGCCACCTGGAGTGCCGCGGCCCGTCATCGGTCACCGCGCTGGCCTGCGCCACCGGCCTGGGCGAGTCGCTGATCACGCGCGCACTCGCGGTACTTGAGCAGGAGGGCTTCGCGATCAGGGGCAGGCTCACCGGCCAGGACGCGGCCGAGGAGTTCTGCGCCAGGCGGCTGCTTGCCAGGATCCACGGCTACAGCAGGGAGCGGCGGCGCCGCGAGATCGAGCCGGTCACCGCGCAGGACTTCATGCGCTTCCTGCTGCGCTGGCAGCACGTCGCGAACGGCACAAGGCGCGAGGGCAGGTTCGGCGTGCTCGCCGTCGTCGAGCAGCTTCAGGGTTTCGAGCTGGCCACCGGAGCGTGGGAGAACGCCGTGCTTGCCGCGCGGGTAGCCGGCTACCGCCGGGAGTGGCTGGATGACCTGTGCCTGTCCGGCCAGGTGACCTGGGGCCGCCTGTCGGTCCGTGACGCCGACCCTGGCGCGGCGCAGCGGCGCAGCGGGCGAACGCCCTCTCGCGCCACCCCGATCACCCTGGCCCTGCGCGAGGACCTGCCGTGGCTGCTGCGCGCGGCCCGCGGCGACCTGGCAGCGGCCCAGCCTGGCCCTGGCCGCTGCCGAGAGGTGCTTGACGCGCTGCGCGACCACGGTGCGCTGTTCCGTCACGACCTGGCCGCGGTGACCGGGCGGCTCCCGGCGGAGATCGACGAGGCGCTGTGGGACGGCGTGGCCCGCGGACTGGTCACAGCGGACGGCTTCCGCGCCGTCCGGTCGCTGCTGCGGCGCGGCAGCCGGGCGCCGCTGGCCAGGTCCGGCGGCCTGCGGCGCGGACTGAGCGGGGCGGCGTCGGGCTCCGCCGGCCGGTGGTCGCTGCTGCCTGGCCCGGCTGCCGCCGGGGACCGGGAGGAACTCGCGGAGGCCGTCGCAGAGCAACTGGTCGCCCGCTGGGGCGTTGTCTTCCGTGACCTCGCCGTCAGGGAGAGCCTCGCGATCGGATGGCGCGACGTGCTCTGGGCGTTCCGGCGCATGGAAGCCAGGGGAACGATCCGCGGCGGCCGGTTCGTGACCGGCTTCAGCGGCGAGCAGTACGCCCACCCCGACGCGGTGGACATGCTGCGTGCGGTACGCAGGCAGCCCCGCACCGGTCAGGTCGTCCAGGTCTGCCCGGCCGATCCGCTCAACCTCACCGGCGTCGTCCTGCCCGGCCCGCGCGTCCCGGCCGGCGCCTCAGGCACGGTCAGCTACACCGATGGCGTGCTCACCGGCGCGGCTACCATCGGCCAGACGGCCTGATCAGGCGGGCGCGGGAGCGGTGCGGGCCTGGCCAGCTCCCGCGGCCCTGGTGCCGCCGCGGTGTAGACCGGCCGAGGTTGGGCAGCTTGGCGGGCATGTTATTCCTGATGGCCCGCAAGTCACGCAGCCTCGCGCCGATCGTCACGGTCACGGTCGCCGCGCTGGTCTTCGCCATTCTGCTGATCGCGGTGCGCCTGCACTGGGCGCCGCTCGAATCGGTGGACCACGGCGCCGCCGCTGACATCAACGGCCTGATCGCCGGTCATCCCGCGCTGGTTACCGTCGTCAAGGCGGTCACCTTGCTTGGCAGTACCCCGGTGCTCATGGCGATCATCGGCATCGCGGCCATCTACCTCGCGATCCGGCGCCGGTGGAGGCTGGCGGTCTTCCTGCTGGCCACGGGCGCCGGCGCGCTGGTGCTCGACCCGGTGCTCAAGGCGCTGGTCGGCCGACTGCGCCCGGTGGTCGCTCACCCGGTCGCCCACGGCCTGGGTAACAGCTTCCCGAGCGGGCACGCACTCGGCTCGATCGTGTGTTACGGCGCATTGCTGCTGGTCTTCCTGCCGGCGGTCAGCGGCCGGTGGCGCAGCGCGTTCATCGCGGTGCTCGTCGCGCTCGTCGCGCTGACCGGGATCAGCCGGATTCTGCTCGGCGTCCACTACCTGTCCGACGTCATCGGCGCGTGGGGGATCGGGATCGCCTGGCTCGGGCTCACCACCGTCGCGTTCGAGCTGACCAGGCAGGCCGGCAACCGGCCGGTGACCCGCCCGGTGACCGAGGGGCTCGAGCCTGAGGGCCGCCGTGACCTCAAGCCGGCCGAGCCGGAGCGCAAGCCGCAACCGCCGCAGCGCCGGCCGGGCCGCATCGCCGCCCGCCTCGGCGTCTGCTGGGTGCTGATCACCGGCCTGCTGGCCGGCATCGGCGAGCTGATCACCAAGGACGGCAACGGCAATGTGCTCGGCGACCGGAGCATTCCGCAATGGTTCGCCGCGCACCGCACGCCGGGCCTGAACGGCTGGAGCCTGGTGTTCACCACGATCGGGATGACCGCGTCGATCATCGTCGCGACGGCCGTGACCGCCGTCGTCTTCCTGGCCGTCACCAGGCGCTGGCGGCCAGTTGTCTATATCGCCGTTCTCATGGCGGGCGAGCTTGCCTCGTTCCTCGTGGTCGCGACCGTCATCAAGCGGCCGCGGCCGCACGTGTCGCACCTCGACCCGCACCTGCCCACCTCCGCGTTCCCCTCCGGGCACACGGCGGCCACCTTGTGCCTGTACGCCGGCCTGGCGATCCTGGTCATCGGCCTCGCTCGCGGCTGGTGGCGCTGGCTGTTCCTGATCCCGGCGATCGCGCTGCCGATCCTGGTCGCCGTGTCCCGGATGTACCGGGGCGAGCATCATCCGACCGACATAATCGGCAGCGTCCTGCTCTCCGGGCTCTGGCTGGCCGCGGTCACGTTCATGGTCAGGCCGGCCGAGGCCGCCGGCCAGCGCGGGCGCTCCACGGCACGGCAGCCGGGACGCAGGCGGGTGCCTGCGGCGCGTTAGCGCCTTGATCTGCCGGGCAAAACGGCAGAGCTGCCGTTCTGGCAGGTCCCTTACGCACTGCCGATCTGGGCGCCGCTGCACGGTTCGGTCGGTTTCACCGCCGCTTACCCTGGTGCCGGTCGTGGTCTTCGCCAGGCTCGGGTGCTACGTGCTGACCTTCATCGCCGCCTGAGCGTAAGCGCCCCGGCCGGCCGCGGGCCTGGCGGGCGGATCGGGCAGGTCGCTCAGGAAATCGGCGGAAGGCACGAAATACAGGCCGCCGCTGACCGCGGTGGAGAAGTCGAGTATCCGGTCGTAGCTGTCGGGCGGGTCGCCGATGAACATGTTCTCCAGCATCCGCTCGATGATGCTGGCCGCTGCAGCGTAGCCGACGAAGTAGGTGCCGAACTCTGCCCGTCCCGCGTTCCCGAACGGGGTCTTGGTGCGCAGGATCTGCCTCCTGGCGCCGTCCGGCCCGGTCACCGCGGTGAGCGCCGCGTGTGACCGGCCGTGCTCGGCGTCACCAGGCAGCTCGATATTGGACAGCTTGCCGCGGCCGATAATCCGCTCCTGCTCCTGCACCGGCAGCGCGTTCCAGGCCCGCAGATCGTGCAGGTACTTCTGCACGATCGCGTAGCTGCCGCCGGAGAACCGCTGGTCCTCTCCCCCGACCAGGACCTCGGTGGCGGCATCGGGGCCAGCCGGATTCTGCCCCCCGTTCACGAAGCCGAGCAGGTCGCGCTCGTCGAAGTACCGGAAGCCGTGTACCTCGTCATCGACGGTGACCCAGCCGGCCAGCCGGTCCATGATCTGGGTCGCCAGCTCGAAGCACAGGTCCATGTGCCTGGCCCGGATGTGGAACAGCAGGTCCCCCGGGGTCGAGATGGCGATGTACTTGGCGCCTGCCAGCTCGCGGAACGGATGCAGCTCGGCCGGCCGCGGCCCGCTGAACAGGCGGTCCCACACCACCGAGCCCACTCCCGCGACGCAGGCCAGCTCGCCGTCGGGGACCCTGGCCGCTATCGAGCGCTGCAACCCGGCCAGGTTCGGCAGCAGTTCACGCACGGCGGGCTCGCCGCCCGGTTTCACCGAGACCACGAGGAAGATCGCCGCACCCGCGCGGGCGCTAAACACCGACTGCGGTGCTGGGCGCGCTGGTCCTGTCATGAGCATGCGCTCCTTCGCCGTACTGATGACCGCGAGCTTGCACTGCCGCCCGCGGTTGCGCGAGCTGAGGCCGCGGGCAGCCGTCCCGGCGTGTTCGGCATTCTAGCTGGCAGGATGCGAGCGGGCAGCACGGCCGCGCCGAATCCGTCAGGCAGCGAAGCGGGCGAGGCCTTGCTGGCGCCTTGAGTTGACCCTGGTAAATTCCCCGCCGACGAACAACTGCCTGCCGTCGGTGGCGAACGCGAACGGGCCAAGCGCATCGTGCCAGCCGCCATTGGTGTCCGGCTTCGGTTCAGGGACACCGCCGGCGGAGGTCCCCCAGGCCAGCAGCCTGCCGTCGGCACCGCTCTCGGCCAGCAGGTGGTGCGCCTGCCATCCCGGCCTGATCTGGCCGAAGCCGCCCATGCTGCTGCAGTTGTGCGCATGGGAGGCCTTGTACAGCACGCCGCGCAGATACGCGATCGCCTGGGTGGCGCCCAGGCAGGTGTTGCGCCAGACCAGCCTGCCCGTGCCAGGCCGGAAGGCCAGGGTCCCGTCGAACGCGTGCCACCCGGTGCCCTCGGCGCCGGCGAAGATCAGCGTGCCGTTGGTGGCCAGCGAAGTGACCTGGCTGTTCTTGCCCTTACGGGCGCGCGGGTAGGTCGGTATCAGCCCGTTGCGGAATCGGTCATCCAGGCCGGCGATCAGGCTGACCGAGCCCAGCGCCTCGTACCTGATGCCGTTCACGTGATGGAAGCCGCCGCCGAGGAAGATCCTGGTCCGGTCGGGTGAGATCAGCATGGCGCGGACCCAGCCGTCCAGCGCTGGCGCCCACGAGGTCACCGCCCCGTCCGTGGTCACCTCGGCGGCGAAGGTCCTGCGCTCCCCGTCCACCTTGGTGATCGTGCCGCCCAGGTAGACGCCATCCGAGGTCACCGCGATCGCCCGCACCGAGCCAGCGATCACCGACGGCGCGAAGCTGGTCAGCTTGCCGGTCGCGACGTCAAACGCGGCCACGTTCAGCCTTGGGTGCTTGCCGACCATGGTGAACTTCCCGCCGACGTACAGCACCTTGCCGTCCGGTGACGGGGCGAGGCTCATCACCGCGCCGTTGACGCGCGGGCTGAACGAGGTGGGCGCGCCGGTCGCGGCGCTGACCGCGCCCAGATGACGGCGCCGGTAGGTGCGGCCATGGAAGCTCATCGTGGTGAAATCCCCGCCGGCGTACACCGCTCCCCCGACGTAGGCCAGCACGTCGACCTTGTTGTTCGTGGCCGCCATGGGCGACTGGGCGGTGCGCACCAGCCTGGCTGCCGCCGGAGCGCGCTGGGCGGCCGCCGGAGCGGCTGCCGCCGCCGCGGCGGGCACTGCCGATCCCGGGCCGGCCAGGAACAGCCCGGCTCCGAGCAGCACCGTCCCTGCCGCGCCGCCCGCCCGATACCAGATAGTCATGCACATGCCATATCACCGTCACGCACAGTACGCAAGCAGTCAGGAAAGGCGAACATCCGCGAGCGCCAGGGCCGGCCACGCCCTAGCGCCCGGCTGGCCATGGCACCGGCCCGGCCAGCGCCGGGCCTGGTCAGGGCACCGTGACCGGAGCGATAACGACCTGACCGAGGGTCGGGTCGAGCTCGGCCGGCTGCGACACTCCCGCCGGGGTGAGCACGTCGACGGCCTTCGGCACGGTCGCCGGATCGGCCGAGCAGACCGGCGCCGAGCCGCCGGGCGCGCATACGCCGAACGAGAACGACCCGGCGGTCGGCGTGAAGCCGCGTGCCTGGTCAGGGCTGAATCCGTCCTGGCCGGTCAGCACGACCGTGAAGGCCCAGCCCGATGCAGGCGTGCCGAACTGCGCCTGCGGCAGCGCGATCGTGATCGTCCGGTCGCCGCCAGAGGCCAGCGCGAACGGCGTCCCGACCGAGTTCCCAGCCGGGTCGGCCCAGACCGGCGACGCGAAGCCCTGAACCTCGATCCGCTGGCTCCAGGCTCCCGCAGCCGAGATCGCGTAGTTGCGGGACGCGAAGGGAGCCTGGGTCGAGGTGCCAGCGGCGCCCGGCACATGCACGTACACATCGAGCAACTGGGCGCCGTCGGTCACCCCGAACGTCGGGTCCAGATTGGCCAGCGTGGCCCGCAGGTAGGTGAACGTGCCGTCGCTGAGCACCTGGAACCTGGTCAGGTCGAACGCGCCGGCGTGGAAGTCTGGCGCGGTCGGGTACTGGTAGGTACCTGGGCCGTTGTCGTCGCCGGATGGGTCGGTGACTTCGAGCACTGTGCTGCCGCCGCCCTCGTTGGTGACGGTGACCTGGCCGTAACCGGTCCGCCGCCCGCCGGCCAGGGTGGCGGCCACGGTGAAGACGTTGCTCCCGAAGCTGACCGGCATGGTCGCAGCGAAGCTCCCGTCGGCCGCGGCGACCGTGGTGATAACCGCGGACGGCGCTCCGGTCGTGGTGTCGGCTGCAGCGACGGTCACCGTCGCCCCTGGCGCCGTCGTCCCGGCCACCGTCGTCGAGGACACCGCGAGCGTGCTGCCGTTGGCCGGGGCGGTGATGGCGACCGGCAGCGAGCCAGGCGGGCCGTGGGTGACGTAACGCGCCGTGGTCACCGCAGGGGTGTCCACGTTGCGGCCGTCACCCAGCGATGCGATGAGCCGCAGTTCCTGCGCCTGAGCCCAGCTCAGCGGTGACGCCGATCCGGCGGCCTTGCCGTCGGTGAAGCCGATCGATGCGGTGGCCGGGTCGCTGCCGAACGGCGAGGCGGCCAGGTCAGGGTTCTCCCACGCCTGCTCGGGCACGAGGCCGACCCCGGAGGAGAAGCCGATGATCGCCTCAAGCAGGGACGCGGTGCCCGGCATGTCCCCGGCCGCCAGGTCGGATTCCGCCCGCTCGCCGGACAGGTTCGGCCACAGGTGCCCGGTGCCCTTGCCGGTGGGCGCCCACGGCGCCCCCACGGTCGTGCAGGAGGTCTGGCTCGGCTGGTAGCAGTCGCCGTACCCGTCCGCACTGCCCTGGGCGGCGGAGGTGCCGTAGCGGTAGTACCCGGTGCCGCTAGGGGTGGACACCGAGATCTGCTTGTCGAGCACGGCCAGCGAAGCCCGCACGTCAGCGTTGCCGACCGGCAGTTCGCCAAGCCTGACCAGCTCCTGGAAGCCGCCGTCGATGACGGCCCGCTGGTCCACGGTCGGCCCGCCGTTGCCGAGGTTGTAGCTGATCGCCGCGTTCGGGTCGCCGGTCTTGGACAGCCTGATGAAATAGCGCGGGCCATCAGGCCCGGTGGTGGTCACCGTCCACGAGGTGATGTTCCGCTGGAAATCGTCGGCTGTGGCCTGGTACAGCCGGGCTCTGGCCTGGTCGCCGTGCCGCGCGGCGATCACCGACGCGGCGGTGAGCCCGGCGATCTCGGCGGCGATCGTGGACGGCGAGTAACCCGCCTGTTCCTCCCAGCGTTCCGCCCCGAACGTCGGCCCGCGCGCGACCAGGAAGTCGGCGGCCGGCCTGATGTGGTTCTGCCATAGGGCGGCGTCACCGCCGAGCCCGGATTGCAGGGCCATCAGGATCGGGTAGGCGGCCTCGTCCAGCTGGGTCCCGCCGGTATCGGGGGCCGGCTTGCCGTTCAGCAGCGAGTTCCGCGGCATCGAGCCGTCGGGCAGCTGCTGCCGGTCGAACAGGAACAGCGTGGCCGCCCGCGCGGTCGGCAGGTCGCCGTCGGCCAGCAGCCCGGTGAATGCCTCGTACAGATCGCGGGCGAACACCTCGCGGTAGGAGCCGAAGTACGCTGGCTTGCCCCCTGAGCTCACGCCGGCCGGCACCGACTGGCCCCACGGGCTGGCCAGCGACGCGACGATCGCGCCGGGATAGGTCTTGTCCTCGCTGGCCTTCAGCACATTCGCTGACAGGAAGTAGGAGCCGCTCAGCGCGGCGGCGGCACCAGCTGCCAGCCCGGGGAATACCGCGGGCGGCGGGCGCAGGCCGGCGTCATATCGCGCCCAGCCTTGCAGGTAGCTGAGTTCGGTGAGCCGGAACGGGTGGCTCAGCGAACCTGTGGCCGCGGCGACCGACTGCGCCTCCGTCCGGCCGAAACCCAGGGCGAGGGTCACCGTGTCACCGTCACCGCCAGCCGGGGTGACCTCAGTGGTCGCCACGATGTGGCCGTCGGGCGCCGACGCGTAGCCGGTCAGGGCGCGCGCGGTGTCCAGCTGGGTGAGGCCGTCGCTCGCGGTGCCCGCGTACCCGACGCTCGCGCCGCCGGCCACCGGACTCGCCGCCAGGGCCATCGCGGTCGGCACCGCGTAGTCCCTGTTCGCCGCGTTGGTCACGGTGCTGGTGCTGGAGATCACCGGCACCGGCCCGCCGCCGGCCGCGTCCACCACGCCGGAGTTGGCGCCCGCGTTGTCACCGCCGCCGCCGCCGTTGCCGTTGGCATGCGCGTCCAGCCTGGCGTACAGATGCAGGGCGGCCAGGTCAGTGCCTGAGCCAGGCAGCGCGCGCAGCCGCGTGCGCATGAGCACGGTGTCCGTCGCGGGGTCGGTGATGTAGGTGGTGACGAGCTGGAAGCCGTGCCCGGCGTCGGTCGAGGTCACCGTGCACGCCATGCCGGACTGGTCGGCGGCGACCGTGTAGGTCATGTCCCTGGCCTGCAAGTCGGTGAACGTGGTGCCGTCGGTGACGATGTACTGGAGCGTGCTCACGTCGGTGTTGTCGATCGTCGGCTCGTAGACGTCGGAGAGCACGCCGCCGGCCACGGTGTACCAGACCTTCGAGGCAGGGCCAGCCGCGGTGCCGAGGCAGTCCTTCCTGGCGAGGTCGAAGTAGGACGGCGCGCCTGGCGCGCCGGGCGCCGTGCCGGCGGCTAGCGCGGCGCGGGTGCTGGCCGCCGCGCCTGCGGCAGATGCCGCCGCCGGGGCCGCGCCGGCCGCGGGAGCGGCGACGGCCACGCCCGCGGCGACCGCGGTACCAGCCGCCAATGCGGTGAGAGCACGCTTGCGCACCGCCCAGGCCGCCATCGGTACCTCCCTGCGGAAAGGACGTCTGGCAGGCCGCGACGCCGCTGCGGGCCGCCCAGCCAAGCCGCATCCACTACTGGCCGTCCTTGCCGAGCCTGCCGCCAGGACCGGGCGGTGTCAATCGTCGCTCGCCAGCCCGCGTTCTCCCGGCTGCGCCTGATCCGCCCCATGTCGCCCGGCCGGGGCGGATGCTTACCCATCTGGTATGAGCGCAGTAGCAACTTTTGCCCCTCATCAGCCTCTGCTAGCTTTTAGTGGTGCAACGCTCCTTCCGTACCAGTTGATTGGAGCTAGCCGTTTTCATCCGACCCTCGCAGCTGATCTCTGCCGTGCGCACGCACTGGCTGGCCAGTGCGCTATGCCTCGCAGGCCTGGTGCTGCGGGTGCTGACCCAGGTGTCGTATCACCCAGCACTGCTGTACGTCGACTCGGTGAAGTACCTCTACGGTGCCTGGCCGGGCGGTGACCCGCTTGGCTACGACGTTCCGCTCAAGGCCATCCTGGCGGTCGGCAGCCTCGGCACGGTGCAGGCGTTCCAGCACCTGCTCGGCCTGGCGATGGCGGTCACGCTGTACCTGCTCTTGGTGCGCCGCGCGGTCCCCCGCTGGCTGGCCGCGGCGGCGATCGCGCCGATCCTGCTCGATGGCTATCAGCTGCAGATGGAAGCCACGATCATGCCGAACGTCTGGTTCGAGGCTGTGATCGTGGCCGGATTGGCCGTGCTGCTCCGCCGGCCGGTCGCCTCGGCGGCTGCCTGCGCGGTGGCCGGCGTCGTGCTCGGTTACTCGGCCACCGTCTGGCAGCCAGGCGAGGTCCTCGTGCTGCCGCTGGCGATCTTCGTCGCGGTCACCGCGGGCGGCTGGCGGCCCGCGCTGGCCAAGAGCGCGGTCGCCGTCGCGGCCTTCGCGCTGCCGATCCTCGCCTACTGCTCGGGGTCGTACGCGCTGACCGGGCACTTCTGGCTGTCCGATGGCGGTTTCCGGTCGTCCTACGGCCGGGTGGCGCAGGCAGCCGACTGCGCGACGTTGCGCGTCCCGCGTTATGAGCGGGCGCTGTGCCCGACGGCCGCTGCCAGGTCGCACGGCCCCGACTGGCTGGATCACGACAAGCTGTCGCCGGTGAAGGCCTACCGGCCGCCTCGTGGGCTGAGCCGCAAGCAGGCGATCTCCGCGTTCATGCTCGCGGTGCTCAAGCAGCAGCCGCTGCCGGTGCTCGCGAAGTACGCAAGCGACGCGGCGAAGCTGTTCGCGGTGGTCAGGGTCACCAGCACGGGCGATACTCCGATCTCACGCTGGCAGTTCCAGGACGGCTATCAGGAGTTCCCGCCGACCATCGGCGTCAACGGCGCGCGGCAGATCGTGCTCGGCCTGGTGCTGCGGTCCTCTGGCGGACCGGTCAGGTACCAGGTACTCAATCCCGGCTACGGCGGCAAGGCCGAGGTCTGGGCACCTGGCGCCAAGGCGCTGCGTGCCTACCAGCGGAACGGCGGGTACGCGCCAGGTCCGCTGCTGCTGCTCATGGTCCTGATCGGGCTGGCCGGGTCGGTGGCCGCGTTCCGCCGCGGGATGAGCGAGCAGCGCCGCCAGCTCATGGTCGGGTGCCTGCTGTTCTTCGCTGCGGGCGCGGCGGTGCTGCTGATGTCGAATCTGATCGAGTTCTCCTGGCGTTATCAGCTGATCGCGCTGGTGACGCTGCCGCCCGCGGCGGCGCTCGGCTGCGCCGGGCTGTGGCCGCGGGCCGCACGCGCGATCGAGCGGGGTAGCGGCCAGGCCGCGGTGCCTGTGGACCACCTAGCCAGCGCAGCCCCTGGCTGAGGACCGCAGCGGCACGTAGATCACGATCTGGGAGTTCTCGAACACCTGCCGGTATCGTGCCCGGTCGGCGCGGAAGCCCGCGTAGTCGGCCTCGGTACCTGGCCGGTAAAGAAAGATGAAGCGGACGTCGTCCCTGGCGATGACGCTGGCCGCGCGGCAGCTCGCGGGCGTGAAGAGCACGACACGGGAATCAAGCAGCGGCCTGCGCCCTGCCGTAGGCAGCGACCGCGGATGCTCGATCCTGGGCAAGTCATACGATTGCAGCCCGGTGTAGCCCCCCATGGCCAGCACGGCACGGTTGGTGACGCCGCGGTGCAGGTCCGGCGTGGAGATGATCGTGCCGCCGGTGTTGTGCCGCCTGAGCCACTCCCCCGCGGCCGCCTCGGCCCTGGTCAGCACCTCGCGTGACGGCTTGCCGTCGGCGTCCAGGTTCGCGGCGAACTGGACCGCCATGATCGCGGTCGCCGTTGCCGCCGCGGCCGCCGCGAGCACGAAGGCGCTGAGCCTGCCCACCCGCGGCGCGCGCAGCGACCGCACGATCACGCCGAGGCCGAGCGCGGCCAGTACCGTCAGCGGCGCGCCCACATCGCGCTCGAACCGCTGCGGGAAGCCGTCGAGCGTGGTCCGGCTGCCCAGGTACATGAACACGCACCAGAGCAGCACGGTGAGCGCCGCCAGCACCTGCGCTGGCCGCTCCAGCCGCCTGATCGCCACCGCGAGCGCCGCGAAGCCGAGCGCGCCGAGCCAGATCACCGGCGAGCCCACCCAGGCGGACAACTCGCCCGCGGGCAGCACCGTCTGGCTGCCCACGTCGAGCGCGACGGTGGCGCGCGCGGTGCCGCCGCCGCCGAAGAACCTGCCGAGGTCGTAGATGTACCAGGCATAGGCCACCGACAGCGCGCCAACCGCCGCCAGGGCGAGCGCGAGGGACCCGGCCAGCGCGCGTCGGCCGGGCCGGCGGCCGGCGAGCAGGTACGGCAGGCACACCAGCGTCACCGAGCCGAGCAGCAGCAGCAGGTACAAGCTGGCCACGGAGTGGTAAAGCATCACCGACCCGCCGACGACCGTGACCAGCGCGCCCGAGCGGATCGTCGGCGACTGGTAGAACGTGACCAGCGCCGCCACCACCATCGCCATCAGGAAGAAGGCGGACACCAGGTCCGGGTACAGGCCGCCGCCGAAGGCCGCATACGGTCCCGCCAGGACCAGGCTGGACAGCGTCGCCGCTGCCAGTCCGAACTCCCAGCCCCACAGCCTGGTGGCGAGCGCGTAACCGCCCAGCGCGGTCAGCAGCAGCAGGGCGGGTGCGAGCACCGGGAAGAGGCCGAGCGGCGGCAGGCCGGTCAGCCGGCAGATGACCGCGCTCAGGGCAGCGAATCCTGGCGGGTAGACCAGGTAGGACCCGTACGAACCGTGGGCGAGTATCTGCTCGGCCATCACCGCGTGCGAGAACTGGTCCTCCCCGCGCAGGTACGGCCAGTCATGCCGGACGACTCCCGCGTAGCCGAGCAGTGCGGTCAGCCCGAGCACCGCGGTCATGGCAGACCAGCGCAGCGCGGCCACCCGGGCCGTGGCCCGCCCGTGCGGCGCGGCAGGCCCGGCGGGGCCGGGCCGGGCCTGCCGGTCCGGCCCGGTGCCCGGCCCGGCGTCCGGCCCGGTGCCCAGCCCGGCGCACAGCCCAGCCACCGCGAGCACCGCGAGGATGACCGCAGGCAGCCAGCCTGGCGCTGGCATGCCAACCGCCGACGCCAGCGCCACGGACAGGCCGGCGAGCACCAGCGCGAGCACCCGCCGGTCACCGATGACCGCCGGCCGCGGCAGCACCGGATCGGCCGGCCCGCCGCCAGCACCGCGGAGCCCGCAGGCGGCCAGCCCCGATCCGGCCACCACGGCGATCGCCGCCAGCGCCACGGCAAGAGTGACGCCCGTGCCCATAACACGGGCCGCAAGCAGCGCGACCACCGGGACCGTCGCCATCGACAGAGCGGTCGAGTAGGCCAGCCGCTCGGCTAGGCCGCCGTGCCGACGCACGAACACGGCCCAGAAGTATCCGGGAAGCACGCCGGCGGCGACGGCGCCAGCCAGGGCGCGGATGAGGTTCGCGATCAACGTCGCTCGGGGACCACCAGGGCAGGCACCTGGTCATTTAAGCAGATGACGGTTGTAACGTAGCCGATCGCCCCGAACCGGTCTAGCTCACCCCGGCTGGCCAGGCCGACCCGGCCTAGGCGGCGGGTGAGCCTGGCGCTGCCGGGCAGCAGCGCGGTGAGCCGTCGATTAGCCTCTGGAGAGACATGAAAGCTGTGGGCGACATGCTGCCCGCCCGCCGGTGGGTCCGGCTGGCGCGGCGCTGGCTTGCCGTTCTTGCGCTGCTCGCCGGAGTCTGCGCTGCCGCCATCGCGGTGGCCTTGCAGGTCACGCCGCTGCAGACGGTCACCGTGGCCGGCCAGGTAATCCAGGTCGGCGCGAGCGCGCCGAACCTGAGCCTGTCAGGGCCTGGCGAGATCGACCTGTTCGGCCAGAGCCTGCCGACCAACCTGCGGTTCGCCGGCCCGGTCAGGCCCCGCCTGCAATTGTCCGGGATCACCATCAACAGTGAGCTGACCACGTTCATCCAGGGATCCCATCCGGCCGGCGCGGAGCGAGTGCTCGGCGCCCGGCTGGCCGACGGATGGAAACGCTACTTCGGGTGGGAGATCGCGATCACCGGGGCCGGCGCGCTCGTGCTGGCCGGCGCGGTGGCCGGCTGGCGGCGGCTGCCCCATCGCACCACCATCAAGCTGCTTGCCGCGGCGCTGGTCGCCGCCGAGGCGGTCAACCTGGGCGCGATCATGAACACCGCGTACTCGGCACCGGCGCTGCTACGCCAGGTGCATTCACTGAACGGGCTGGTCGGCAGCGAGACCCGGCTGCCCAGGATCCGCCCGACCGGCCCGCCGCTGCCCGGGGTCCAGGTGGTGGTGCTCGGGGACTCGACAGCGGCCGGAGCCGGGCTGGCGCCGCCGCCAGGCGCTTCGAAGACCGCGCGCGCCTGCGGTCGCAGCGCCGATTCCTACGCCTCGGACCTGTCGGTCGCCAACGGCTGGAAGGTGCTGAACCTGGCCTGCGACGGCGCCACGATCAGTCACGGGCTGCTCGGCCCGCAGAACCACTTCGGCCGCAGGCTGCAGCCGCAGCTCGCGGTCGCCGAGCGGGCCAGGCAGGCGTCGGTGGTCATCGTCAGCGTCGGCGCCGACGACATGAACTGGGCAGCCACCGTGGAGTACTGCGTGCTGACCTCGCGCTGCAACGATCGCGCCACCACGGCCTACTTCCAGCAGCAGCTCGCCTCGTTCAGCAAGAACTACCTCGACCTGCTGAGCCGGCTTGCCGCCCTGCCGTCACATCCCCAGGTCGTCATCAACCGCTACTACAACCCGTTCGGCACGCAGCCAGGATGCCTCAGCGAGGCCGGCCTGACCCCGGCGAACCTGCAGATCCTGACCTCCAGGCTGGCGACGCTGAACGACGTGCTCGCTAAGGGAGCGGCCCAGTTCGGGTTCGCCTCGCCGCAGCCCGACTTCGCCGGGCACCAGCTGTGCACGCCGCAGCCGTACGTGCAGGGACCTGGCGACGCGGCGCCCTTTCATCCCACCGTGCTCGGCCAGCTCGCCATCGCGCTCGCCGACCAGGCGGCCTTGCGCCAGCCAGGCACGCAGCCGCCAGGAGTGCGGCGACCTGGCGCTGGGGCCGGACCGGGTTCGGTGCCGGCCCGGCCCAGCGGCCGTGCCAGTCGTTCCGGCAGTGCTTAGCGGCCGTGCCAGTCGTTCTGGCAGCGCCCAGGAGAGATCTGCGAAACCCGCTTGGCCTGCGGTGACCCCGGCTTGCCGTGATCTTGGACCGCTCCGACACGGCCGCCAGGTGGTCAAGCTGCTGCCGCTGGCGTGGCAGGTGGAGACGGCCAAGGACAGCGAGGTTCCGTTGGTCGGCCCGCTGCTGGACGCGGCGGCCGGGCGCGGCTTCACGGTTGACATATGCGTGCTGGACCGGGGCTATGACCAGGTGAAGGTCTACGCGGCGGTGGAGGACCGGCACGCCCGCCCCGTGATTCCGCTGCGGCGCACTCCCGCCGTGAAGGCGGGGAAGCACAAGCCGCCGACGTGCGACCACGGCGAGTAGACCTTCGCCGGGAGCGACGCCAAGCGGGGCGCGTCCAAGTGGCGCTGCCCGTCCCGCGTCCGGCACCCGTCACAGCCGGACCCTCCTAGCAGTAGCGTTTAGTAGCCGCCGCCGCCACCGCCACCGCCGCTCCCTGTGCCGATTCCGAAGTGCGAGCCGAGGTAGGCCCAGTAGGCGATCGCCAGCACGAACGTCACGACACCGACGACGATGCCGGCGATCGCGAGGCCGCGGCCACGTTCTCCGCTCCCGGCGATCCTGCGGCGGGCAGCGAAACCGAGCATGATCCCTGCCACCGATCCGACCCCGCCGAGGGTAAGGATGGACAGCACCAGCGACCAGGCCGCCATCCTGCTGGTGCGCGGGGTCGCGGCTCGCTGGTAGGCCGGCGCTGAGCGGGTCGCGGGCTGAGGTCTGGGCATTGCCAGTTCTCCATTCATCGCTGTTCTTGAGCTGCCGATAGCGCCTACCCAGCAGCGCGATGCGCATGCCGATCGGCGGCATTTAGCGCTCTGCCAGGCCGCGCCAGACCACCTTGAATGGCTCGCCGGTCTCCCGGTGCCCGATCACCAGCCTGTCCAGGCGCAGCCCGGACCAGTCGGCGAGCAGCTCGCGCAGGTAGTCCTCGGAGAAGAAGTGCATCGTCTGGCCAGAGCTCTCGAGCACGTAGTCGGGCTCCAGTTCGCTGAGGACCGGCCGCCAGCGGGCCCGCAGCGGGCGGTCCTCGAGCGCGTTGACGTGGAAGCCGAACGGCCCGCCAGGCCGCACCACCCGCCCGACCTCAGCGAACGCCAGCCGCGTGCCGCGGTCGCCGAACATGTGCATGCTGACGTTAGACATGGCCGCGTCGAAGCTGGCGTCGGCAAAGGGCAGCGGATCGGTCAGGTCAGCCAGGATGAAGCTGACCACTGTGCCGAACCTTGCCCGCGCCCGCGTCACGGCCCGCTCAGACAGATCGGCCGCGGCGACCAGGTAGCCTTCGCGAGCCAGCCTGGCCGCGTCGTTCCCGGTGCCGCAGCCAAGCTCGAGTACGGTCCTGGCCCGCGCCTGGCGCAGCGGGCCAAGAAAAGGATCGGTCCAGAGACCTTCCCAGTCCAGGTCCGCGCCGGATCCGGCCAGGTCGCCGAAGTACTGATCCCAGAACCGCGCGTTCTGCTCCCGATTGGGCCATAGGCCGGATCGGCTACCAGATGTCATGGCAGGCTGGGCAGCGTCTTGTCGGATCGAGGAGGCATCTGGATTCATGCGCAAGTTCCTGCACGCCGGAATCATCGTCGTCAGCTCTGTGATTGTGGCACTGCCGATGGCCGCCGCCGACGCCGCCACCGGCCACGTGCTGACGATCAGGAGCACGGGCGGAGCGACCGTCAGGCCGGGAGCCGTGCTCAAAGCCGGCCTGGTGAAAGGATCGACCGCCGTCTTCTCACTCGGCAGTGAGAGGTTGACCTGCAAATCCGCAAGATTCCGGACCAAGGTGACCAGCAACCCGGCGAGGCCGGGCCGGGCCAGAGAGGTGCTGACGGCACAGTCGATCAGCAAGTGCACGGTCAACGTGCAGCATGTCGTCGTCAAGAGCGTGCGGGTGACCAACCTGCCGTTCCACGTGACGGTCAGCGACGCCAAGGGCCACCCGGTCAAGGTGACCGGCCACAGCGCGGCCAAGCCGCTGATGACGACCGTGACGGTCTCGCTTGGCACGCTTCAGGTCACCTGCTCCTACCGGGCCGCGAGCATCACCGGCCACGCGTCGAACCTGCACAGCACGATCTCGTTCACCAAGCAGCGCTTCGTCAAAGCCGGCGGCAGTTCGCTCTGCGCGCCAGCGGCCCTCTTCACCGGCAAGTTCGGCCCGGTGCGTGACTCAAGTGTCAAGGGCAGCCCGCGGGTGTTCGTGAACTGACGCGGTTCACCAGGTGCGGGGTCCAGCCAGTCCGGCTGGGCCCCGCCCCCGTATCTGCACCCGCTCAGAATGACGCCGGCGATTCCCCTGGCCCAAGATCGCGACCGGCTTGTTACAGTGCGCTGATGCCGGTCGTTCCTCCTCCAGGGCAGCAGCAGGGCGGCAGCCAGGCTGGCGCGCCACGCCAGGCGGCCAGCTTCGGCGACGTCAGCGTGCGGGTCGGCGATGACCTGGTCGCGATCGCGGAGATCCGCAGGCCGCCGGACAACTTCTTCGATAGCGCGCTCATCGCCTCGCTGGCCGACGGCTACGCCTGGCTGGATGAGCAGGCAGGTGCCCGGGCAATCGTGCTGTGCTCTCGCGGCAAGCATTTCTGCGCCGGAGCGGACTTCGCCGGGCGGTCACCGCGGGCACAGCCGCTGACTTCCGATGACGGCCCGCGGGAAATCTACGCACAGGCCACCCGCCTGTTCCGGGCGCGGCTGCCGGTGGTGGCCGCCGTTCAGGGCGCGGCGGTCGGCGGCGGGCTCGGCCTGGCCTGCTCGGCCGACTTCAGGGTGGCCAGCCCGCACACCAGGTTCTGCGCGAACTTCACCCGCCTTGGGCTGCACCACGGGTTCGGGCTCAGCGTCACGTTGCCAGAGTCGATCGGGCGGCAGCGCGCCATCGACATGCTGTACACCGGGCGGCGGGTGAGCGGCGAGGAGGCGGCGCGGTTCGGGCTCGCTGACCGGCTGGCCGAGGAGGCCGACCTGCGGTCAGCGGCCCACGAACTGGCCGCGCAGATCGCCAGCGCCGGGCCGCTGGCGGTCAGGTCGGTCCGGGCGACCATGCGCGCCGGCCTGGCCGACCGGGTAGCGGCCGCGATGGACGCCGAGCTTGCCGAGCAGCGGCTGCTCTGGCCGACGGCGGACTTCGCCGAGGGGGTGCGTGCCTCGGCCGAGCGCAGGGCGCCGCGGTTCGAGGGCCGCTGACCAGGTCACCAGGTTCAGCGCGGATCCGCGCCGTCGTTATCTGGTTGCGGCTGGGGCCGCTGCATGGCCTCCCGGTCACCGTGAAGGACTGGATCGACGTGGCAGGCTTCACGTGTGCGGGCGAATCGCCAGATCACCGGGATCGCCGGCCGTCGGCGGACGCGACCGCGGTGGCCAGGCTGCGCCGGGCAGGTGCGGTGATAGTTGCCAAGACGGTGGCCTGGCGGGCGCCGTCCGGCGACACGGTGGTGCGGCACCCGGCGGATCCTGACCGCAGTCCCGGCGGGTCAAGCACCGGTGAGGCGATAGCCGTGGCCAGCGGCGCGTCACCGCTGGGCGTCGGCAGCGACTCGGGCGGCAGCATCCGGCTGCCCGCCGCCTGGTGCGGTGCCTGCGGACTGAAGCCGACGGCCGGCCGGGTTCCTGGCACTGGGCATTTCCCGCGGGTCGGTGCGCTCAGCGACGGCCGAACCCAGATCGGCCCGCTGGCCCGCAGCGTCGATGACCTCGGGCTCGTGCTCGGCATCATCGCGGGCCCTGACTGGCGTGACGCCGGGGTCGTCCAGGCGCCGCTCGGGGCGAGCCGGCGCCCAGGCACAGGGAGATCACCGGTGAGGACTTCATCTTCACCCTGCCTGCCAGCCTCACCGGATCCCCGGCGGTCGCGGTACCTGCCGGGTCCGATGCCGCCGGACTGCCCATCGCCGTCCAGCTCATCGGGCGTCCATGGGAGGATCACCGGGTGCTGGCAGCGGCACGCCTGCTGACCGAGGGCACCGGCTCGCTGACCGAGGGCACCGGCGCGAGCCGCGGTTGACGAGGAGCACGAGCATGGATCGCACAGCCGACCAGCCACCGATCCTCAGGAGGCAGGCACCGGCGCTGGCCACCGTAGCCCTGGTCGCGTTCTCGATGGTCTCATCGGTCTGGCTAGGGCCGCGGCTGCTCGGCAACAAGGACTGGTCACTGCCGCACGATCTCTGGGGCACGCTGGTGGCGGCCCACCGGCTGGTGCATGGTGACATCGCCGGCCTGTACGCGCCGCCCACCGGGCTGGTCACGTTCCCCGGCGCCGCGGTGCTGCTGGTCCCGGTCGCCGCGGTCATCGACGCCGCCGGGCTGTCGCTGCGCCTGCCAGGCCCGCACAACCCGCATCCCGGCGCCTGGCTGCTCGCCGGGCCGTACACGATCATCGCCTCGGCGATCGCGCTGTTCGCCGCCGACGCGATCGCCGAGCAACTGGGCGCGAACAGGCCGCGGCGCGCTGTGCTCGCAGCGGCCGGGGCGATCGCGCTGTGGAACGTCGCCGGCCAGTGGGGCCACCCAGAAGACGCCTTCGCGGTGGGGCTGCTGCTCTACGGCATCCTGGCCCTGCGCGGCGCCGGGCCGGCCAGGGCCGGGTGGCTGGCCGGGGCGGCGATCGCCGTGCAGCCGCTCACCCTGCTCGCGCTGCCCTTCGTCCTGATGGCCGCCGAGCCGCGGCGGCGGCCCGGCTTCATCGCCAGGGCGGCCGCTCCCGGCATCGTGCTGCTTGCCGCCGCGGCCGCGGCGAACTGGTCAGCCACGATCCACGCCGTGACCGGCCAGCCGAACTGGCCGGCCGTTGACCATCCCACGCCGTGGACCGCCATGGCCGCGCACCTGTCGGGCGGCGCGGTGGCTGCCGGGCCGGCGAGGGCGCTGACGATCCTCGTGGCCTGCGGCTGCGCTTTGGCCGCCGGACGCCGGTGGCACCAGGCAGGGCAGGCGCCAGGCTGGGAGCCCGCCGCTCTCTGGCAGCTGCTGTGGTGGTCGGCCGCCGCGATGGCGCTGCGCTGCGCAGCCGAAACGGTGATGGTCGCCTACTACACCTGGCCGGCCATCGCCCTGGCGCTGATCGTCGCGTCGCGAAGCTGGTCACGGCTCGCCGGCACCGCGGCGGCCGCGGTCGCGCTCACGATCCTCGCGCAGGCTCAGTGGCGCGGTATCTGGAGCTGGTGGCTGCCGATCATCGCCCTGCTCGGCCTCGCGCTGATGTTCGCTGGCGCACCCTCACGCATCAACAGATATACGTATATTAGCGATACTTCGCCGCCACCAACCGTAGTTGCATTACGTAACCTGGCGGATGCGCGAACGACAACTCGCCCGTCATACTGATCCATCACCTTGTGACGGGAGAGCAGCATGTTTGCCAGGTTGGCTCATGTTGGCGTGGCCTCAGCCTGTGCCGCCACGCTGGTCTTGTCGGTTCAGGTCGGCTCGGCCACAGCGGACGTGCCCGTCGACGAGGTGCACTACACCTTCACCGGGGCGACGTCGGTGGCGATGGACTGGCGCGGCACGGCACAAGCCGTCCAGTACGGGCTGACCACGGCCTACGACCAGTCGACCACGGGCGTCGCGCCGCAGTGGACCCCGATCTCCTCGGCCGGGCCGTTCTGGCAGGCACAGATCTCCGGGCTGGCGCCGGCCACCACTTACCACTACTCGATCGGCGGCGGGCCCGACTACACCTTCCACACGCCTCCGGCGGCCGGCCAGTCGTTCAGGTTCGACGCGATCGGCGACGTCGGCGACAGCACTCACTTCAGTCACCTGGCCGACACGTTCGCGGCGATCGCCAGCGATCAGCCCTCGTTCACGCTCATGATCGGTGACATCACCTACGCCAACGCCGCCAACGCCACCCAGGCGGTCGTTGACCAGCATTTCAACGACGTGATGGCGTGGAGCACGTTCGCCGCCTACATGCCGGCCTGGGGCAACCACGAGTGGGAGAGCCCAGCGGTGGACGACCTGCGCAATTACAAGGGCAGGCTGCTGATGCCGAACGCGCAGACCTCGCCAGGCGCGCCGAGCACCTCCTGCTGCGGCGATGACTGGGGCTGGTTCGACGCTGGCGGCGTGCGGTTCATCTCCTATCCCGAGCCGTACACCTCGGCGACCTGGACCGACTGGCAGGCCAACGCCAGCCCGATCATGGCCGCCGCGCAGAGCGATCCCTCGATCAACTACATCGTGACCTTCGGCCACCGGCCCGCCTATTCCACCGGGTACCACCCGGGGGACGCGACGCTGGCCGGCATCCTGAACGGGCTGGGAGCCACGTACAGCAAGTACGTGCTGAACATCAACGGCCATTCGCATGACTACGAGCGGTTCCAGCCGATCAGCGGGGTGACCCATATCACGGTCGGCACTCCGTCCTCGGAGGAGACGCCGTGGAGCGGATCTGACCCGCGGACCGCATTCCGCGCGTTCCACCTTGGCCATCTGCGGGTGGACGTGGACTCGACCGGCATGCTGATCCAGGAGATCTGCGACGACGCGGCCACCCATGACGACACAAGCTGCGCGGCCGGCAGCGTCATGGACCAGTTCACCGTCGGCGTGCCGCCTGCCAGCCCGCCGGTGACCGCCTACTACGTCGACAACACCAATCCGAACTGCGCGGACACCGGCCCAGGCGACCTGTCCACGCCGTACTGCACGATCGCCAAGGGCACCTCGAGGCTGCAGCCTGGCCAGACCCTGTACATCGGCAACGGCACCTACTCCGAGCAGGTGAAGGTGACGGCGTCTGGCACCGCAGCCGCGCCGATCACGGTCACCAACCTGCCAGGCACCAGCCCGGTGGTCGGTGCCGGCCAGGTGAACGGCATCTACCTGTCCGCCCGCAGCTACGTCACGGTGTCCGGGCTGACGGTCAGCGGCACCACCGGCGACGGCGTGTATGTCACGGGAAGCCAGAACATCACCCTGTCCGGCCTGCGGGTCACGGCATCCGGCCAGCCCACTCCGACCGGCTTCGCCAAGGGCATGAAGATCATCGGGACCACCGCGTCCACGATCAGCGGTAACACCGTCGACCACAACACCGACTCTGGCATCTACCTGGCTCAGGGCTCAACCGGCGACCTGATCACCGGCAATACCACCTATGCCAACGCGCGCGGCTACACCCGCGCGGCGCCTGGCATCGACCTGCGCAGCGGCGGGAACTCGGTGATCGGCAACCTCTCCCATGACAACGAGGACTCAGGAATCCAGCTCTACACCGGCAGCGACGGCAGCCTGGTCGCCGACAACGTCTCCTACCGCAACGGCGATCACGGAATCGATGACTTCCAGGCCACCAACGAGCGGATCGTCGGCAACAGCGTCTACCGCAACGCCACCGCGGGGATCAACCTGGAGGGCGGCTCCACCGGCGGCACCGTGGTCAACAACATCAGCGTGGACAACGGCCTGAACAGCCCGCGCACCGTCGGTGACATCCGGGTTGACCCGGTGTCCCAGACCGGCACCACCGTCGACCGCAACCTCGTCTACCTGCACGGACCAGGGACCTACTACGTGTGGGGCACCACGAACTACGCCACCCTGGCGGCGTTCACCACGGCCACCGGGCAGGAGACGCACGGCATCTCGGCCGATCCCCGCTGGGCCAGCCCGGACACCGGAGACTTCCACCTCACCGCGGGGTCACCGGCCATCGACTCGGCGGACTCCTCGGTCTCAGGCGAGCAGGCGACCGACATCGCTGGGGTCGCCCGTTACGACGACCCCGCGGTGGCCAACACCGGCGCCGGTTCGCGCACCTACGACGACCGCGGCGCGTACGAGGCACCGGCAGGGACGACGGACGCCAGCCCGACCGCGGCGCTGACGGTCACCCCGCTATCGGGGACCAGCCCGCTGTCGGTGACCGCGGACGCCTCGGCCTCCACCGACGGCGACAGCACCCCGATCGCCAGCTATAACTTCGACTTCGGCGACGGCACGAGCACTGGATCGCAGTCGGCGGCCACCGCCTCGCACGTGTACAGCACGCCGGGCACCTACAACCTGGCGGTCTCGGTGACCGACACCGCGGGCCTGACCACGACCACCACCAAGCAGGTGAGCGCTGGCGTGGCAGGCAACCTGGTGGGCAACTCGACCTTCGAGACGAACCTCAACGGCTGGGCGGCGCTGGCCGGTTGCGATCTGACCAGGGTCAGCGGCGGTCACAACGTGGGCTGGGCGGCCAACCTGGCCAACAACTCGACCACACTGCAAAGCTGCACGCTCAACGACAGCCCGAACTGGATCGCCAGGACGGTGACGGGCACCTACTCAGCGACCGCCTGGATCCGCTCGGACACGCCGGGGCTGCAGGTCAAGCTGAGGTTCCGCGAGTATGTCGGGTCGACGCTGGTCGGGACGGGCACGGCGACGGCGACCACGACCGGCGACTGGCAGCAGATCCAGCTCTCCTACCTGGTCACGAGCCCGGGCTCCACGCTGGACCTCAACGTCTACCAGACCAGCCAGCCGGTTGGCAGCAACATACAGATCGACGACGTCACGGCGAACTCCAGCTAACGGGCTGGAGCCGCCGGGCGGCTCCCTTGACCCACCAGGACGGCGGCCGAACCTGGCTCTGCTTCCGAACCTGGCTCTGCCTGGCTGATTCGCTGCGCCAGCAATCACATGCCCGCCGCCTGGCGGCCGGATGCCGGCCGCCTGGCGATCTTGCGTGCGCCAGGCCCAGGCACCGGGGTAACCTCGCGCGCCGAAGCAAGCTCATGCCCGCCGGCGCAGGTCAGCCGCATGCGCACCGGTTCACCGCAGTCGCGGTGCCTGAGCAGGACCTGCGGGCCTGCCGGGCCAGCCGCGTGCCGGTCGCCCCATTCCATCAGCGCCACAAGGACCGGGTAAAGGTCCAGGCCACGGCCGGTCAGCCGGTACTCGTGCCGCTCCCGCTGGCCGGCCTCCCGGTACGGGACCTTGCGCAGCAGGCCGTCGCCGACCAGGCGCGCGAGCCGGTCTGCCAGCACCTGCCGCGGCATTTCCGTGCGGCGCCGCATGTCGTCGAACCTGCGCACGCCGTTGAATGCCTCGCGGAGCACCAGGAAGGTCGGCTTATCTCCTAGTATCGCGACGGCCGCGCCGATCGCGCAGTTCGCCGAGTCGTAGTCCAGGATCCAGGGCCGTCCCATGCACCCATGCTAAGTCTAGTTGACAGACTCAGCAATCTATGCCGATGCTGAGTCCATGACGCGAACCCAGGACGCCTGGGCCCAGCGGCCCCCCACCGCGATCCGGCCGGCCTGCGCCGCCGATCGGCCTGCGCTCCGCGCCTTCTTCGCCGGGCTGTCGACGACGACGAGGTACCGCAGGTTCTTCGCCGCGATCACGCCGTCGGCCGGCATGCTGGCCGTGCTGGCAGGCGGCGGCAGCCAGGTCGATTGCGTCGTGGCCGTCCGCCGCAGGGTCATCGTCGGGCACGCGATGGCCGCCGACCAGCTATCCCCTGAGGGCGCCCCGATCGCCGACATCGGCGTCGTGGTCGCCGACGACTGGCAAGGTCACGGTCTCGGCTCCGCGCTGGTGCGGGCGCTCATCCACCGGGCACAGGCACGCGGCGTCACGGCGCTGGCGATGGACGTGCTGCCGAGCAATCACCAGGTGCTGGCCATGATCACCGCGCACTGGCCGCAGGCGCGCGCCCGGCGCTCCGACGACGGCATCGCCATCGGGGTCGGGCTGGCCGGCCGCCCACGGCCAGCGCCGCGGGCCGGCCGGGCGCTTGCCGGTGCGCACGCCGTCGGGGTACCAGCGGGCAGTGGTACGGCAGCCAGACTCGGGTAGACCGGCATGTACCGGTCGAGCCCGACGAGTTCGATAACCGCGCGGCACCGCTGGCGAGGTCACCACCAGGCAGAACTGTGAGTCGTTGGCATCAGCCTGGTTCCTGCTGAGTGCCAGCACGCGGACGCCGATGAGTCGCGGAACGTGGTGCGGGTCAGGTCGGCGATCACCAGCCTGACGCCAGGCGCGACCGCCGACGCCCGCAGCCTCGGCTCGTTTACCGGTCAGGCGTCGCGCCCCCGCGGCATGTCTTCGGCCGCGGTCAGCAGCCCGCCTGACCGGCTGAGCCACCACGCGGTCGAAAGGACACCGGCCACGATGACTCCGGCGATCGCCGGAGCGAGCCTGGGCGCCCGCGCGATCAGCAGAGCTCCGCCGAGCGCGCCGGCGATCGCACAGGCCAGGGCGGCGAGCTTGGCGGTGAGATGATCGCGGCGGCCAAGCACAAGTTGCGCCACCGCCCGGATCAGCGTGCTGGTGAGGTAGGTGCTTGAGAAACCGGGCACCGCCAGGCGGTCCACCGCCGAGCTCTGCAGCCCCATCGCCAGCGAAGCGGTGCCGAGCAGCGCGAACTGCGCTCCGCCTGACGGCCGCGCGGCACCAGCCTCCCAGCCGGCGGTGAACCCGCACAGCACGGCAAGCTCGGCAAGCAGCGCTCCGCAAACCCGTGGCGGCCAGGCAGGCTGCCCGTCGACCGGCCTGCCTGCGATCATCGTGCCGCCGGCCACCCCGGTCGCATAGCCGGCTATGGCCAATGCCACATGCCAGGCCAGAGCCGTCCTGCCAGTGCCGAGGCCGACGCCGAGCAACACGAGGTTCCCGGTCATGACGCTGACGAACACATTGCCGAGCGCGAGAAAGCCGATCGCGTCCAGCGATCCGGTGCCGATCGCCAGAGCGACGGTGAGGATGTTTCGCACGGCAGCGGCCCGCCGCCAGCGGTCAGCCAACGCGCTGAATGCGGCCATGGCCGCTGAGCTTGCCGGCCATCGGCGCCGGGCTGCCCTGACCGAGCCGGGCGTGGTCACGCTAGCTGCTCGCATGCGTGCGGCAGTGCCGGCCGAAGGCGGCGCCGCACCGCGGCCCGCGCTGGCTGGCCGTGACGTCATGGCTGGGACGTCACGGGCGCCGGCCGCTGATCGGGTTGCCAGGGCCGGACCTGCTGAGTACTCCAGAACGGCAGCCGTTGCTGGCAGCCAGGGCAGGCCAGCCGGCCGAACACGTCAAAGCGCCAGCCTGCGGCTACCGCGCGCTCGCGGATGTCTGCCTCGCCGAGCGCCTCAGGGTCGGTGTGCCTGGCAATGCACGCACCGGACTGGCACCAGGCCACCGGGACACGCAGCTGATCTCCGATGACGGCTCGTTCGGCGGCCGCTATCCGCCCGGTAAGCGGCGCGGGCCTGCGCCAGGCGGTGCCGCCGTCACCGCGGGCTATATAGGGCCGGCCGCCAGCGACCCCCGGCACCTGCACGGGACCTGGCCTGGGCGGCAGCCAGAGTTGCCTGGCCGGCGTCCTGCCATCGCGGTCTGGCAAGCGGTGGCGGCCTGAGCCGTGCCCGGGGCCCGGCTCGCGCTCTCGGCCCGGCTCGCGCTCTCGGCCCGGCTCGCGCTCTCGGCCCGGCTCGCGCTCTCGGCCCGGCTCGCGCCCTGGGTCCGACATGTGGTCTGGCCGCAAGCCACCCTCCCACGGCGAAGTGGTGCCTGGATGAGCGGCGGGTGGCGTCCACCGCGCCGGATCATAAGCGACCATCACAGCACTCCGAGGTGTCCAGGGTTCACATCAGCATCTGCCTGAGCCCTCAGCGGGCCCAGCGCACCACTGCTGCCGTGCGCGCTGACTACCCTGGCGCGCCGGCCGGAAACCGGCCGCACCGGACGATCCGGGCAACCCGCGCACCGAACGCGGCATATCCGGCATCTGGTCACTAGCGGCTCCGCCACTCGCAGGCCCGAACCTGCGCCCACCTACCCTGGTGCCGACTTGTTGAAGAACGATGTCGGTGCCAAGGAGTACAAACGTACTGTGAGCTATCCATGGCGATCCGCGGAGTGGGATCTGGTCTTCCGGGTGCTGCCGCGGGCGCATCGCTCCCTGGCTGTCTCCTGGTGGACGCTCGTGGCGCTCCGGTCGCTGCTGCCCGGCCTGCTGATCGTCGCCACCGGAGCGCTGATCGCTTCGGTCAGCGCAGGCAGCCGACCTGGCTGGTCGCTCGCCACGGTCGCGGGCAGCTCGATCCTGATCCTGATCCTCAGCCCGGTGCACGACGCGGTCAGCGCCAACCTCGGCGCCCAGGTTGGCGCGGACCTGCATGGCAGGCTGCTGCGGGCGGCGATCGAGCCGGCCGGCATCGCGCACCTGGAGGAGCCAGAGCTTGCCGATGATTTCACCCTTGCCCGCGACTTTGAGCTGGGAATCACCGCGCCGCCGATCCGGGTCTGCATGCCGTTCGTCGCCAATGGGCTGGCCGAGCTCGGCAGCGGCCTGGGCTGCGCGCTCATCTTGTTCTGGTACCAGTGGTGGGCGCCGCTGGTGCTGATCGCGTGCTGGCTGGCCACGCACCGGCTGCTGCGCGAGAGCACCGTGTGGCGGACCTGGCGGTCGCAGGAGGTCATGCGGTCGCAGCGGCACGCCGACTACGCCTACCGGATGGCGGTCGATGTTCCGGCGGCGAAGGAACTGCGGCTGTTCGGCCTCAGCGGCTGGACCGTCAGCCGGTTCGGGTTCCACCGCAAGCAGCTGCTTGAGCTCTCGTTGCAGGCGCTCAAGCTCAGGGAGCGCTCGCTGGTGTGGGCGGCGCTGGCGGCGCTCGCGGGCAACGGGCTGGTCATCGCGTCACTGGCCGGTGGCGCGCTTGCACATCGGGTCAGCCTGGGCAGCTTGGTGGTATTCGTCGGCGCGGTCATCGGCTCGGCGGTGCTCGGGATTGCCGACTTCGACTGGTGGTTCGACACGGCGGCGCGGCCGGCGGTGGTTGTGCACAGCCTGGAGGAGCGGATGCCGGCGTTCGCCGGGCTGCGGTCGGGCAGCCACCCGGTTGCGGGCCTGCCGAGCAGGGAAATCCGGTTGCGCGATGTGTCTTTCGGCTACCGCGGCGGCGGGCTTGTACTCGACGCGGTGAACCTGACGATCCCGGCAGGCTCGTCGCTGGCCATCGTCGGCCAGAACGGGGCGGGGAAGACCACGCTCGCCAAGCTGCTGTGCCGACTCTATGACCCGGCCGCAGGTGCGATCGAGATCGACGGGATCGATCTGAGAGATCTTGACCTGGGCACCTGGCGATCCGGGCTGACCACCGTGTTCCAGGACTACGTCAGGTACGAGCTGCCGCTGCGGGACAACGTCGCGCCGGCCGGAGCCGGCGACGCCGACATCGAGTGGGCGCTGCGCCAGGCAGGCGCGGTGGACCTCGCCGGGCTGTCGACGATCTTGTCGAAGTCCTATGCCGGGGGCACCGACCTGTCGGGCGGCCAGTGGCAGCGGGTGGCGCTGGCGCGCACGATGTGCGCGGTGCGCCGCGGTGCCGGTCTGGTGATTCTGGACGAGCCAACCGCGCAACTCGATGTCAGGGGCGAGGCCGAGATCTTCCGCCGCCTGCTAAGGGCCACCAGGGGGGTGACCACGATTCTGGTGTCGCACCGGTTCTCCACCGTCCGGCATGCCGACGGCATCTGCGTGCTTGAGCGCGGCCGGATCGTCGAGCTCGGCACGCACGACGAGCTGATCGCGCTCGGCGGTAGGTACGCCACCATGTTCACGCTCCAGGCGGCTCGCTTCACCGACGACCCAGTCACCGCCGATCCCGTCACCACCGATCCGCTCACCGCCGATCCCGTCACCACCGATCCGCTCACCGCCGATCCCGTCACCGGTGCCGAGGTGAGTACGTGACCGCGCAAGATCTGGTCAGCGAAGCCGCTGGCGATCCGCCGGCTGCCGGACAGGCGGCTGACCGCGAGCCGGCGATGCCAGGCGCGCTGGTCACGATGGCGCGCACGATGCGGCACGCCTTCCGGGCCGAGCCAGGTATGGCCGTGCTCGCGCTCGTCCTGTCGGTGCTGGCGACCGTTCCCGGCGCGCTGCTCGCCGTCTGGCTGAAGTTGCTCGTTGAGGGAGTCACCTCGGACCGGCGCGCGCTTGTGCTTGCTGGCGCGGTCGGCGTGGCAGCGTCCAGCATCGGCATCTGGCTGCTTCGGCTGGCTTCGAGCCGGGTAACCCGGCGGTTCCGCATGAAGGTCGCGGTCGCGCTTGAGACGTACGTGGCAGGCCTGCAGGCCTCGGTGGACACGATTGAGCACCAGGAGCGGCCCGAGTACCTGGACCGTCTCGCCGTATTGCGGGAGTCGGTCTATCAGCTTGACCACATGCTGCTGGCGCTGATCGACACCATCAGTGCGCTGGCCTGCCTGTTCCTCACCATCGCCGTCCTGATGACCGTGAGCGCGTGGATGGTGCTGCTTGCGCTCTTCGCCGTGCCCACTGTGCTGGTGTCGTCCTGGCGGTCGGGCGTCGTCAGGGCCGCCGAGGAGTCGGCCGCGCCCGACCAGCGGCTGTACCGCCATTTCTTCGCGCTCGGCACCACCGCGGGCCCGGCCAAGGAATTGCGGGTCACCGGCAACCAGCAGGACGTGGTGGCCCGGTGGGCGGCCGCCTGGCGCAGCTGGTACAAGACCATGGCAGCGACGCAATGGGCCGGAGGCTTGTGGCAGGCGGCGGCGTGGGGTGTGTTCGCACTCGGGTACGCGGCGGCGGTGTACTGGACAGTTGACGGGCTGCGGGCATCGGCTGGCGATGTGGTGCTTGTGGTGACGGCTGGCGGCCGGCTGGGTCAGTACGTCGCGATGACGGTGGGCGAGGTCGACTTCGTGCGTCTGTGGCTGGACGCCTGCCGCCGGCTTGGCTGGCTGGAGAGCTACGCGGCGATGCACCAGGGCGCCGGCGACCGGGCAGCCCCCGACCGGCTTAACGAGGGCATCTCGTTTCGCGGCGTCAGCTTTCACTACCCGGGGGCGGCCGAGCCAGTGCTGCGCGATGTGTCGCTGACCCTGCCGGCCGGCGCGGTGGTGGCGATCGTGGGCGAGAACGGCGCCGGCAAGAGCACGCTGGTGAAGCTGCTGTGCGGGTTCTACGCCCCGACGGCCGGTGACATCTGCGTCGATGGCACCGAACTGCGCCGGATCGCGCCCAAGCAGTGGCGGGCCAAGCTGTCCGGGGCGTTCCAGGACTTCGCCAGGCTGGAGTTCCGCGCGCGGCGCAGCGTCGGGCTCGGCGATCTGGATCATGCCGACGACTCCGAGGTTGTCAGCGCCGCTGTGGACCGGGCGGGCGCCTCCGATGTCGTTGCCGGGCTGGCTGACGGCCTGGATACCCAGCTCGGGGTCAGCTGGCCGGATGGCGTGGACCTGTCGTTCGGCCAATGGCAGAAGGTGGCGCTGGCTCGCGGCTTCATGCGCCATGCCCCCCTGCTGACCATTCTGGACGAGCCAACCGCCGCGCTGGATGCGGAGACCGAGCACGCGCTGTTCGAGCGCTACGCGGATCGGGCCCGAGCGAGCCGCAGGGACGGCAGGATCACGGTACTGGTGTCGCACCGGTTCTCCACCGTGCGGATGGCCGACCTGATCGTGGTATTCAGCGACGGCGCCGTCGCTGAGGTCGGCTCACACGACGAACTGATGGCCAGGCGCGGCGCCTACGCGGACCTGTACACGATCCAGGCGAGCGCCTATCAGTAGCGACCGGGCCGCGGCTCACCAGCGGCACTTACGGCGCTGCGGCGAGCCCGGCGAGCCCGGCGAGCCCGGCGAGCCGGCGAGCCATGCCGGGCGCCGCCGACACCGCAGCCACCCCGGCCACCAGCCCGGAACCCGGGCGCGCGGCCTAGCCAGGAGCTGGCCGGTTCCTGGCCGTGGCGACGATCGCGCCGATGCCCAGCGCGCCGGCCGGCGCCAGGGTGACAAGCACCGGCAGCTGGTACCGCCAGGAGAACTCGAACATGTCGGATACTCCGATTACGAATACGGCGGCGGCGAAAAACAGCAGGCAGGCAACGGCGACCTGGCGGGTGCCCTGGTCCGTTCGGCGCTGCAGCAAGGTGGCCGAGCCGGCCAGGCCGGCCACGGTGAACAGTGCGAGCAGCGGGCCAGGGGCGTATCCACCGCCGAGCTGATATGAGCGCAGGAACGCGGCGGCCGGCCGCCAGACGGCCGGGGCGCCACCGCCGAAGCGGTCGATCGCGGTTCGCACGACCGGCCGCGTGGCGTGCGAGGCGAAGTACGGATACGTGGTCTGGAACTGCCAGCGCGAGATCGGTGTGTCCCCCTGGCTGGTAGTACGGGTCAGCGCAAACAGTTTCAGCACATCACGGGAGTAAGCGCCAAGCACTCGCAGCGGCTGCTGGGTCAGCACCCGGTGGTTGAAGTCGGACAGCAGCGCGTCTACCTGGCCGCGCGGCAGGCCAGCGTAATAGGGCCGGATCGGCGAGCCAGGGCCGTACTCCAGCCAGTCAGGTCCGTTTGCCTGCTGCGCCCTGGCCGGGCACATCCCACGCTCGGCGGCCGGCAGCCTGATGGCCGCGCAGTCCGCGGCCCCCCCCATTCGCCCGTAGAAGGACGTGGCACCGGTGTGCGACAGGAAGAAGTTCCCGGTGAGCAGGTCGGACACGGTGCAGTAGGCCAGGATCGGCGCGGCGAACGCCGCGCACAGGGCGGCCGCCGCGCCGAGCGATTGCCGCCGGCCGCCGCCGGCCACGATCAGGTAGATCACCGCGGGCACGACCAACGCCTCGCCCACCTGAGCGACCGTGGCCGAGGTTCCGAGCACGATCCCGGCTGCGACGGCGCGCCGCCAGCCGATGGCCGGACGCCAGAGCAGGATCGCGAGCCCCGCCACGATCAGTGCCTCGAACCAGGCGCCCGGCATGATGGCTTGCTCGGACTGCACCTGGTAGGCGTCGAGCAAGATCGGCGCGATGGCGGCCGCGGCGAGCCACCGCGCGACACCGCGCCGCAGCAACAGCAGGTAGATGACCACGGCCATGGCCAGGCCAAGCAGATGCTGAACCGCCGCGACCGCGTCGAAGTTGGCGAAGAAAAGGATCGCCCGCAGCGGGCCCTTGTAGCCGACCGGGTCCATACCGCCAGCGTTATACAAATACCTGGTGGTATCGATGTAGAACAGCGCCGGACGGTAGGCGAGCTGGGCCAGCAGGCGGAGCACCAGGCCGGCGGCCAGCAGCGCGGCGGCCAGCCAGTGCCGCCGCAGGACCGCGGCAACCGCGGCACGACGACGGCTCTGGCCGCGCGGCCCGGCCCGCCCGTGCTGACTGGGCCTGGTGTCCTCGCCGGCGGGCGTCACCTGGCTGGCTGACGGACTTGTCATAATCTCGCCGGGGTCGCCTGTCCGCCGCTGGAGTGCCAGATGGCGAGGAAGACGGTGACGATCGCCAGCCATCTAGTCATCCTGTTGCGCGGCACCTGGGTCAGCGCGACCCACGCGATCGCGGCATACCAGGGGAACACCCAGGGCGCGACCAGGATCCAGGCGAACGTCAAGGCGAACGGCGCCACCACCTCGCGCGGCTGATCTGACGAAATCCGCTGGTAGATGAACCAGGCAACGACGATCATCGCGATCGGCCAGAGCGCGCTGACGACCGTTGCCATGGTGGCCTTATCCACGCCGAGCGCTTCACCCGTGATCTGCAGCAGCCACCACGGTGACGGCAGCGTCACCCACTTGGAGCCCTCAAAGAGCGGCTTGAGTGCCTGGAGCCCGTAGAAGCTGTACTGCAGGGCGATCGTCACCAAGGACACAGCGGCGATCCTGGCGGTGCGGGTCCACTCGTGCCGCCGCAGCAGCGGCCAGGCCAGGCCGATGCCGATCAGCACCGCGTTGACCTTCACCCCGCAGGCGAGGCCGATCAGCACGCCGACCAGCACGTCCCCCCACTTGCCTGACACCCGGCGCGCCACCTGGATCGAGCAGATCGCCGCCGCCGCCACGAACGTGTCGAGGTGACCGCCGCTGACCAGTTGCTGGATGAGCACCGGGTTCGCGACCCAGAACAGGGTCGCGCGTACCGGATCATCCGAGGTCCGCAGCAGCAGCAGCCCCACTCCGATGAACACGATCCCGTTCAGGATCATCAAGATCCAGATGGTGGTGACGACGTTGGGGCCGCCGATCGACGCCGCGAACCTTTGGACCAAGGTGGCCAGCGGGCCGTACACCGATGGCTGTGTCTTCCATTGGGTGCCGACCGCGTTGGTATATGCCGAGGTCCGTCCGAGCCAGGCGGCGGGGCTTGTGATGTACGGATTGCCGCCTTGCGCCGTTATCCGGCCGTAGGCCGCGTAACTTGCCGTATCGGACGAGCCGACCGGCGTCAGGCTCACCATCACCGCGACGATGGCGGCGCTGACCAGCAGCAGGTGCCGCGGGTCGGGCCGCCAGCCCTGGCTGTGCGCCCACAACATCCCCGCCAGCCCCAGGCAGGCCAGGATGTTGCCGGTATACAGCATCGCCATCGCGATGATGGTGTGGTGGCTGAGGGACGGCAGGAGGTAAGAAAGCGGCAGCTTGACCGGCAGTGTCTCGGCGTTCGGCGCAGTGGCCCCGACCAGCATGCCGAGCAGCAGCCCGACGCCAGATACGGCAATGGCGACCCTCGGATTGGAGAGCTTGCTCCAGGCCAGCTTGCGGATCACCGTGCTCATGACCCGCTCGATCGGCCCTGGCGGGCCCGGCCGGTCGAGCGGCCCAAGCGTCCGTGACTGGCCGGCCGGCCCGACTGATCCGGGCGGCTCGGCCGGGTGCGTGGACGCCTGTGTCACCTCGGCCATACCTCCATTGGCGCACCTACGCGGCGGCTGCGGACGCCGGTACCGCCACGCCGCCCTGGTGCCGGGCTGCCAAACGCCCTCATTATTCTTGGCTGGCTCTGCTCGCACGTTCGCGCCCCAGCGTAAGGCGGCATCCGAAGTGCACACGCCACATTCGCCTGAATCGTGCCGGCGAGTTGGCGGTGCCGCAACGGACATCGGAAAGCACCGCCGGCCGGACCTGCACCGGCGGCTGCATCCGGCTCGCCGCCGGTCTTCCGCGGCCTGCCGGCAGGCACCGATACTTGACAGCGCGCCGGGCGCCTGCCCGTGCGGATCGCAAAGGAGGGCCCGATGGCAGATGGCGCTGATCTTCAGACGCCGATTACCGGCGTGACCGTGTTCAGCGACGGCGCCAGGGTCTTGCGAACCGGCCGGGTCAGCCTGCGGCCTGGGCTGCGGCCGGTGGAATTCGGCGCCCTGCCCGAGTCGGCCGATCCCGCGTCGGTCCGGGTCGGGCTGCGAGGGCGGGATGTGGCCCTGCTCGGTGTGGACATCCAGCACGGCTATGGCACCGACCCGCTCAGGGAAGAAACCGCGCGGCTGCGCGCGGAGGCCGAGAGCTGCCGTGACGCGGTGCAGGCAGCCGGGGATGAGGACGCGGCGGAGCAGGCGCGGCTGGGATTTGCCGACCATCTGTCGCAGGCGGCCGCGCAGGCGATGGCACGAGCGGTGAGCCGGGGCCAGGCCAGCCATGACGACCTCGCGCGGATGGCCGACCATCTGTCGGAGAGCACGGCAAGCGCGCTCGCCCGGCGCCGTGAGATCCGGGTCCGGCTGCGCACGGCGCAGCGCGAACTCCAGGCCGCCGAGCAGCGGCTCGCTGACGCTGAACGGCGGGCAGCGGGCCCGGCGGGGTTCATCGGGGTATCGGCGACGCTGGAGGCCACCGCCGCGGCCGAGGCCGAGCTCGAGCTGTCCTATCACACCTCCGGCGCGTCCTGGCGCCCGCTCTATGACATCAGCCTGGTCGGCGAGCGCCTGACGGTCAGCTACCTGGCCGAGGTGACCCAGCGCACCGGCGAGGACTGGCCAGCCGTCCGGCTCGCGTTGTCCACCACCCGCCGCGGCCAGCACCAGGTTCTGCCGGAGCTGCGGCCGTGGTACATCGGCCGCGCCCATCCCATCCGCCCGCCGATGGCCGCCAGCATGCCGATGCTGGCCGCCCAAGCCTTCACCGAGGACACGGTGCAGGCTGTCCCCGCCGCGGCGGCCAGCCTGCCGCGGGCCGCTCCGCTGACCGCCGAGCTCAGCGAGGCCGGCGCCGGCCTGGTGTATCAGATCGCCAGGCCGCTGTCCGTGCCGGCCGATGGAGGCCCGCACAAGGCAACCATCGCCGAGCTGGATCTGGACGCCACGGTGGACCACATCGCCGTTCCCGTCCTGGCGCCCGAGGCCTACCAGCGGGCGACGGTAACCAACAGCTCACCGTTGCTGCTGCTCCCTGGCCCGGCGCGGATCTTCCACGACAGCCAGTTCACCGGCGAGACCGCCCTGGAGACCATCGCCCCCGGCGAGGAGTTCGAGCTGCATCTGGGGGTCGATGACCAGATCAGGATCGAGCGCGAACTCCGCCGCCGGGCCGCGAGCAAGGCCGTCATCGGCGGCACTCGCACCGTGGACATCGGCTACCAGATCAAGGTCGAGAATCACCGCACGGCGACAGCGCGGATCAGCGTGCAGGACCACATCCCGGTGTCCGCCGACGCCGAGATCAAGGTGCGGCTCCGCGAGGCCAGCCCGGCCCCAGCCGAGCACACCGACCTTGGCAAGCTCACCTGGGAACTCGTGCTCGGCAGCGGGCAGGCCGCCGCGATCTGGCACAGGTTCACCGTCGAGCACCCGGCGCAGGTGACCATCACCGGCCTGTGAGCGGCGGGCGGCCGGCGCAGCTTCGGCCGCATGGAATGATCGTTCAGAGCTATGAAGGAACCAGCTGGCCGTGAGCCTCAGACCGGCCGGGGCGAAGGAGCACGCCGATGACGGCACCTGGCGCACGGCAGATCAGGACCGTGCACAGTCGGCTGCGCACCTCTCAGGGGCCGTTCGCCGCCAAGCCGCGGCTGCCGATCATCGATGAGCTTGTGGCGACCGTCCTGTCGCAGCACACCTCCGACGTCAACTCCGAGCGGGCGTTCGCCAGGCTCAAGGAGTTGTTCCCGAGCTGGGAGCAGGTTGCGGACGCCCCGGCTGAGCAGATCGCGGACGCCATCCGCTGCGGCGGCATCGCCGACCAGAAGGCACGCCGCATCCGGCAGCTCCTGGCCGCCATCGAGGACAGTGAGGGCAGCATCGACCTTCGCCGCCTGCACGACGTCGATGATGAGTCGGCGCAGACCTATCTCCTTTCGCTACCAGGCGTGGGGCCTAAGACGGCCGCGTGCGTGCTTGCCTTTGCCATGGGCAGGGCCGCCTTCCCGGTCGACACCCACGTCCATCGGGTCGCCGCGAGGCTCGGCTGGATTCCAGCGAGCGCCACGGCGGATCGGGCGCACCGGGTCCTCGCGCCGCGAGTACCTCCCGAGATCCGGTACGACCTGCACCTCGCGATGATCAGCCACGGGCGGCGGGTCTGCCGCGCGCAGCGCCCGCGCTGTGCCGAGTGCGTGCTGCGTGACCTGTGCCCCTACGCCAGCGCTGGCCCAGAAGCAGGCCGGCGGCCCTGAGCAGCGCGCCGGAACCCGCTCGCGGGGCCCGGACGCGCCGCCTGCGCGCTGTCTGGGCGAGACTGGGCAGGGTGCAAGCGGAGGAGATTGCGGGCATAGCCGCGGCCCTCGGCCGGCCGGTCGCCGGCGTGGCCACCCTGGCCGGCGGGTTCTCGCACGAAACGTGTCTGCTCACGCTCGGCGACGGACAGGTGGTCGCGAGGATCGGCGGATCGGACCCGGCGATCGAGGCGGCGATCATGGCCGCGGCTGGCCGGCTCGTGCCGGTCCCGCGGGTACTGCACGTGCTGCCGTCCGCCCAGGGCGCTGACGGCGCCCGGCCCGCGATGGTGCTTGAGTACGTCGAAGGGACGCCGCTCAGCCAGGTGCTCTCGGTCGGCCGCGCCGACGGAATGGGCGCGCTCGGCGCCGAGGTGGGCCGGGTGGTCGCCCGGATCGGCGCGGTGGGGTTCGACCAGCCTGGCTTCTTCGCCGACGAGCGGCTCGCCGTGAGCCAGGAAAGTCCATGGTCGCAGCAGCTGCCCGAGTTCGCCGCGCAGTGCATGGCCGCCGCGCCGCAGGCACGGCTTGACCCGGTTACCCGCCAGGCCTGGGCCGGGCTTTGCGCGGTTCATGCACCGGCGCTGACCGCCATCGACCACCATGCCAGGCTGGTCCATGCCGACGTCAACCCGAAGAACTTCCTGGTCACGCGCGCCAGCGGCGGCTGGCGGGTGGACGCAGTCCTTGACTGGGAGTTCAGCTTCGCCGGATGCACGTACGGAGACGCCGCGAACATGGCCAGGTTCGGCGCCGACTACCCGGCCCCCTTCCGCACTGGCTTCCTTGACGCCTTCGCCGAGCACCAGCCAGCTGACCTGCCGCTGCAGAAAAACTGGCGTTACCTGGGCCATGTCCTTGACATGTTCGCCCTCAGCGACCTTGTGACCCGCCCGCCCGGCCACCTGGTCGCCGATCAGGCGGCCGGCGTGATCAGGCGCTGGGTCGCCGAAGGCGTACCTGGCGACGGCTGATTCAGCGGCACGTGCGGTGTTTGCGGCCTGGCCAGCTGGCAAGTTGGTGTGCCGTGTCCGCCCGAGCTGGCCAGCGCCAGGAGGTTCCGAGCAGCGATCCACCGCCGGCGGTCGGCTGGTTCTGGCGTGGCTACGCGCTGCTGGTCACCGCGCTGGCGTACCCGATATTGCTCGCCTGGGCCGCCGCGACGGTCTGGGTGATGCTGAACCTACCCGCTGCCGCGGCCGCTGGCGGCCTCGGCGATCTGGTGCCGCAGAATGCCCCGGCGATCCGGGCGGAGTATGACGCCGCCCGGCTGTTCGGCGTGCCGTTGTCCGCGCAGGTCGACGTGGTGCAGCGGAATCCGCACCGGTTCGGCCCGAAGGAGTTGCTTGCCGTGGGCCGCCGGGCGGCCGCGGTCGATCAGGGCGGCGCGGCGGGCGTTGCCGGGCTGGCCGCCGCTCTGCCGGTCTCCAACACCCTGCGGCTGGTGCCAGGATCGCTGGAGCGGTCCACCACGATCATCACGTTCCTGTTCTTCCGGCCGGGGACCGCGATCGGCACCCAGTCGGCCGGGGCCCAGGAGTACGCGCGCCGCTACCTGGCGGCCCCGGGCGACCACCTTGTCGGGGTCACCGGCCCGGTGCCCGCGCAAGACGCCCAGAGCGGCATCATCGACCGTTACCTGCCCTGGGTTGAGCTGGCGACGATCCTGGCGATCACCGTGATCGTGGCCGGGTATTTCCGGTCCTTCGGCGCGCCGCTGGCTACCCTGCTGTGCGCCGGCGTCGCCTACGAGCTGGCGATCCGCCTCGTCGCCTGGGCAAGCCGCCGGGCCGGCGTCGCGTTGCCGCCCGACCTTGAGCCGGTGCTCGTGGTATTGCTGCTCGGGGTGGCTACCGACTACGCGGTTTTCTACCTGGCGGGCATGCGCAGGGGGCTTGAGGCCGGCCTTGGCCGGATCCAGGCGGCGCGCCGGGCCGTGGCCGAGGTCACCCCCATCATCGTGACGGCCGGCCTGGTCGTGGCGGCCGGCATCGCGTCGCTGACCGTCGCCAGCCTCGGTGCGCTGCGGGCGTTCGGGCCCGGGCTCGCGCTGACCGTGCTGATCGCGATGACCGTCGCCATGACGCTGGCGCCTGCGCTGATAGCCATCTTCGGTGGCCTGCTGTTTCGGCCCAGGCCGACCGGGCTACGGGATGCCCTGGCGGCCAGGAACCGAGGACCGGCGCATGGCACCGCCGGTGCCGCCTCCGGCGGGCGCGTCGCGGCGGCTGGCGCCGCCGTGCGGGCGGCAGGCGCCAGGCTGGCGACCACGCGGCCGGTCGCGCTGCTGGTCGCGGCGATGTGCGTGGCTGGCCTGGTACTCGCCGCGGTTGGCCTGAGCCAGATCCGTCTCGGGTTCCCGCTGATCCGTGCGCTGCCCGGCACCGCGCAGGCTGTGCGGGCGCAAGCGGCCGCCTCCCGCGGGTTCGTGCCTGGCATTTTGTCGCCCACCGAGGTACTGGTGCTCGGCCCAGGCGTGGCCGGGCGGACTGCCGCGCTGGCCCGCCTGCAGCGCGCGCTAGCCAGGCAGCCGGGCGTGGCCGGGGTGGTCGGGCCCGCCGACATTCCCGGTGCGGCAGGATCCGCCGGCATCGCCGGCGCGGCGGCATCAGGGATGGCTCCCCGGCTAGCAAACGCGGCCCGCCTGCCCGGCGGGCTGCAGGACATGCACCTGATCGTGGCCGCGTCAGGCAACGCAGCGCGGTACGCGGTGATCGAGCGGACCGACCCGCTGGAGGCCACGGCCATCAGCCAGGTGCGGGAGCTCAGGCAGAACCTGCCCGCGCTGGCCAGGGAGGCCGGGCTCACCGCGGTACGGCTTGAGGTCGGCGGCGAGACCGCGCTCGCGGGCGAGGCCATCGACTCGGTCGCGGCCGACGTGCAGCCGATCGCACTGGTCATCGGCCTGGTGATCGTTATCCTGCTGGCGCTCTTCCTGCGCGCGCTTGTCGCTCCGCTTTACCTGCTTGCCGCGAGCGTGCTCGCGCTGCTGTCCGCGCTCGGCCTGACCGTCTGGATCTTCCAGATCGTGCTCGGCTACGGCAGCATGGTGTACTACGTGCCGTTCGTGGCTGCCGTGCTGCTGGTCTCCCTTGGCTCGGACTACAACGTGTTCGCGGCCGGAAGGATCTGGGCGGAAGCGCGACGGCGGCCGCTCCGGGAGGCGGTGGCCCTCGCCGCTCCCCGCGCATCCCGCGCGATCACCACGGCCGGCCTGGCGCTCGCCGCCGGGTTCGGTGTGCTCGTGCTCGTGCCGCTGGCCCAGTTCCGTGAACTCGCCGTGGCCATGGCACTTGGCATCGTGCTCGATACGTTCGTGGTCCGCTCGCTGCTTGTGCCATCGCTGGTCGTCCTGTTCGGCCGGCTGGGCACCTGGCCAGCCAGGATGCGCAGCCCAGGCGGCCGGCCCGGTAACAGCGCAGCCCGCTTGATCGACGGCCTCGGCTGAGCCAGCACCGCCGCCGCTGCAGCCAGGACACAGCCTGGCGACGGCCAAGATCGCCGTGTTCCCCGGCGGGCCAGCGTATGCAACGCCACAACGCTCGCGCTGTTTCGTTAGCGTTGTGACGCTGGATACGTTGCGCCTGACCGGTGCGGATTGGGGAGGATCGGAGCTGCCATGCGAGGTGAACCTGAGCCAGGGCGCGTGCCCGGGCAGCCTGAGACGATCGAACTCGGCTCGGTGCCCGGGTTCGTGGTATTCGACCTTCCCGGTGCCGACGTCTCCGCCGGGGGAACGCGGCTGGCCCCGGATGTCACCGTCGCCGAGACGGCGCTGCTTGCCCGTGCCATGACCTACAAGTTCGCCGCGCTCGGCGCCAGCGTCGGCGGTGCGAAGGCCGGGCTGGTCGGCGATCCGGCCAACCAGGCGGCCAGGGCGGACCTGATTGCCCGTTACTGCGCGGAGATCCGCCCGCTGACCGATGCGGGCAGGTTCCTGACCGGACCTGACATGGGTACCTCAGAGGAGGATTTCGCGCCGCTGCGCGAGCGCCGGGCCGCCCCGGCGGCCATCAGGGCCGCCATCGGCGGCGTGCCGTTCGAGGACGTCCTGACCGGATACGGCGTCGCGGTGGCGGCGGAGACGGCATTGCGGGCCGGCCGGGGCGGCGGATGGGACGGCCGCTCCGTCGCGATCGAGGGTTTCGGCAAAGTGGGCGGCGGTGTCGCCCGTGAGGTCATCAGCCGGGGCGGCCGCGTTGTCGCCATCTCGACGATCGCCGGATGCCTTGCCGATCCCGGCGGGCTCGATGTGGAGCGGCTGCTCGCGCTGCGCAGCGAGCACGCCGATCGGTGCGTGCTGCGTTACGGCAGGCCAACCGGGCCGCCTGGCCAGCTGTTCACCGAGGTGGCGGCCGATGTGCTGGTCCCAGGTACCCGGCCAGGGGTGCTCGGCCGCCGGGCCGCCGAGTCGCTGCCGCCTGCCGTCACCGTGGTGGCGCCGGCCGCGAACGCCCCGTACACCCGGCAGGGCGCCGACGCCCTGCGCCGGCGCGGCATCGTGGCGCTCCCCGACTTCGTCTGCAACGCCGGCGCGGTGATCGGCTACCGGTCGGCCGCCGACGCGACGACCGACCAGGTGCTCGCCGACGTCGGGGAGACGATCGCCGGGCTGATAGCCGATGCGCTCGGGCATTCGGAGGGCGCGCTAGCCGGGGCCTGCGAGCGCGCCGCCAGGTTCCTGCGCACCTGGTGGGGACCCGCCCCAGCCCCGCCGTTCGCAACTGTGCGGTGACCAGCCGCGCCATGACCACTCGCGTGGCCGCCTGGCGCGGGCCGGCCAGCCAGGTAATTAGCCCCTTTGCGGTCGCAGTATGCCGTCCGGAGCGGCTATTGCGGGTCGCGCTGCCCGCAGGTACGATAACCAAGAATGCTTGTCCCCAAATGGTCTTGGATTGCCGAAGCATTCTTTTATCAGGGGGCGTGATCATGCGAGTCAGAGAATTAGATCGGTTCGCCGCCACGGACCCGGCGGCGCCCGCAGCTATCAGACACCGGATGATTCATGCCGCCGATCGATACTGACAAGAACACCAACTACGGGCCGCCGCTGGTGAGCCAGAAATACAGCCCGCTGCTCAACATTCAGTATGTTGCCATCGACCAGCCATTCTATAGTGGCCTGCTGACGTACCGGCACACCGTGCTGAACAACCTCGGCCTGGTGCCGCGGCCATTGCAACTGATGGCACAGAACTGGCCAGCCATCATCGCCGCGGAGGCCGGTCACCTGCCACCGCTGGTCGTCATCTCGAGCAACCGATCACAATGGATACGCGCGGGCATTAATTACGCCACCGCCGAACTGCAGCGCCTGGGACTTCCTGCCTTCACCACGGCCAGCGACCTCCGTGCCCTGTGCCCGCAGAACAACCAGGCCACGTCGCCGCCCATCTACATACCGACACGCGCGGGACCGAACCGCAATATTTATATCGTCGTGCACTCGCTTGAATATGTCGATTACCGGCTGGCGCTCGCCGGCACCGGTATCACGGTTGTCGGCTGGGACTTCGAGAATAACGCCCATGCAAACGGCCTGTGGCTGTCCGGCTTCGGGCCCAGCCGGTTCGCCGCCATCCAGTTCTGCAAGGAACTGCGGGCCGCGGCGGCCAACGCTGCCGGAGGCGTCGCGCCGTGGGGTCTCGCCTGGCTGTTCGACGACAACGCTGTGGCGATGACGAACTTCGCCGGATTCCTCGCCGTCGAGGCCACCATGACGCCGGCCCATGCCTGCGCCGGCTTCCAGGGCGGCACGAAGGCCGAGACCACGCTGACCAATCGGGCATACGCGCAGAACGAGCTGGCCAATGGCCGGGGCCAGCAGGTCAATGTGCTGCCGCCGTCGGCGCCCCCTGGCATCTTGCAGCAAGCGGTGCTGTGGAACATCGCCTATCTCGATAACCAGCACCTGAATTTCGGGCTGATATACCTGGAATCGGCCGAGGACATGAGCATCGGCAATTACTTTGACCGCCAGCATACCCCGTATCTCTATTATGCCGGGATCACCGTCCGCAAAGAAGAAACCTTCAACGATCCGGGAGAAGCCGGCCGGGACGTCAACGCGGCCAGGCACCGGCTCAGTACCTGGATCACCGATGCCGAGGCAACGAATCCGCTGCCACCGCCGCCACCTCCGGTGAACGTGCAGCCCGCTCAGCAAGCCGACGGCGGTCTCCAGCCGATCGGGGATTTCGTCGTCAACCGCGTTCTGCCGAATTCTGGCCTCAGTCAGCAGGCCGGCAATCCGGTATACCGCAGCCGGGCTAAATGCCAGGCGGTCGAGCAAGTTACCTGCGGGGCGATCAGCCGCGGCTTTGTGTCGGCGAACGCGCTTAACACCACGTTCCGCATCAACGGGGCCAACCCGCAGCGGGTACAGCGGCTGAGCCTGTAATGAACGCCGCCGCGCATCCCGGACGCCTGCCATGACCGACCTCGGCGCGCTCGCCAGTCAGCTTCGGCAGCAGGCGGCGGCGAATTCGGCCATCGTGCTTGACGGCACCATCTTTACCGGCGCGGTGCTCACCGACGTCCGCACCGCGTTCGCGCTGGCGCCTCCGGCCAACCTGACCATCGCGGGCGTCGGCCCCGCCGACGTCCCGGCGCCGGACGGCGAAGTGCTGACGATCTCGGCAGGCACGGCATCGGTGCTCGGCCGCGACGGCGTGCCGATCACGCTGGCCTTCACGGCACCGGCTCAGGACCTCCAGGTCATCATCACCGCCGCGATGGGCGCCTCCTGGACCTTCAGCGACAGCTTTCCTGGCCTGGACATGTTCCCGTTTCCCCAGCTCAGCGTGTCCGGTGCGCATTTCGTCTACGCCAGCACCGGGCAGCTTGCCTACCCATGGCCAGGCGATCGCACGTACTCGATCGAACTCGCAGCGGGCATGAACTTCCTGGCCAGCGCCACGCTCAGCAATTTCTCCGCGATCGGCGCCCTGCTCGGCAGCCTGATCGGCACCGGCGCGGTCAGAATCTACGGCCCGTTCGGGCCGGCATCCGGCCAGCAACTTCCGGTGGGGGTGATCCAGGCGCCGCTGCGGCCTGGCAGCTTCCCGATCGGCGTCCCGCCCATGGCGCTCACGCTCGGCAGCCCCGGGGTCGCCGTGCGGATCGCGGCCGCCACCGCGCTGCGGCCGGTCCAGGATGTCAGCCTGCTGATCCAGGCCGACTTCGCTCAGGTGCTGCACTGCACGGTGATCATCCCAGGCTCGGGCGTCCCGCTGACGATCACCACCACGCCGCTGCCGAACACCGCGGCCATCACCACGCTGATCGAGAGCCTCCCAGGCGGCCAGGGCTTCACCAGCTACATCCCCGGCGAGCTAGCCGCGATCTTCGCCGATGTCGGCCTCGACAACTTCACCATGGTGGTCGACGGATCGCCGAAGGTCACCTTCGTCAGCCTGTCTATCAGCACCCTGCGGCCATGGCCGGTGATCCTTCCTGACATCCTGATCCTGGACGGCCTGAACTTGCGGGTTGAGGTGCTCGACCCGGCAGGGCTGAACTGGAGCCGGGTCTTCATCGGGGCGACCGCCGAATTCCTGCCGCACATCTTCACCGGCACGTTCGACTTCACCGTCGGCCTGCAGCGGCAGACCAGCTGGGAAATCGCCGAGGTCAGCGGCAGCTATTACGGCGTCGTCAGGCTCGGCGACCTGGTCGGCGGGCTGCTGGGCAGCCAGGAATCCGTGCCCGAGGCGCTGCGGGCGCTGCAGTTCTCCGGCTTCGGCATCGATGCAATCCGGTCAGGACCCGGCTCGCCGTTCAGCTACACCCTCTACGGCGGCGCCGAAATCGCCCTGCCGGTCGCGGGCAGCCAGCTCACGGCGCAGCTGAACGTGTCGGTCACCAAGCCGCCAGCCGGGTACCTGATTCTGATCACCGGCGAAGCGGCCATCGGCAGCCAGGTCTTCGCCATGACCCTCCGGCTCGACTCGGGCGGCGCCCGGCTGGAGGCCAGCTGGACAAGCACCGGCCAGCCGCTGGAGTTCGGCGACATCGCGGCCGCGTTCGGCATCGGCAGCTTTCCCGCGATACCGCCGGGTCTTAACCTGTCGCTGACCAGCGCCGAGTTCGTCTTCAGCTATGACGGCGGCGCCGCGTTGCTGATCAGGGCCCATTCGGCCAACTACGGCTTCGCGGTCTTCCAGACCTTGCCGATCGGCGGCGCCCGGGTCTGGGCGTTCGGGGTATCCGTACCGCTGCGGGTCACGCTGGCCGACATCCCGCTGGTCGGCGACAAGCTGCCGGACGCCGACCAGCTAGGCATCGGCGGACTGGTCGCCTGGCTGGTGTCACGACCGCTGCGCAAGAGCGAAGCCGAGCAGATCAACCGGGCAGGCAACGCGCCGGCCGGCTATCCGCGCCTGCCCGATGCGGACATTACCGGCATGGCGACCTTCCTCGGCTCGTTGCTGCTCGGAACGGCCACGCAGCCGCTCGCCGTGCCGGCCGGCCAGCCATCGGCACCGCAGCAGGCGCCGGCGCAGCTGCCATCGCCAGCGCCGCAGCCGCAGGGCGCCGCGCCCCAGCCCGCCGCGCCGCCTGCCGATCCGACCAGCTGGGTGTCGGTCGAGAAGACGTTCGGCGTCTTCACCATTCACCGGATCGGCGTGCGATACGTGACCGACGGCGGCAACACGCTGTTCGTGGTCATCGACGCCGCCATCGCCGTCGGGCCGCTGAGCTTCTCGCTGATCGGCCTCGCGCTCGGCTCTCCGCTCACCTCCTTCCAGCCCACCTTCCAGCTGCGGGGCCTCGCCCTGTCCTACTCCGCGCCGCCGGTGCTGGTCCAGGGCGCGCTGTACGCCATCCCGGCCGGCCAGCTGGGCAGCGGGGTGTCGTTCCAGTACGACGGCACGGCGGTGGTGCAGGCCGAGGCGTTCACCCTGGCGGCGATCGCCTCGTACGCCCAGCTCGCCGGGGGCGACCCGGCGCTGTTCGTCTTCGCGCAGCTGCGGCTGCCGCTTGGCGGCCCGCCCGCATTCTCGGTCACCGGGCTGATGGCCGGGTTCGGCTTTAACCGCTCGCTCACCCTGCCGGCCCAGGATGAGGTGCTGGCCTTTCCGCTACTCGCGCTCGGCGCGCCGGCGGCCCCAGGCCAGCCATCCGCAGCGGCGGACCCGGCCCGGGTGCTCGGCATTCTGGAAGGCACCATCGCCCCGCCGGGCGGCGGCCAGCCGCGGGCCTGGATCACGCCGCGCACCGGCGAGTACTGGCTGGCTGTCGGCCTGGAGTTCACCTCGTTCCAGCTGGTCGACACCAAGGCGCTGCTGGTGGCCGAGTTCGGCGCCGGCGGGTTCGCGCTCGCGCTGCTTGGCCTGGCCACGCTGCGGCTGCCCAAGCAGGCGGCGGGTTCGGTGACCTACGCCTACGTCGAGCTTGAGCTGCAGGCGGTGCTGAGGCCCGCGGACGGTTTCTTCGGGCTGACCGCCGTGCTCAGCGCCAACAGCTACCTGCTGGCCCCGGCGGCCAAGCTGACCGGCGGATTCGCCTGCTACGCCTGGTTCGGCGACAACCCGCAGGCCGGCCAATTCGTGCTCACGATCGGCGGGTACCACCCGGCGTTCACTCCCCCGCCGTACTTCCCCGCTGTCCCCGCCGTCGGCGTGAACTGGGCGGTCAGCGATGTGGTGAGCGTCAAGGGCACCGCCTACTTCGCGCTCACCACTTCGTGCGTGATGGCCGGCGGCGGCCTTGAGGTCGTGTTCAGCTCGGGGAGCCTGCGAGCCTGGTTCACCGCCCAGGCCGACTTGCTGGTTTCCTGGAACCCATTCTTCTTCCAGGCCGGGATCGGCGTCAGCATCGGGGTCTCCTACACCCTGGACGTGGCCGGGATCAGCAAGACGCTCTCGGTCAGCGTCGGCGCCTCGGTCAGGATGTGGGGCCCGCCGACCGGCGGTACGGTCACCGTCGAGCTCTATGTCATCTCGTTCACCGTGGACTTCGGCGCCCGGCCCAGCCAGGCCGCCGACGCACCGCTCAGCCCGGCCGAGTTCGCCGCGCTGCTCCCGGCCGACCCGGCGAAGGTGACGGTGACCAGCGGGCTGGCCGGTTCCGCAGACGACCAGGCCGCGCCCGGGCAGAAGATCTGGCTGGTCCGCTCGGGAGGGTTCTCGTTCGGCACCGAGTCGGCCGTGCCGGCCGCCACCCTGGCCTACGGCGGCGCGACGGCGAAGGCAAGCACCACGGTGGCCACCGGCCAGGCCGTCGACGTGCGGCCGATGAACCTGCGGAGCGCAGTCTCGACGCAGATCATCAGGGTGCAGAACCTCGACGATGGTTCCTGGCAGGACCTGACCGGCTGGTCACCGGCCGTCCGCAGCCGGCCGCTTCCCGCCTCGCTCTTTGGCAGGCCGCTGACCAGAGCCGACGGCACGTTCACCCAGGCACCGCAGCAGCCGTCCGCTGACCTGATCGCGGCCGCGCCGGTCGGCGCCACGTTCACCCTGCCGGGCCCCGAACTCGGCGCCGGCCCTGGCCAGGTCGATCTGGACGATGTCGCTTATGAGCCGGTCACGCCGCCCGGCCAGCCGCAGGTCACCGGGCAGTCTCCGCTGAGCTGGCCGGTCACGCCGGTGCCGGACTACCTGCCGTCGCCCGCACCAGGCTCGATCGCCCAGATCACGCAGCTGGCCTCCGGCACGGCCGCGGCCGGGCGCACCGGCCTGCTGCGGGTGCTGGACACTGCCGGGCTCTACCGCGGCGCCGCCGATCCGATGACCTCACTGGCCGCCACAGCCGGCCACCAGTTCACCGATCCGCCCATGCTTGTGCCCTGACCCAGCCTGCGTCCGGCGCCTGCCCGCCGTTTCCCTGCGGATCTGCCGTCGCGAACCGGATGCAGTTCCCTTCGAACCCGCCGATGCCTGGCTTGCCCGCGATGTCGCCGTGACCGATCCGGCCGAGCCGGGCGCTGCCCTGGCAGCGTCCGGCGAGATGCGACAATGCCGTCATGGCCGCTTCCGACAGGCCGCCACTGCCGGCCCGCCAGGCGGGGTCTCTTCTGAGCATCGGATCCGCCGGATCGATCCTGTCGATCGGCTCGGCGGGCTCGATTCTGTCCGTCGGGTCGGCAGGCTCGATCGCGTCGATCGGCTCGGCAGGGTCGATCCTGTCGATCGGCTCCGTCGCCTGCGTGGCTTCCGTGCTCTCCGTCGGCTCGGCGCTCAGCGTTGGCTCGATCCTGTCCTGGTTGTCGCGCTGGTCGGTTCGCTCACGTCGCCAGGGCCGGCCGGGTCGGCCGCGCGGGCGAGGAACCTGAGCCTGGCGGCTCGCGCGTCCCAGGCGTACACGACCGCGGTGCCGGCGATGAGATCGTGCAAGGCACGATGTTCGCGCTGCACCAGGATCCCGAGCATGCCCAGGCCGAAGCAGATGAAGCTGAGCGGGAAGACGGCCGCGCGGAGCACGCCACGCCACCGGTCAAGGCGCGTGCCATCGGCCCTGACGACGCGCAGCCCGAGCGCTGCCATGCCGAAGGTCCTGCCGCTGGCCGCCCATGAGTACCCGAAGTAGAAGAACTGCCAGCCGGTAAAGACCACCGCCACGGCGATCTCCGACCGGTTCCAACCGACCTGGCGGCCGGTCACGATCTGCACGACGAAGGACGTAGCTGCCAGGCCGAGCGCGAACAGGGCGGAGCTGGCCGCCAGGTCGGCGGCAAAGGCGAGCAGCCGCGACGCCGCGCCCGCGTAGTCTCCCTGCGCGCTCACCCAGCCTGCTGGCTGGATCGGGCCGGTCATCGCGCTGCCCTGGCATCGATCAGCGCGGCCGGCCCTGGCGGCCAGGAATCCTTGCGCCGCAGCAGGCGCCGCATCCACCGGTCGACGAACCGGTCAAGGCCGACGGCCTGGCTGCGGGCCGCATCCAGTGCCTGACTCGCGGCCCCGCCCGACGATCTGGCGATCACGGCGCCAAGATCCGTCTGCGCGACCAGGGTGTCCATATCGATGCGGCGCACGACGTCATTGACATCGACCCGATCGAGAACCTCGCCCACATCGACGCGGCGCAGTACGCCGTCAACATCCGCGCGGGCAAGCAGGGCATTCACGTCCGCCCGATCCAGGAGCACATTCACATCAGCCCGGTCAAGCAGCCTGTTCACGTCAACCCGGTCAAGCAGCCTGTTCACGTCAACCCGGTCAAGCAGCGTGTTCACGTCAACCTGGTCAAGCAGCGCATTGACATCAACCGCACAGATGACAAAATCGACAATGCGCTCAGCGACATTCCGGGCGAGCGCATCGGCCGGAGCAGCCATTCGTCGCCCTGCCGAGCACAACTGGTCGAGCGGATCCACGAAGCCTAGTATTGCCAGCTGCGGATCTATGAAATCCCTGAGGCAGCCAGGAAACTCCGGCCGGCGATTTCAGCATGCGGGCATAACGGTGCCCCGGATGTTCCGGCGCGATCTGCGCAACCGGACCGTCAAGGCCGAAGAGCCTCAGCCCGTTGTACCAGAGCACCTCGCCCAGCCAGGCGTCTGGCAGCCCAAGCCTGATCGGCGGTGTCAGCGAGTGTGCGCCGCCACCGCAACGATTGCCACGAGATCGCCCCCGCTGCCCCCGTGGGACTCCCTAGCCCACCACAGCTACCCGGCGCCGCGTGCATTCACACCAGAATCCAAGGCCAGGCGCGGGAACCGGCCGGCGATCCGGCGATCGCTCCGGCCGAGCAGGCGCTGGCACGTCCCTAAGATTCTGGCGTCAAGCTGGAATTATTGGTGAATTCAGCGCACGGGCCTTGCGCCGCGCACGGAAACGTTAGATGCTGCACCAGGGTCTACTGACATCATTGGCTATCGACGGTGGGGGTTGATGGCAGTGCGTACGTGTATCTTCGGCTTGCCCGGATTGCGACCCGGATGGACCTGAATCAGTTACAAGCCGAACTCAGCAGGCTCGGGGTCACCCTCAGCTCGAACTCAGATCCCGCCAACATCGCCGCCGCGCTTCCGGGACAGCGCCAGTATCGTGCCTCGCTTTACCTGGCCCAGCTCCAGGCGGCTGAAACGTTCTTCACTACCACGCTCGCCCAGCCGCTGCCAATCGGGCTGGGAGCCGGATACGCCTTCGTCCAGACGGCGCTGCAGTCGCCGGAGCTGTTGAACTCGCTGGCGCTGTCACTCGACCTCTGGGTTGGCCCGGCGGTGCAACAGCATATCGAAGCAAACAACTTCGCCAATTACGCGGCCTACCAGAATTACTTCAATAATAATATCCTGAACCTTGTCAACGCCACCTACAACGTGAACGTGGCGGCGTTCTACGTCCAGTACCCCATCACGGCCAATGCCGTGCAGCGGATCACCGCCAACTTCCAGGCTAATATCCGGGAAGCGTGCGAGCGGATCATCGCGGACCGGGTGAACATCCAGAACCTGTTCATCGACCAGTTCCCTGGGCTCACCCTGGACAGCCTCAAGGCCATCAAGTCGACCGGCTCGGACTTCCACAAGGGCGGCAAGCAGGTGCTCATCCTGACCTTCGCCACGTCCTGGTGGTGGGGCTACATCCCATGGTGGTCGGACCTGAAAGTGGTGTACAAGCCGACCGATCTCGAGGTGGACTGCCTGCTGGTCGGCAACACCGCCGCCGTCAACAACGCCATCGGCGGTCCCGCCTTCCAGGCGCACAGCCTTGCCGAGATCTTCAACGCTCGCGGAGCGGCCAACCCGCCAGCCGGGTTCGAGGCGCTCCCGACCTACCGGATACTGCCGCGCAACCCGACATCCGCCCTGCCGATGGGGCCAGGCGGGCTGCCGGTGCGAAACGCCTACGGCTACATCGAGCACCTCGGGTACGACCTGACCGGCTCGCAGGTGCCTTACACAAATCTCTACCTTTATGGTGCCAGCGACTTCCTGATCTTCCAGTATCAGAACGAAGTGCCGATCATCACCGACTTCTACCACCGGATGGGCCAGTGGATGGCACTGGCCACCGTATTCTCGATCACCGACCTGCACCTGGAGAACGTCCGCGTCACCAAGTACATGCCGAATCTGATCGACCTGGAGATCTCACTCACCGAAGCGTTCGCCTTCGACGTCACTGCCACGACCCTATTCATCAACGCGCTCGGCGCGATACTCGGCGGCATCAATGGCGTATTCAACAACCAGGAAGAATACGTGCGTTTCGCCAGAGTCACCGGAGGAGGCGGGGGAGCGCATCTGGACCTGGACAACGTGTACCTGCACAAGGAGTTCGAGAACCGGCTGTGGGCCATGCGGCCGGCCAAGCGGCTCGTGCCGGTGAACGCATTCCTGCTGATCGAGGGACTGCGAAACGGAATGTCCGTCATCAGGGACTGCCAGCAGCACGGGGTTTTCGCTCCGTGGTTCGCGCGGCTGAACAACGTGCTGGTCAGGGTGCTCCCCTACGGGACGACGACATGGCGGCGCATGCGCAAGGACATCTACGAGAACGAGGTCATGCAGGCGCCGCCGCCAGTTGCGTTGTGGCCAACCATCTTGCAGGGCCTGCAAGGCCAGCTTGATAACGAGTTCGGGAATTACGTTCCGGCCGCCGATCCCGACTTCATCGTGCTGGAGCCCGGGACCGCTCTCGTGCCGGGGCCGGCCGCTGCCGACCTGGCGAACTTCGACATCCCCGCGTTCTACCACCGCATCGGCAGCACCGACATACTCGACTCCCACGGCCAGGTGATCCCCGTGCCCGCGCAGGTCACCGTGCACGGGGCGCTAGTGAACACCAACGTTGGGCGCGCCACGTTCTACGCCGCCGCCCCGACCGGGCAGAACGTCCAGGTCGCCCAGGTCCAGCACGCGGGAGGGATAGGCGCGATCGCCTTCGGCAACCTGGTGACTCAGATGGTCAACGACACGGTCGGCCCGAACGCGCTGAACGTAGGCGTCGTGCCGGCGGCCGTCGGAGCGCTGATCTAGCAGCCATGGCGACCATCGACGACATCGTTGCCGCAGTCCAGAACGCACCTGTCGGCACGGACGGCACGCTGACGTTACCGGCGAGCGCGTTTGCAGGGATCGCGGTGGCGCAGGCGTTCTTCACCAACGTCATCGGTCATCCGGCCCTGGCGATCAGGCAGGCCGGGCGCAAGCCGGGCGCAGCGAGCATCATCGTCACCGGCCAGGCGGACGCGTTCGGCTACACCGGCCTCGGCGCGACGCTGACCTTCGCCGCGCCCGACGGTCAGGTGGTCATCACCCTGGCCGGTGCGCTGGCCAGCGGCGGCCCGGTCACGCTGCCGGTCGTGACCTGGATCGAGCTGGACGACATCACGCTCACCGCGACCATCGCCGAGCCGTTCCAGCTGGTCACCTTTCATTTCTCGGCGCAGATTCCGCTGCCCGCAGGCGGCCAGGGCAGCGTGCCCATCGACATCACCTATGCCCCGCCGGCAGGCTGGCAGATCGGCATCGCCGAGCGCACCGGGACGGCGGTGACTCCCGGCCAGCTCATCGCGCTCATCGGAGGCCATGACCTTGCCTCGTTCCTGCCGCCCGAGCTGGTCAGCATCCTGAACGGGTTCGCCCTGACCGATCTGATCATCGAGTTCGACACCGGCACCGAGACCGTCAGCCTGGTCTCGGCGGGCATCACCGTCACCAACGGCTGGCCGATCACACCGGGGATCGAGCTCAAGCCAGGTCTTGAGGTCCTGGTCAGCGTGGCCAATCCGGCCAGCGACACGCAGCGGGCGTTCACCGGGATCGTCAAGGGAACGTTCGAGCTGAGCGGCGTGCCCGTGCCCGTCTTCGTGCAAGCCGACGTGACCAGCGCGCAGACCTCGTGGCTGGTCGGGCTGGACCCGCAGAGCAGCGGGGTCACGATACCGAGCCTGTCCGGGCTGTTCGAACTGGCCGGCGGGCCCGGCTTCGCCAGCTCGCTGCCGGCCGGGCTGCAGAACGTGCCGGCGATCCAGGTGACGCCGCTGCTCGTCGGGTTCACGCTCGGTCCGCCTGCCCGGCTGCAGCAGGTGCGGTTCGGCGCGGCCACAGCCTCGCCGTGGCCGATCGTGCCCGGCTTCCTGACCGTGCAGCAGCTCACCTTCGCCTTCCAGCTCACCGGGCTCGCCGACGGAACCAACGGCATCGGCTGCGATTTCGCCTGCATGATCTCGATCAGCACGGACGCCTGGCTGTACTTCATGATCAGGAAGGATCCGGCGAGCACCGACTGGACCCTGTCAGGCGGCCTGCCTGCCGGGCACCCGCTGAACCTCACCGACCTGGTCGGCAAGCTGCTGTCCAGCTACGTCACGCTGCCCGCGCACGCTCCCCAGATCGTACTCGACACGGCGAACGTCACCGTCGTGCCGGGACGCAGCGTGAGCTTGACCGCAGGCTCGGTCACGCCGTGGCCGCTGTTCGGCTCGGTCGTGCTCAGCGGCTGGACGCTGAGCTTCAGCTACAACGGCGCCGCTGCCCAGCGCTTCACCGGATCGCTGGCCACCACGCTCACGCTGGCCAAGGTCCCCGTGACCATCACGGCCGGGCTCGACACCTCGGGTACCTGGTCGTTCTCCGGGCGGACCGCGCACGGGGCAGTGATCGACGTCGGCGACCTGATCACCGACCTGGCCACCACGTTCGGCGTGACGGCGATCCCTGACGGCGCCCTGCACGGCCTGACCATCAGCGACATCGCGGTCGACTTCGCGGCCGGATCGCAGCCTGGCAGCCCGGGCCGGTTCCACTTCGGCTGCTCAGGCATGTTCACGATCGCCGAGCACGAGCTCGACGCGACCGTCGACGTCCGGCTCACCAGCGGCCAGTCTGGTTACTCGGGCAGCTTCACCGGCCTGCTCACCGTCAAGACCGGCCAGAGCACGACCGAGCAGGTCGCGATCACGTTGACCGGCGGCGTCCTGCGGGCGAACTGGACCGCCGCGCCGGGTCATGGCATCGGGCTGACCGACCTCGCGGCGGCGTTCGGCTTCACCGACCTGCCCGTACTGCCCGGCCTGCAGTTCGGGCTGCAGTCGTTCGGCTTCTCCTATGACTTCGGCACGGGATCGCTGGTGCTGTCCGCCGCCACGCTGGGCGGCAGCAAGGCCGAGCTGGTGTCCGCCGTGCTGCAGCGGTCCGGCAAGCCGCACCGGGTCACCGCGTTCGCCGTGGACCTGCGGCTCGGCGTGAAACTGGCCGACCTGCCGCTGGTCGGCGACAAGCTGCCCGATGCCGACCAGCTCGGCATACCCGAAATCGGCTGCTGGGTCATCTCCGACGCGGTAATCAAGGCCGAGGCTGGGGTGCTTAACGGGCTCGTCCCGACCGGCTTCCCCAAGCTGCCAGACGCCGATGTGCAAGGCCCGGTCCTGCTGTTCGGCCAGCTTCAGCTCGGAGCCGATCAGATACCGCTTGAGCTGCCGGTCGGCGGGACCGCACCGGCCAGGAAGGCGCTGGCGGCAGGTCCGGGTGCGGGGGCGGGTGCCGCGGCGGGCCAGGGCGCAGGGCCGGCCGCCCAGGCCGCGCCGCCGGAGGACAGCACCAAGTGGTTCGCCGTCGACCGGACGTTCGGCGTCTTCTCGTTCAAGCGGGTCGGCATCGCGTATTCCTCCGACGGGGCTGGCACCCTGTTCTTCTTCCTCGATGCCTCGATCGCGCTCGGCCCGGTCACGTTCAGCGCGCAAGGGCTCGGCATCGGGTCCCCGCTGACCCACTTCACGCCACACTTCCAGCTCAGCGGCCTCGGCCTGGCCTACGCAGCCCCGCCGCTGACCATCTCGGGCGCCCTGTACGCGCTGCCCGCGGCCCAGCTCGGCGCCGGCGTCTCGTACCAGTACGACGGCCAGGCCGTGGTCCAAGCGCAGCAGTTCGGGCTGGCGGCGGTGGGGTCGTATGCGCGGCTGGCCGGCGGCGCGCCGTCGCTGTTCCTCTTCGCCCAGCTGCGGGCGCCGCTCGGCGGCCCGCCTGCGTTCTTCGTCACCGGGCTGATGGGCGGCTTCGGCTACAACAGGTCGCTCACCCTGCCAGCGCAGGACGAGGTGCTCGCCTTCCCGCTGCTGGCACTCGGCGCGCCACCTGGTCCAGGCCAGCAGGCTCCGGCCGCCGACCCGGCCCAGGTGCTGCGGATCCTGGAGGGCACCGCAGCCCCGCCAGGCGGCCAGGCCCGGGCCTGGATAGCTCCGAAGAGCGGCGAGTACTGGCTGGCCGTCGGCGTGGAATTTACCTCATTCGAGCTGGTTACCACCCGGGCGATGCTCGTGGCCGAGTTCGGCACCGAGTTCGCGCTTGCCCTGCTCGGGCTGTCCACGCTGCGGCTGCCGCAGCAGGCGCCGGACGCGCAGACCTACGCCTATGCCGAGCTTGAGCTCGAGGCAGTCGTCAAGCCGGCGGCCGGGTTCTTCGGGATGACCGCCGTGCTGAGCCCGAACAGCTACGTGCTTGCCCCGGCGGCGAAGCTGACCGGCGGCTTCGCCTTTTATCTCTGGTTCGGCGGCAACCAGAACGCCGGGCAGTTCGTGCTCACGATCGGCGGCTATCACCCGGCGTTCAGCCCGCCCGGCTACTTCCCGCAGGTCCCCCGCGTCGGCCTGAACTGGGCGGTTAGCGACGTGGTGACGGTCAAGGGCGGCGGCTACTTCGCGCTCACCACGTCCTGCGTGATGGCGGGCGGCGGCCTTGAGGTGGTGTTCTCCTCCGGCGCGCTGCGTGCCTGGTTCACGGCCCAGGCAGATCTGCTTGTGTCATGGAACCCGTTCACGTTCCTGGCCGACATCGACGTGAGCATCGGCGTTTCCTACACGCTCGATGTGGCGGGCATCAGCAACACGCTGTCGATCAGCATCGGCGCCTCGCTCACCATGTGGGGGCCGCCGACCGGCGGCACGGTCACCGTGCACCTGTACATCGTGTCGTTCACCGTCGATTTCGGCGCCAGGCCGGGCGGCGCGGCGACCGCTCCGCTGACCAAGCCGCAGTTCGCCGGCCTGCTTCCCGCGGCGCCGGTGAAGGCGACCGTGACCAGCGGCCTGGCCGCGAGCGCCGACGATCCGCAGGCCAAGGGCCAGCAGATCTGGATCGTGCGCGGCGGCAGCTTCACCTTCAGCACCGAGTCCGCCCTGCCCGCGGCGACGGTCGCCTGCGCCAGGGCACCGGGGTCAGCACGCACGCCGCTGACCACAGGCACTGGCGTGAACGTGCGGCCGATGAACCTGCGCGGCACGTCCTCGGCCCACACAGTGCGGGTCCAGGATATCGACGACGGCTCATGGCAGGACCTGACCGCCTGGTCGCCCGCCGTGCACAGCCGGCCGGTGCCGGCCTCGCTGTGGGGCCAGCCGCTCACCGCGGCGGACGGCACGTTCACCCAGGCACCGCAGCGGCCATCGGCCGACCTGGTGGCGGGCGCGCCGGTCGGCGCGAGTTTCGCCCTGCCTGGCCCGGTCCTCGGCGCCACCACCGGACCGGTCCAGCTCGGCGACGTGGCCTACGAACCTGTCGTGCCGCCAGGCCAGCCGGGCGTGACCGGCAGATCGCCGCTGAAGGTGTCCGTGACCGCGCTACCCGACTTTCTGCCGGTGCCCGCCCCTACCTCGCTTGCCCAGGTCGCCCAGACGGCGGCCGGCCCTGCCGCGAGCGGCCGCGCCGCACTGCTCGGCGCGCTGACCACGGCCACGCTCTACGACCGTCCCAGCGACCCGATGACCGCACTGGCCGCCGGCGCCGCTCACCTGTTCACCGATCCGCCGCTGGTGGTGCCATGACCGAGCCACGTGCCACGACCGCGCCGCGCGCCATGCCGCAGGTACCTGTCGGCGACATCCAGCTCTACGACGACTACGTGCCCGTGCTGTACGGCGGCAACTACGCGATCACCGTCACCCACGACGCGCCAGAGGTGCTCACCGCCCAGGCCTCGGCCACTCAGCGCTTCACCATCAGCGCACCGCAGTTCGCGATCGACCCGGCTGAGATCGTCCAGCTCTACCCGCCGGACGGCAGCACCGGCCAGTTCGATGACGTGCTGCCCTTCGTCGTGCTGGCGACCCCTGAGCTGCCGTGGGAGCGGCAGATGAACTCCCCTGGCGCGCCGTGGCTCGCCGTGCTGGTACTCGGCGAGGACGAGATCACCGGCGGCACCGGCCCGGCCAGGACCACGACCACCACGGTGGATGCCTTCCTCGCGCTGGCCGGCGTGCTCGTGCCGCCGATCAAGCCGGAAGCTGACGTGCCAGGCACCCAGCCGTGCAGCTACCTTCAGCTGCCAGCGAGCACGTTCACCGCGATCACCCCGAGGCTGGCCGAGGCCAGGTACCTGACGCACGTGCGGGTGGTGAACACCGGCGACAAGGCGCTGGCGGGGCTTCGCGCAGGACGGCAGCTACTCGGTGGTGGTCGCGAACCGCTTCCCGGCCACCGCCACGGGCGGTCAGCCGGCCCGCACCATCGTCCACCTGGTGTCGATCGAGGGGCTTGGCCCGTGGCTGGTCGACAAGCCGGTGTTCACCCGCTCTGGCAGCCAGGACAACACGGCCGTCTTCGATACCGTGGCCCTGCTGTCGCTGGCCAGCTGGACATTCCAGGCGCAGGACGACCCAGCGGAGAACTTCGCTGGCCTCGCTCTCGGCTTGCTGGAGAACGAGTATGACCCGGCGGCCGGGGCGCATCATCCCGGCGAGGTGTGGCTGCGGCTGCCGCCGCCCGGGCTTGACTCATCGGCGCCCGCCAACGCGGAGGTCAACCGCCGGGTAGCCGAAGGTTTCGTGCCGCTCGCCTACCAGACCAGGTCCGGCGAGGCCACGTTCGCCTGGTACCGCGGGCCGCTCACCCCGGTGCTGACCGCCCCGCTGGCCAAGTCCGGCCCGTTCCTGTCCGCCGACCAGGCGATGGCCTACGATCCGGCGCACGGCGTGTTCGACCTGTCGCTGTCGGCGGCGTGGCAGGTCGGCCGACTCGCCGCGCTGGCCGACCGGTCGTTCGGCCAGGCCATCTACGAGTTCAGGCGCAGGCTCCACCTGCTCACCGACCAGTTGGCCGACCGGCTGGCCCGCGACCACTTCGACACCCCGGCGGACATCGCCGAGCTGGCCGGCACCGGCCTGCTGGCAGCCAGCATGCTCGGCGTCCTGCGCTCTGACCTGCTGCGCGACGTCGGCAAGGGCGGGCAGCCAGCCCCGGCCCCGGCCAGCGGCAACGGCAACGACACCGACCCCAAGACGGCCCTGGTGAACTTCCTCGCCGACCCCGCCAGCCGGCGGGCCATCATCGGCATGGTCGGTGACGACCTCGAACCTGTCGCGCAGTGGCTGGCCCGCCTGCTGCTGCTCGAGCCGGTCCCGTTCGAGCACCTGGTCCCCGAGCCTGCCATGCTGCCGCTGCGCACCCAAGCCGCCGACCCGGCCGCCCCGCCCGTCACCGGCAGCGTGCGGTTCTTCTACGTGGACGCGAACTGGACCGGCGCGCTGCTTGACGGGGCGACCAGCATCGGCCTTGACTCCAGCCTGCAGACGTTCTTCCACCAGATGACGGCCGGTGTCGTCGCGGCGGCCGCGGCCGAGGCCGCGGCCGTCTACCGCAGCACGCTGCTCGGCATTGAACCCGCGCGACCGGGGGGTTCCGGGGGGTCGTCCCCCCGTGCCAGCACCGCACCGCGGGGTTCCGTGGGGTCGTCCCCCCGTGCCAGCTCCGGGCCGGCCGGAGTGATCGCCGGGATGCTGCTCCGCTCGCCGATGGTGTCCGGCTGGCCGAACCTGGCGGTGCGCCCGCTGGCCGCGGACGGCACAACGCTGCTGAAGACGCTGCGGATGGACCGCCTCGGCTCGGGCGTGCTGCTGTGCTTGTTCGATGGCGTTCCGGCCAGCGTGCTGATCAGCGAACCGCAGGAGGGCTTCAGGTTCGGCACCGACGAGCAGGGCGCGATCCAGTTGCGGAACCTCACCGACGCCGGCCAGCGGACCGGGCAGCCGATCGGCACCCCGCTGGCCATCCGCCACCTGGCAGGCCTGGCGACACCATACCTGCGGGCCGACAACCGGGTGCTCAACCTGGCGCCGCGATCCAGCACCGGGCTGCTGCAGGCCATCGCCGGCGCGCTCGACAGGCTGGGGCAGCGGGTCGGCCTGCCTGACCCCCAGGGCGGCGCCATCATGTTCGGCCCGGCCGCGTTCGCGCTGCAGATGATCAAGACGCCCGAGGAAATCATGTTCGTCAGCGGAGGGGCGTGATGATGGCAAGGTCATCCGGCGGGCCGGCGCTCATCGTACCTGTCGATGTCCAGGCGCTGGTGGTCAACAAGGTGCCGCGGGCGTTCCGGCAATGGCGGTTCAACTACGCGGCGCTGGCCAGCTTCGACAGCCCGGAGCCAGCCGCGGGCGGCGGCCAGGCGACCACCCAGCCCCGCTCCCCCGGCAGCTACCTGCACTGGGAACTCCCTGACGCGCTGCGGCACGGCACCGGCGACGCTGGCATCACGACGATCAGCTACCCGCGGGTGCCGAACCGGTGGCTGGTGGTGCGATTCAGCGGCACCGGCGACCGCACGGCCACCGGGTGGATGGTGGAAAGCGACTGCCCCAACTCGGCCTCCCCGACCATGTACCTGGTCGATCAGGCCATCCTGGATGCCTGGACGGCCAGCGGCGACGCGATCAGGGTCACCGGAGCCCGCACCGTCAAGCAGTCGGCCGGCGGCGGCCCGCTCGTCGCCCTGCTCGGCCAGGCGTTCCCGCTGGCCGGCGGCTGGCAGGAGCGGGCCGCGTCGGCTACCTTCCTGACCGCGGTCGCCCCTGGCAACATCTTGTTCAGCAAGTACGAGGCGCACTGCGCCAACGTCTTCACCTTCTACGACGCCATGACCGGGGTCGCGGCCGGCGACCAGGTCAGCTACCTGGTGGCCGGATGGTACTCAAGCCCGGCCGACGACATCCTGGCCTCCCGCGCGCCGGCGCAGCTCGGCTGGTCGGTAGCCGGCGCTCAGGGCGCGCGGCCGGCCGCCAGCATCTACCAGGGGCTGGCGCTCGGCGTGCCCTGGCAGCCGGCCGCGATCACGCCGCCGCCTAGCCCGCTCGACACCATGGCTGGCAACGTGCACGCGGGCGTCGGCAGCACCACGATCGACGCGTTCACCGCGCTGGTGGCCGGCCAGCTCGGCGACCAGGCGGCGATCGACCTGCTGCGCGCCTTCCAGTACGGCCTGCTGCCAGAACTTGAGGCGGTGAACGGGGCAAACCTGCTGGCCACCGCCGTGCACCAGGCGTCGTTCAGCTCCCAGCCCGGCGGCCTGCAATGGGAGATCGTGGCGGCCGCTAGCGACGGCTCGCAGGCGGCTGACCTCACCCCAGCCGAGGCCAGCTGGCTGCTCGCGCTTAACCGGGCCCAGGCCGACCTCGGCGCCGCCCAGGCCTCGCTGAACGCGCACCGCTGGGCTCTGTACGCGCTGTGGTGGAAGTGGCAGAAGGGCCTGGCGCAGTCGGTCATCGTCCCGCCGGACGGGTTCGATCCCGATGCCTACTCCCGTGCCGTCACCTCAGTGCTGCCCGCGCTGCTCGCGGCCGATGCCCAGACGGTCGCCGCCAGGCTGCGCGAGGTGCCCCAGCCGGTCGCGGCGGCCGGGGACACCAGGCAGGACTCGTTCGAGCGCGGCATCTCCCAGTTCGCGGCGGCCAGGAACCTCGGCGCAGGCAAGGTGCTCAAGGCCGTCGCCGGCCCGCGGGCCTGGCGCGGCGCCGACCCGGTCGTCGTGCTGGCCGGCCTGGAGCCGGCGCCGCTGCCCGACCCGTCTGCCCAGCTTGGATGCCGGCTCGCCAGCGCGCTCGTCACCAGCCTGCTGGTCGGCGGCACGACGGTCGGCGCTGGTCAGCTCGGCCCGGCGACGCCCAAGCTGGCGAACGCTGGCGGGCTCCCGCTACCCGTAACCGCTCTGATTCTTGAAGCTTTTCTGCTCGACCCGGCAAGCGCGCCAGCGATCGCGAAGGCCACCGGGCTGGCCCAGGCCGCCGTCACCGCGGCGATCACCGGCCATCCGGCGGCCTCCTACCCCAGCCAGGCGCTGCCAGCGGCCGGCCTCGACTCGTGGAAGCAGCAGCCATGGCAGCCGCTGCTGATGGAGTGGCAGATCGGCTACGTCCCGATTCCGGCCCAGACCGGCGGGACGGACAACTGGACGTTCGACGGCCTGGATTACCGCTACACCGGGCCGTACGGGCCGTTCGCCGCCGACCCGAGCGCGCCGGTGCAGGTGCTCGGCGGGATCTCGCCGCTGACTCCGGAGGCTCAGTTCACCTTCCGGTCCCAGCTGCAGCGCTTCATCGCCAGCTATGTCACCGGCAATCCGGGTGCCGATGCTGACCTGGCAGCGCTCGCCAAGCTCCAGGCCGCCATCGAGGGCGTGGACTCCTGGCGGTTCATGTCACAGGCACTCACCGGCCTGGGAGATCTGGTCGCGCTGCGGGACGGGCGCCCGCAGACCGGCCCGGACGCCAGCGTGGCCGCCGCGGTGGCGGACCAGACCGGCGGCGTGCCGTGGATACCGAACGGCCCGGTCTACCCGTTTCACGCGATCCGCCAGGGACAGCTCGCCGTGCAGTTGCTACTCGTCTACGACACGTTCGGCCAGGTACTCCAGGTGGTCGGCGGCACCGGCACCACCGATCCGCAGAACTTCGCCCCGGCGCGGGACGCGACGGTCGTGCCAGACAAACCGGTGATCACCCGCAACCCAGCAAGGCTGATCGAGCTGCGGCCGCGGCTGATGCAGCATTCCCGGCTGGATCTCACGCTGGTCGACGCGGTCAGCGACAACCACACCGTGCTGCCAGGCGGCACCGGCAACCCGGTCATCGCCTGGCTGCTGCCCAACCACCTGGACCGCGGCCTGCTGCTGTACGCACCGGACGGCCGCGCACTCGGCGAGGTCCGGCTGCTGGCCAATGAGAGCGGCACGAGGACCGCGCAGTGGCAGCCGCCACCGCACACCGCGATGACGCTGACCGACCTGGCAGCCGCCGCGCCCAGGCTGGCCGGCCTGATCACCGCGCCCACGTTCACCGGAGCGAGCGCGTTCGGCGCGTTCCTCGACGCCATCGACAGCACGCTGTGGTCGGTCGATCCGCTCGGTGACCGGGCCGATCAGAACCTGTCCGTGCTGATCGGCCGCCCGCTCGCGCTGGTACGGGCCAGCCTGCGGCTGTCCGTTGACGGCCTGCCCATCACCGGGCTGTCCGACTGGCCGATCACCTGGCCGCCGCCAGAACCCGGATTCCTCTCCCGCGACTTCAGCGTCAGGCTCGGGGATCAGGCTAGCCGCCAGGACGGTCTGATCGGCTTTTACACGGGCGCGGACTACTCGACGTTCAATAGCGTGACCGCGCCCGACCCTGGCCTGAACCAGTCCTACATCCGGGTCATCGGCCCGGTCGGCACCGCGACCGGCGGCAACTGGCTGAGCCTTCGCTACGGCGCCGCAGCCCCGGCGTACCTCACCTTGCTGATGGACCCGCGGGCCGCCGTGCATGCGGTGACCGGCCTGCTCCCTGCGAAGGCGGTCACGCTGCCTGCCAGGTTCATCACCGGATCGCTGTCGAATCTTGAGCTCACCTTCCGTATCGGCTCCCTGCTGACCCACGCCGAGCAGTCACCGGCCACCGGCGCCGCGCCGCCGCCCTACCCGCAGTCCAACTGGCTGCCCTACCCGGCCGAGCGCAACGGAGCCTGGTCCTGGTGGGAACTGACCGGGACGGCCTGGTCGCCATCTGGCCTGCTCCGCGCCACCGGCGACGCCAGGCTCAAGGACTACCCGAACACGCTGCGCGACGGGTTCCTGCAGTTCGTCACCGACCTGACCGCCCGCGCGCCTGGCCTTACCCGCCCAGGCCCTGCCGCCCGCCCAGGCCCTGCCGCCTACCCGAGCCCTACCACCCGCCCGGGCCCTGCCGCCCGCCCAGACCCCACCGCCCGCCCAGGCCCTGCCGCCCGCCCAGACGCTCGCGCTCCCCGACCTCGACAGGAGCTGCCGTGACCGACCCGACCACCGATCCGCCGCCGTGCATTCTGTCCTACCAGTTCGCCACGGCGCCGTCGCCGCTCCAGGTCAGCGGGGCATCCCAGCCGAGCCCAGGAATGGTGAACGCCTGGATCTCAGCGCCGCCAGGCCAGACCATCTTCTGCAACAAGATCATTGTGGCCGTCCCGGTCGGCACCGGTCCCGGCGAGTTCTCCACCGTGGCCCCGGCGCTGACACCCAACACGACCTGGTGGGTGTCCAGCGGCGCGGTGCTTGGCACCGGCGAGGACCTGGGCCTCGCACCCGGCCTCAACTACGCCATCTTCACCGTCACCTGCCCGTCGTCGGACTACTGGAACATCGACTACCAGCTCGTGTTCAGCATGACCACGACCTCGGTCAACCCGGTGCCCGACACCTTTCCTTTCGTGGTCGTCGAGTACTCGGCGCCGGACAGCCCGGACAACCTGGTGCAGCGCAAGACGACGTTCACCCTCGCCAAGGCGCCGGTCGAGCTGTACCTGGACAACCTGGTCTCGGTCTCGGCCTCGGAGTCGGTGACGACCAACCCGAAGACCGAGTTCGCTAACGGCGAGGCGATCAAGTTGTTGTGGGAGAGCAACGGAAGCACCTTCTCGCTGTACGCGGGCGGCGGCTCGCAGCCGATCTGGACCGGCCAGGACACCTCGCACACGGTGGCCGGCGGAGCGGTGAGCGACACTACGTTCACCCTCGCGGCCGCGATGGACGGGACGCCAGGCACCGTGTCGGCAGCCGTCGCGGTCACGATCACGAATCCGGCGGCCGCGCCGCGCTCGGAAGAGGCGGCCAGCCTGACCGTGGCGCAGATATCCACGCTGACCGGTGACGCCCAGCTCGGGCCGGCCACGGTCGGCGGGCGCCTGACCGCCGCCACCGCGGCCCGGCTGGCCAGGGTGACGGCACCAACGGCCACGGTGACCGGTGCTGCCACTCTCGCCTCGGCCACGCTCGCCGGCACTACCGTGTCCGGCGCCGTCGGCGGCAGCGGCTCGCTGACCCTGGCATCGGCCACCGCCGCCGCCGTGACGGTGAACGGATCGCTGACCGCGCTCGTCCCGCGGGCCGTGACGATCGGGAAGACCTACACCGCGTCAAGTGACGGCGTCCTGACCGGCACCGTGTGGTACCCCTCCGACGCTGGCGCGCAGGTCGCGACCAGGATCTCTGGCACCTGCAGCAGCGTCGGCACGGTGTATGCGACCGGCGGCAACGCGGCCCCGTGGATCACCTCCAAGGAATGGGCGATGTGGTCGAACGCGGACACGTTCGCGCTGCCCGTCCCGCAGGGCTCGACGTTCAGCGTGGCCGTCGACCAGCGCTTCGGCTCGGGCGCTCCCACCGCTTTCGCCTGGTTCCCGCTGGCCAGGAACGCCACCCTGCACGAGGTCCACCTCGGGTCCGCTGCCCTGGCGCCGCCGCCAGGGCCCGAGCCGGTCACCTTCCGCCGCCCGAACCTGCGTCACCGGATCGACCGCGTCGTGGCGGTGGTCGCCGACATCTTCGGCGACGAACTCACTCCGGCCCGCAGGGAGCGGATGACCGCCGCACTTGAAGCACTCGTCAGGCACCGCCGCCATCACGCCAGTCACGGAGATTCCTCATGACCGTCATCACCGTCCCCGCCTTCTTCCTCGACAGCTTCGTGGCGACCGTGCCGGGGACCACGAACCCGGTGACCGAGTTCGCGAACGGCGCCGACATTGGCCTCCGCTGGCAGAGCAACGGAGCCTTGTTCACCGTGTACGCGGCCCAGGACGCCCAGCCGGTGTATCAGGGCACGGCAACGAGCTGCGTGATCTCCGGCGGCCGGACCAGGACCACGTCGTTCATTCTCGCCGCCTCGGTCGCCGGCGGTCCTGACAGCGGGACGCCCAACCCGGGGTTCGAGACGATCTACCTGTACGACGCGCTCACCGTCACGATCAAGAACCCCGACGACACGCCCCGGTCGCTCACCGCGGGCACAATGACGGTCTCCGGCACGTCCAACCTGCGCGGTGACGCCACGCTCGGCAACGCCACGGTCGGCGGCACGCTGACCGTGACCGGGGATTCGGCGCTGAACGGCGGCGCGACGGCGAGCGGGCTGACCGTCACCGGCCAGGCAAACTTGCAGGGGAATACCACGCTGGGCAGCGCGACCGTCAACGGGTCGCTCGGCGTGTCCGGGCCGGCCACGCTGGCCGCGGCGACCCTGGGCACGCTCACGGTCACCGCCTCGATGACGATGATGGCGCCGCGGAAGGTGGACAAGACCAACACCTGGTACACCGCGAGCAGCGACGGCATCCTGGTCGGCGCCGTCTGGTATCCGAGCGACGCGGGCAAGAAGTGCTCGGCGCTGATCAACGGCTACGCCGACGGCATCGGCTGGGTGTGGGCTACCGGCGGCAACACCGTGGTGCACCAGAACACCTGGGGCTCGACCAGGTGGAGCAATGCCAACACCTTCGCGGTCCCGGTCAGGAAGGGAACCGGCTTCGCGGTGAACGTGAATCAGCTCAATGGCCGGGAGGTGGACGCGCCCACCGGGTTCTGGTGGGTGCCTTTCGGCCGCAACGCAACCCTCACCGAGCTGTCGCAGGCCGAGGCGACCGCGATGGGCCTGCGGCCGCCCGAGCCGCCGCGGCCGCTGGCCCCGGCCTACGATCCGACCACCTCGATCGCTGAGGTGGTGGAGGTCATCAAGGAACTCGCTGGCGGTGTCATGCCCGCTGGCACCGAGCACGAGCTGGCCACGGCGCTGCGCTCACTCGTCATGCACCAGCCATAGCGCCGCCGGCCGGCCCGGACAGGCCACAACGCCGGCCGGACAGGCCACAACGCCGGCCGGACAGGCCACAACGCCGGCCGGACAGGCCACAATGGCGGCATGAACCTGACCGGCGGAGAGCCAGGACTCCGGCTGGCGAGCGGCCCTGGCCGGTGGGTGCTGTTCGCCACGGTGCTCGGCTCGGCGATGGCGTCGATCGACGCGACGGTGGTGGGCATCGCGCTCCCGGCGATCGGCCGCGATTTCGATGCCAGCCTGGCCGCGCTGCAGTGGGTGGTAACCGCGTACACGCTGACGCTGGCCGGCCTGCTGCTGGTCGCTGGCACCCTGGGCGACAGGTACGGCCGCAGGCTGGTGTTCATCGCCGGGGTGATCTGGTTCGCGATCGCCTCCGTGCTGTGCGGCGTGGCACTGAACGCCGGCATGCTGATCGCGGCACGGGCGCTGCAGGGCGTCGGCGCCGCGCTGCTGACACCGGGCAGCCTGGCGATCATCGAGGCTTCCTTTCATCCCGATGACCGGGGCAAGGCGATCGGGGCCTGGTCCGGCTTCGCCGGCGTCGGCACGGCCATCGGCCCGTTCCTTGGCGGCTGGCTGATCCAGGCAGTGTCCTGGCGGCTGATCTTCGCGATCAATCTGCCGGTCGCCGCTCTGGTGATCGCGGTGGCGTGGCGGCATGTCCCTGAGTCCAGCGATACCGCTATGAGCGGGCGGGTTGACTTCGCTGGCGGCGCGCTGGTCACCCTCGGCCTGATCGGGGTCACGTACGGGCTGATCGACGGGCCTTCCGGCGGCTGGGCCAGGCCGGCCCCGGTGAGCGCCCTGGTCGCTGGCGCTGTGCTGCTGGCCGCATTCGTGGCGCGGGAACGCCGGGCCAGGGAGCCGGTGCTGCCGCTCAGCCTGTTCTCCTCGACCCAGTTCAGCGCGGCCAATGTGGTGACGTTCGTGGTGTACGCGGCGCTCGGCGGCGCGCTGTTCCTGCTGCCGATCCAGCTCGAGCAGGTGTCCGGCTACACCGCGCTCGAGGCCGGCATGTCGCTGCTGCCGGTCACGGTGATCATGCTTGCGCTGTCCGCGCGCTCCGGCGCGCTCGCCGCCAGGATCGGCCCGAGGCTCCAGATGACCGTCGGGCCGGTGATCATCGCGGCCGGGCTTGCCCTGTTCGCCAGGATCGGCCACTCCGGCAACTACCTGACCGAGGTGCTGCCCGCCGTGCTGGTCTTCGGGCTCGGCCTGGCCGCCAACGTCGCCCCGCTGACCTCCACCGTGCTCGCGGCCGCCCCGGCGCACAATGCCGGGGCTGCCTCGGCCGTCAACAATGACGTCGCTCGCGCCGCTGGCCTGATCGCGGTGGCCGTGCTGCCCGCTGCCGCCGGCCTGACCGGCGCCGCCTACCTCGATTCCGGTCTGTTCACCGCGGGTTTCCGCACCGCGTGCTTCATCTCCGCCGGGCTGTGCGTGCTCGGTGGCATGCTGGCCGCGGCCACCATCCGCAACCCGCGTTCCGTGGCGCCAGCAGTCACGGCGGAAGCCGTCCCTGCGCAGCGTGCGATGCTGCACTGCGGACTTGACTGCCCGCCGCCCCGCGCCGTCGAGCCGGCCGCCGCGGGCCGCTGACCGGTCGGCACCCAGGCACCGGCCGCCCGCGGCGGTCAGGCCAGCGTCTCGACCTGCGCGGTGCGGTCACCGCCGGCGTCGCCGGTATTGACGACGCTGCTCGGCTCGAGCAGCAGCACCGCGGTCTCGGTGTCGGCGCGCGGGCAATGCTGCACGCCGCGCGGCACCACGAACAGCTCGCGCGGGCCGAGCACCACATCGCGATCTCGCAGCTGGATCGTGAGCTGACCGGCGAGCACCAGGAACAGCTCGTCGGTATCGGCGTGCTGATGCCAGGTGAATTCGCCCTGCACCTTCACGATCCTGACGTCGTAGTCGTTGATCTGGGCGATTCTCTTCGGTGACCAGTGGTCAGCGATGCGGGCCAGCATCGCGTCCAGATTCACTGCGTCCATCTCCCCATCCTCGCATCCGGGCGGGCTGGCTTCAGGCCCGCCGATGCCAAGCTCAGTGCCTCGGCGAGGTAGCAGCGGGTTGTTGGCCAGCACGCGGCCGGCCGGCCGCGGTGTCCAGCCGCGGCGCCCGCGCGGCCAGCACCCTGGCTGTCGCCATCGGCGCGCTAGCCAGGCGATTCGATCGCCCAGAGCACCTCATGCTGCTGGCGCACCCTGGCGAACAGCGGAAACACCTGGCTGACGGTCAGCTGGTGGGCCCGCTCGTCGAACGCGGTCATCATGTCCTCGACCATCACCTGCTCGTACTGGCGCTCGAACGCGCTCCGCGCGGTGGAATCGACGCCCAGGTTCGTCGCGATTCCGCCGAGCACGATCGTGGTCACGCCCCTGCGCCTGAGCTCGGAATCCAGGCCGGTCCCTGAGAAGGCGCTCCACCGGGGCTTGGTGATCACGATGTCACTGGGTTCGGTGCTGAGCTCGGCGGCGAGCTCGGCCCAGTCGGCGGGCAGCGCATCGGGCTCTGGCGGCATCAGGTCAGCGGGCGGCGGTGCGGCTGGCTTGCCGTCTGGCCCGGTTCCGACCTTGACCGCGACCACCACGCCGCCTCTGGCGCGCAGGGCGCGAGCCAGCTCATCGGCGCGAGCCACAACATCGATGGCCTTGTGCGGAGCGCAGGGGCTGGTGATGACACCGCTCAGCAGATCGACAAGTACCAGCGCCGTGCGCGAAGGGTCGAGCGGCTGGAGCCGGCGTTCAGCGGTATTCATGGCTCTCCAGTTGATCGGGCAAGTTGATCGGGCAAGTTGATCGGGCAAGCTGCGTGTCATGCAGGCTCGCCCGCGGCGCCGGTCGCGGTCTGCCCAACGTTGAGCAGATCGGGCCTGGTGCCGCCGACGCCGGCCGGCACCGGAGAGCTGGCCATGGCAGTGGGCATCGAGGAAATGAACGCCTATGTGGGCAGCGCGTTCATTGATGTCCGCACGCTGTTCTCCGCCCGCGGGCTCGATCCGCAGCGGTTCGGCAACCTGATGATGGAGCAGAAGTCGGTTAATCTGCCGTGCGAGGACCCGGTCACCAACGGCGTCAATGCGGCGAAGCCGATCATCGACCGGATGCGCCAGGACGAGATCGGGCGCATCGAGGCACTCATTGTGGGGACCGAATCGGGCCTTGACTTTTCCAAGCCGGTCAGCACGTATATCCACGACATGCTCGGGCTAAGCTCGCGCTGCCGGACCTTCGAGGTCAAGCATGCCTGTTACGGCGGTACCGCCGCGCTGCATGCGGCCGCTGGCATGGTGCTTGCCAGCCCGGTGCCTGGCACGAAGGCGCTGGCCATCGCCACCGACGCCGCCGGGGTCGTGGCCGGGATGGAGTACTGGGAGCCTTCGCACGGCGCCGGGGCGGTCGCGATGCTGGTCGGGTCGGAGCCCGAGGTGCTTGAGCTGGATGCCGGCGCGAGCGGCTGCCATAGCTTCGAGGTCATGGATACCTGCCGGCCCCGCGCTGACGCCGCGGTCGGCGATTCCGACCTGTCGCTGCTGTCCTATCTGCGCTGCCTGGAGAACAGCGTCGATGCGTACCTGGACCGGGTCACCGGCGCCGTGCTGCCCGGCACGTTCGACTACTTCGCTTTCCACACGCCATTCGCCGGAATGGTCAAGGGCGCGTTCCGCACGCTGCTGCGGAAGAAGACGCGGCTGCTGCCGGATCAGATCGAGGCTGAGTTCGACGCCAGGGTCAGGCCGTCGCTGACGTATTGCGCCCGGGTAGGGAATACCTATTCCGCAGCGCTTTACCTGTCGCTGTGCGCACTCATCGGCCACGCCGACCTATCCTCTTCCAGGCGGGCCGGCCTGTTCTCTTATGGCTCAGGCTGCACCTCGGAGTTCTACAGCGGCGTCGTCAGCGCTGAGGGAGCCCGGCGGCTGGCCGCCTTCGCGCTGGACGCCGCGCTGGACGGCCGGCACCGGCTTGACCTGGCGGACTACGAACTGCTGAGCAAGCTCGGCCAGGACGCCGCCTTCGGTGTCCGTGATCAGCGGTTCGAGCCTTCGGCCTATGCGGATGTCTATGCGGGCGCGGTGGCCGGCCGGGGCCTGCTCGTGCTGGACGAGATCCGGGATTTCCACCGGACCTACCGGTGGAGCTGACACCGATGTACCAGCGGATCGCCGTAGACGAGGACGCTGGCGTGCACCGGGTGACGCTGAACCGGCCGGATCGCGACAATGCGATCGACCCCGAGCAGCTCTGCGAGCTGCACGCGGCGCTCGACCGGGCCGAGCGCAGCCGGGACTGCGCGATGGTGCTGGTGCAGCACGCCGGCCAGGTGTTCTCCGCCGGAATGGACTTCACCGGCGTGGCGGGCGGCGGGCCGGCCAGCTCCATGCCGCCGCAGGACGGCGCCACGGCGTTCTACCGGCTGCTCAGGCGGCTGACCCAGATCGGATGCCTGGTGGTCGCCTCGGTCGATGGCCGGGTATCCGGCGGTGGCGTCGGCATCGTCGCCGCCAGTGATGTCGTCCTGGCCACGCCGCGCAGCGAGTTCAGCCTGCCAGAGGCGCTGTGGGGCCTGCTGCCCTGCTGCGTGCTGCCCTTCCTGATCCGCCGCGTCGGCTTTCAGAAGGCGTACACGATGGCCCTGACCACCCAGCCGGTCCCGGCCAGCGAGGCGCACAGGTACCACCTGGTGGATGAGCTCGCCGAGCGACATGAAGCGCGGGTCAGGCGGCTGCTGTTCCGCGCCACCAGGCTGCCAGGCACGGCGATCGGCGATGCCAAGAGGTACTTCTCGCGGATCTGGCCGCTCGGGCTCGACGCGGAGGAGCTCGCCGTCGGCGAGCTCGGCCGCCTGATGTCCAGCCAGGATGTCCGCGACAGGATCAGCGGCTTCGTCGTCTCCCGGCGACTGCCGTGGGAGGGCTGAGCGGTGGCCGCGCAGGCATGGGTGTTTCCTGGCCAGGGCTCGCAGCGCAAGGGCATGGGCAAGGACCTGCTCGACCGCTTTCCCGGCCTGGTGGCGACGGCGGACGGGATCCTGGGCTACTCGGTGCGGGAGCTGTGCCAGGCAGATCCAGATGGCCACCTCAGGCAGACGCAATACGCCCAGCCCGCGTTGTACGTCGTGAACGCCCTGGCCTACCTGGCGCATGCCAGCGGCGGCGGGGAGCCTGCGTTCTTCGCGGGTCACAGCCTGGGCGAGTACAGCGCGCTGTTCGCCGCTGGATGCTTCGACTTCCCGACCGGCCTGCGCCTGGTCAGGCGGCGCGGCGAGCTCATGGCGGCCGCCAGCGGCGGCGGCATGGCCGCGGTGCTCGGACTCGCTAGCGCCGACCTGGCCGGCCTGCTGGCGCAGGCCGGCGCGGCAGAGATCGACATCGCCAACTACAACAGCCCCGCCCAGGCGGTTATCTCAGGTCCGCAGCCGGCTCTGCGGGCGTTCAGCGAGGCGATCGCCGCGATGCCCGGCGTGCGCCTGATCCCGCTCAATGTGAGCGCGGCCTTCCACTCCCGCTACATGGCCCAGGCCGCGACGGGGTTCAGGGAATTCGCCCTGGCCTGCGCTTTCAGCCCGCCGCGGGTCCCGGTGGTCGCCAACGTCACCGCTCGGCCTTACCCGGCAGGAGCCACCGCTGAGCTGCTGGTACGGCAGCTCTGCGAGCCGGTCCTGTGGTGGGACAGCATGTGCTACCTGAGCGCCAGCGGGGTGGATGAGATCACTGAACTCGGTCCAGGGCGGGTGCTCACCGACCTGTGGCGGTCGGCGCCCAAGCCGGCCCCAGCCGCCCGCCGCGAGACCACGCCGGCCGCGCGCGAAGCCGCAGCCGCGCGCGAAGCCGCGCCGGCCGGGCAAGAGGCCGCCCCAACCGCGCGCGAAGCGGCGCCGGCCGCGCGCGAAGCCGTGCCGGCCGGGGCCGCGGCCCGCCGCGGGCCGATCCGGCCCGAGCAGCTGGGCAGCGGAGCGTTCCGGCGCGACTACGGGATCCGCTGCGCCTACCTCGCCGGTTCGATGTATCACGGGATCGCCTCTGCCGACCTGGTCATCGCGCTGGCGAAGGCCGGGCTGATGGGATTCTTCGGCACCGGCGGCCTGCCGCTCGCCACCGTCGAAGAAGCGATCCTGGCGATTACCGGCGCGCTCGGCCCTGACGCTGGCTTCGGGATGAACCTGCTGCACGCGATCGGCGACCCGGAGCTTGAGGACGCCACCGTGGGCCTGTTCTTGCGGCATGACGTGCGCTTCGTCGAAGCCGCCGGGTTCACCCAGATCACCCCGGCCCTGGTCAGGTTCCGCTTCGCTGGGGCGCGCCTTGACCAGCGCGGGCGCCCGGTCGCCGTCCGGCACCTGCTGGCCAAGGCGTCCAGGCCCGAGGTGGCCGCGGCGTTCATGCGGCCGGCGCCGCAGGCGATCGTCGACCGGCTCGCCGCCGCCGGTCAGCTGGCCCCGGATGAGGCGGAGGCCGCTCGGCTGCTTCCGGTGAGCGACGATCTGTGCGTGGAGTCCGATTCGGGCGGCCACACCGACGCCGGGGTGGCGCTTGCCCTGCTGCCTTCGCTGATCAGGCTGCGGGACCAGATCGCGGCCGAGCAGAGCTACCCGGGGCGGATCAGGGTCGGGGCGGCGGGCGGACTCGGAGCACCTGAGGCGCTCGCCGCGGCCTTCGTGCTCGGTGCTGACTTCGTCGTCACCGGCTCGGTCAATCAGTGCTCGCCGGAGGCTGGCACCTCGGCGGACGTGAAGGACATGCTGGCCGGCATCGACGTCCAGGACACCACGTATACGGCGGCTGGCGACATGTTCGAGCTGGGTGCGCGGGTGCAGGTGCTGCGCAAGGGCACGCTGTTCCCGGCCAGGGCCAACAAGCTCTACCAGCTCTACCGCAGCGCATCGTCGCTGGATGATATCGATCAGCGGGCCAGGCGGACCATCGAGCAGACCTACTTCAGGCGCGGCTTCGACGAGGTCTGGCGGCAGGTCATTGATCACTACAGTGCCAGGCCGGCCGAGCTTGACCGCGCAGAACGCGATCCCAGGCACAAGATGGCGCTGGTCTTCCGGTGGTACTTCGGGCATACCACGCAGCTCGCGCTGCGCGGAGTCAGCTCCGAGCGAGTGAACTACCAGGTGCATTGCGGGCCAGCCGCTGGCGCGTTCAACCGGCTCGTCAGCGGCACGGACCTGGCTGACTGGCGGCTGCGGCACGTGGACGTCATCGCCGATCTGCTGATGGAAGGCGCGGCAGAGGTGCTGAGCGCGCGGCTGAGCGGCCTTGCTGGCGGCTGAAGGGATGTCTGCCGTGGAGCAAACCGCCGAGCGCGACGGCGATCGGGCCGACCGGGACGCCACCCGCCGGATCAGGCGGACCCTGCTGCCACCAGAACTGGCGAGGACGGCACCGGTTCCCGCGCCGCCAGCGGCGCGCGGCGCGCGGGCCGGTGCCGCGTCCGGTGCCGCCGGGCACGCTCTGGCGGAACCGGAGGGTGCCACCGGGCACCCTCCGGCGGAACCGGCACCGGGCGGCGCTGACGATGGACGGCTCACCGCGGATTCGGTCAACGCCGTCATCCGGCACCGCCTGGCCGACGTTCTCGGCCTGAGCGAGCACGAGGTGGCGGACGACCAGCCGTTCGCCGACCTGGGACTTGACTCCATCTTCAGGATGGAGCTCGTCAGGCTGCTCAACTCCAGGTACTCGGTGGACATCAAGGCGGCCGAACTCTATCAGCGCGATACGCCGGCCAGGCTCTGCGAGCTGGTGATGTCCCTGCTGCCGCCAGGGCCAGGCTGGCAGGACCAGGCGCCGCCGCCACCGACTACGGCCCGGCTGGCCCTGCCTGAGGAACCCGTGCCTGAGCCGCCCGTGCCTCAGCCGCCCGTGCCAGAGCCGCCCGTGCCTGAGGAACCCGTGCCTGAGCCGCCCGTGCCATCGGTGGCCGCCGCAGTGGAACGACTCCTGGCCGCGGTGCTGCACAGCGTGGCCGGGCAGGTACCCGCCGACGGCCTGAGCTTCGCCGACGGTGGCCTCACCTCCTTCGACATGCTGCGGATTATCAGCAGCCTGGAGAGCAGGCTCGGCAGGCTGCGCAAGACGCTGCTGTTCGACCATCCGACGCTGCCCGCGCTTGCCGCGCACCTCGCTGAGAAATTCGGGCCGCAGGTCACCGATCTGCTGGCCGCGCCCGAGCGCGCCGCGAGCGAGGACCTGGCCGGCCCGCCCGCCGACCCGTCCGGCGCGGTCATCGCGACCAGGCGCGAGCTGGCGAGCACCCCGGACATCG
>WNFX01000089.1_pt1 | contig 97246 bp, 86 predicted proteins | sample 5400111 | NCBI WGS metagenome assembly WNFX01 (sample SAMN13153363, study PRJNA577476) | soil metagenome | isolation source: 40 cm soil or saprolite under grassland replicate 1 | place: USA:California | collected 2016-06-15
TTCTCGACGCCGGCGAAACCGCGGTCGGAACCGCGGTCGACGTCCGGCACCTCGCCGCGACCCCCGCGGGTCATGAAATCCGCGCCGAGGCGGAAGTCACCAAGGTCGAGGGGCGCCGCGTCGAGTTCACGGTGAGCGCGCGCGACGAGAGCGAGGAAATCGGGCGCGGGACTCACCACAGAATGGTCGTCGACATCGCACGGGTGAACGAACGCCTCGCCAAGAAACCGCCGCGGGCATAGCGGCCGTGACGGGCCTCCGCTCAAAATGGCCTCCCGTTTCCGTCCGGGTGCCGGACTGGCCCGGCGCAAACCGTCGCGCGGCGAATGCTGCACTGCACAAAGCTCGATGCATCCGGTTTCGTCCAAATAAGTCTCCGAATCGTCAAATAGACGTGGATTCCGGGTCTTGGAACGTGCCGCCCGCGGCCTTAACCATCTCGGCGGCACGCAACGCAAGACATTGATCGGTCTTGGCAATTTCAATGGAACCGGATAAGGTGGCGGATCGATCCTCTTGTTTGTCCGGCTTATATGAGTAGTAGTCACAAATTCGGCGTTGGCGAGAAAGTCGACTTCGTTCCCGCTTTTCACCAGCGATCCGCTCCCACCACCGAATATCAGATCGTGCGCCAGCTGCCGGATCACAACGGCGAGTTCTTCTATCAGATCAAGAGCGCGCGCGAGCCGCACGATCGCGTGGTCGGCGAGAGCCAGCTCGTCAGGCCGGCATCGCAACTCAAGCGTTCGCCCCCGCGCGCGGCGAAGCGGCGCGTGAAGCCCAGCCCGAAGCGCGCCCCGGCGCGTCCGCGGGCTGCGCGGGCGAGGACCCGCAAGCGCGGCTGATGTTGGGGCCGGTCGCTCCGGCCCCATGAGGTTGTCGCCCGCCCGGCGGCGTGGGAAGTGGAACCGCGCGCGAAGGAACGTTGTTCTAGCTGCGAGGGGACCCGGAGGCGCATCGTCCCGCACGCAACCGATGCGACGTGGCCATGCCTGATCGCGACGAAGCGGCGCTGTGGTACGCGCTCCATTGCCTGGAGACGAATTACTGGCATGACGTGGATTTCAATGCGGGATCCAAGGCTCACGAGTTTTACCTGAGCGACGGCCTGTTCGCGGTCGGCGACAACCAGTTCCGGGGACACGACAAGATCCGCGCGTTCTATGCCTGGCGCCGGCAGCGCGGCCACACCACCACGCGGCATCTCATCAACAATTTGCAGGTAGCCGCGCAGGACGAGCATCACGCGCGTCTCGCCGGCGTGATCAGCCTCTACCGCGCCGACGGCCGGCCGCCGTTTCAGGGAGAGCGACCGCCGATGCTGGTCGCGGACTTGAGCGGCGATTGCGTGCTGGGCGACGACGAGGTCTGGCGCTACCAGGCTCACGTGCTCCACCCGGTCTTCGTCGGCCGCGACATCCCGCTTTCGATCTCGATCGACACGCAAATCCTCGCCGAGGGCGAGTGCGGCCCGCGCACGCAGGCCTGAGTTCGCCGCGCACTGCGACACTTCCGGCGAGCGGGCGGGATCCGGACTGGCTCGATCCTGGCAACAAACGGCAACGCCGGGCCCGGCGCCCGGCGCTCTGCTTGCTGCCGTGGCGAAACGCCGATCCGGCATTCAGCCGGGGCGCTCCGATCCGGCGTTCTTCTCCTTGGCGAGCTTGGCTTTCAGCGCGGCGATGCGCCCCGAGGCCGCGGCCTTGGTGAGCGCTTCATCGTAGGCGTCCGGCTCGCGCGCCTGCTCGGAGAGCGTCTTGAGATAGGAAGCCTGTGCCCCGGTCATCGGCTCCTGTCCGGACACCCGCTCCTGCGGCGCCTTCTCCGCATTGGACGCCGGCTGCGGATCGAGCTTGGGATTTTTTCTCGGCGACATCGAGTACACCGGCAGTTCCGGGCGCCGGCTCGGCGCTCGCGTCATTACGCCGCGCTCCGCGCGTGCCGTCAGGAAGAGGCCGCCCGGGCATGACCGGAGCGGCCCAAGTCGAGGGAGGAAACCCCAAGGAAGGGGTACGGTCCCGCCAAAGACCGCTCAAGGCAACGGCCGATCCGGCCCGTAGTTCCCCGGCCGGCCGCGGTGCGATCGCGGTCTGGGCCTAATCGCGATTGCACGGCGGGTCATAGGCCCCGGCGAGATCGGCCGCGATGGCGGTCCGGGCATGCGCGTCATCCTCCAGGTGGAGGCAGAGGCAGTTTGCCTCGTTGGCGTCGATGCAAGGCTTGTGCTTGCCGGCCAGCGGCCGCCGCGAAATGTCGGCGCTCTCGCCCACGTAGATCCAGGTGTATTCCGCCTCCGCTTCGGCGAACGGAATGCGCTTGGCGAGAAAATACACGGCGCCCAGCGGCTTGAATGCGTCCTCGCGCAGATAGACGGCGAACTCGTAGCGCCTCCCCGATACCCCGATCAGCGCCACCGTGCCGAGCTTGGGCATATGGTTCTCCGGCGGAACGGGACGTTAGCACGAAAAGCGCCGATGCAGGGTGATGCAGGGTTCCGGACAAGTCCGGCTGCAATGCCGCGGTCGGGGTTTTCCGGAACTAGGGCTGAGCCGATGGCAAGGTCCGCGAGGCGAGCGCCGAACAGGAATCAGGGTTGCGTCTGCGGCAGAGCATTCACCTCGTCGAGCGCGGATTCTACCGTCGCAACCAGCTTGCGATCGTTGAACGGCTTGGCGAGCCACGCCAGCGGTCGCGCGCACTCGGCCCGCGCTTTCACGGCGGCGTCGGCCAGCGCCGAAGCGAAGATGCTGCGGATGCCGAAACGCTGGAAGATCTCGACCGCAGCGTCGATGCCGTCGCGCTTGCCGGGAAGATAAATGTCCATCAGGACCAGTTCCGGTCGGCGGTCCATCGCTGCTTGAACGGCCTGGTCCGCGGTTTCGACGATGTCGACGACGTCGTAACCGGCTTCGACCAGCGCGCTCTCGCATTGATGCGCGACGAAGTAATTGTCCTCGACGATGAGAACGCGTCGCGCAAGCCGGGCATCGGCGGCCGGATTGCCGGCGCGCCCGGATTCAACATCCCGGGTCATCTCGATCCGCAACGGCTTCATGAAGGGATCCCCTTCCCAATGCCCACAGGCCTGCTATGGACCAAATCTGGCAAAATTGTAGCCCAGATGGTCCCCGCATGCCTGGGTCGCCCCCGAATCATCCCCGACATCCCCGCAACAGGATATGAGTGCGGCAGGGAGCTTGACAAGATCCGAGTTTCGCCCCGTGTTCGCATTGAGCCTCGCAAGCTGAACGTCGGGTGAACGCCGCTGCCGCGAAGTTAGGCAATCGGCCTCCGGGAGCCGTCTTGAAGCACTAAATCGCCTCCGCTAGGCTCGATCGCGCGGCTCCGGGGCGCGTGCCATGATTCAAATCTTGCTGATCGCCGCAGCCATGCTGCTTGCGCCGGCATCGGTCCGGGCCAATGCCGTCGAGATCGTCCGCGCGCATCCGACGGCGCCGCAGCCCGGCAGACCGGTCGCGCACGGCACCCCCGGGGCGGGCCTGCTCGTTGCCCAAAACGCGGCAGCGTCCACTACGATCGCGGGCACCTATGCCGGCAAGGTCGACCGCCGGTACATCAACGGCGAGCCCCAGGCGACCCGTACCTACCGCCTGACCATGAACCCGGATATGAATACGGCTAAAGTGCTCATCTACGATCTCGAGGGAAAACTCCTCAACGAGATCGGATTGGTCGGCAAGATGACCGATGACCGGACACTCGAGGGCAAGACGACCGTGATCAATTCCTCTCCCAACTACAAGCCCGACAATGTTCGCCTGGTGTTTTCACCGGATCGCAGCAGCGTCGAGTGGTACCACAACGACGGTACCCTCGAAGGGTCCGGCACGCTGTCGCACCGGGTCGAATAGCCGTTGCGATGCCGACCTCGTCACCGCAGCTTGCTCGCGGCCGCCGATCGACGAACGGCTAACGAGGGGAATTGCCATGGTCCGGATATCCGCAGGGAGCGCCATTCGCACGTTCATTGCGGCCATCGCGTTGCTGGCGCCTTTGCTCATCGGCGCGGCTGCGCTCGCCCAAGAGATCCGGCTGACCCGTCCGGCTGCCTCCGGCGTCGAATCGCCGCTCGTGGACGAACGCTCCTGGGACGCGAGCTGCAAGCCGCTGGCCACCTCGGTCACGATCACGAGCCAACCGAGCAACGGCAAGGTGACGGTCGTCCCGGGGGTGAGCATCATCGCGGTGAGCACGCCGCAGTCCGCGAGCACCGGGCACTGCGGCGGCAAGTCCGTCGCCGGCAACCAGATCATGTATCAGTCGAATCCGGGATTCCGCGGCACCGATACGCTGGCCTACAAGGTCACATACGGCAACGGCAAGAGCGGATCGACCACGCTCACGATCAATGTGCGCTAGTCCAGCTGAAGATGCGAGCGATCGGACAATGCCGGTTCGGAATTCGGCGGCGGTCGACCACGACGTCGTCACCGCTCCGACCTGTTGCTAACGGGCGTGGCAAGTTTTTTGCGGCGGTTCGCCTCTGCGTCCTGGTCGGGGTGCTTCTCGCGGTCGCAGGCGGGCCGGGCCCGACGTCCCACGCCGCGCCTGCGCTCGATTACGAATTCTTCAAGGGCCGGGTCGAGCCTATTTTCTTGAAGAAGCGCGCCGGCCATGCGCGGTGCTATGTCTGCCATTCGCAAAGCAACAATGCGTTTCGGTTGGAGAAACTGTCGCCCGGATCGAGCTTCTGGGCCGAGGACCAATCGCGCCGCAACTTCGAGAACGTCTCGAGCTTGGTCAATCCCGCCGATCCGGCGACGAGCCTGCTGCTGCTGCAGCCGCTCGCGCCCGAGCGGGGCGGCAATCCGTTCCATTCCGGCGGCAGACAGTTCGCCTCCAAGCACGATCCGGACTGGAAGACTCTGGCCCGCTGGGTCAGCGGAGCGAAGCTCGGGGCGGGGTCGGAGCGGTAGCGGCGCGCTCGGAATTCTCGGGTATCACCAGGGTGTTGATCCGCTTCGGCACCTCGCCGACCGGAATGACCGCGATCAGCTTCATCGCCTGCGTGTCGATCGCCGACACGCTCCGCAGCCCGGAATTGGATATGTAGACGGTCTTGCTGTCGGGCGTAAACGTCACCCAGTTCGGCACCGCGGCGATCGGGCCGCGCCCCGGCAACCGGAGGTCCGGGAGCGCGACCCGGCCCAGCAGCTTCAGATCCTGGAGCGAGTACACGAACACGGCGTTGCTCGGGACGCTGGTGACCCAAAGTGTCCGGCCGTCCGGCGCGACGCCGATACCGTGCGAGGGCGCGCCGGCGCGCCGAGGATCCGTCTCGAACGCAGCCGACGGGTCGGGCAGCTCGACCCTGGCGACCTCGCTGCGCGCGGCGAAATCCACCACCGCGTAGCCGTCGAAATCCGAAAGCTGCACGAAGATCCTGCGCGTCGCCCCGTCGGGACCCGCCTCGATCGCCATCGGGCGGATGCCGCGGTCGAGCTGCAGTTCCCAGACCGGCTGCTCGGTCGCGACATCGATGACCGTGATGGTCTTGGTCCGGATCGACCCGGTGATCACGTATTTGCCGTCCGGCGTCACATAGACGTTGTGGAGAGGTCCGTCGACCCGGATGCTGTTGGTCCGCGTCAGCGAAGCGGTATCGATCACATCGAGCGCGCCCGGGTCCCGGGCGATGCCGACGACGACGCGCCCGCCGTCCTTGGTGATGGCGATATTGTTGGGATGATCGCTCAGCGGCACCTTCTTGATCGGCGCGCCGGTCTTGCGATCGAAGACGTCGAGCGTGCCGTCGGCCTCGTCGCTCACATAAACCTTGGAGGCGTCCGGCGCGAAGGCGATTCCATGGGCCGCCTCGATTCCCTTGATCACCTGCACCACCCTGTTGGTGGCGGCATCGATCACGTGAATGCCGTCGCCCGCGCTGTTGGTGACATAAATGCGCACCGTCCCCGCCTCGACCGGCAGCGGCGCGAGCGCCAGCGCCATCCACAGATGCCTCAGCCGACGAAAAAACGCTTGCATGACAACTCAGCTCATCGTGGAAATTCCCGTTGCAAACCTACCGGGAACGATGCCGGACATCAAGGCGGCGCCGTCTCCCAGAGATCGCAACACCGACAGCGGCCGCGCCGAAGATCCCCCTTTGCCTCAGCGCGAGGGATTGGAAGCGAGCGACTGATAGAATGCCCTCGCCTCCGCCGTGAACGCCCGGCGCGCCGCGTCGTCCAGATAGAACATGTGCCCGGCGCGGTAGAGCTTGAGCTCGACCCGGCCGGGCGCGCCGATCTGCGGCAGGTGCTCGATCACATAGCGGCTGACCGCGTAGGGGATCACCATGTCGCTGAAGCCGTGGGCGATCAGGATGCGCAGCGAGGGGTCGACCGCCAAAAGATCGCGGATGTCGTCCTGCACGCTCGGCGGCGACCAGCCGCCGCCCTCGTGCCAGCTCCATTTGTGGCTGACCTCGGAGGCGAGCAGCGCGTACGTGATGTCGGTCTTGAACCCGAGCTCGTTGCGCGCGTAGCCCACGAAGGTCCCGCCGAGCGCCCGCACGAAGCCGTCGAGGATCGGATCGGGACCCTCCGGCCCGTAGGCCTCGGGATACGGATCGGGCGTCGCGAAGCTCGCATCGTAGCGGCTCACCACTTGATCCTGGCCGGCGCGCAAATTCTTCAAATAGACGTCGCGAATGAATCCGCGGGTCTTGACCACGGTCTCCGCCGGCAGACCGGAGAGCTGGGCGAGACGATGGTAGAACACATCGGCCTTGTCTCCGGTCGGCGGCGGCCCGGCGAGCGTGGTGAGATACTCGGTCATGGCGAAACGCTCGCCCTCCGCGAGCGCGGCGGCGCTGAAGGTGTGCCGGCGCTCGAGCTCGGTGGCGATCAGGCTGGGAAGCTGCAGCGCCGCGCCGAGCGCGTATCGGCTGCTGCCGAACAGAAATTCCGCGTCCAGCAGCGGCGATACCATCAGGATGCCGGAGACGACGATGCCCTGCTCGCGCTGCAGGGTCTTGGCGACCTTGACCGAGCGGAAGCCGCCGTAGCTTTCGCCCAGCAGATATTTGGGCGACGCGCTGCGGCCGTTCTTGGCGACGTAGAGCGCGATGATCTTCGCGATCGATTCCGCGTCGCGGCGGATATTGTAGAACGCGTTGGCGTCGTCCGGCTTCGGCGCGCGGCTCCAGCCCGTCCCCACCGGATCGATCAGAACGAGGTCGGTGAACGCCAGCCACGTCTCGGGATTGTCGCGCAGCCGGGCGGCAGCGCCATCGTGGCCCTGCGGGCCGAAGTCGACCAGCTTGGGACCGACCAGCCCCAGATGCAGAAACGCCGATGCGGCGCCGGGGCCGCCGTTGAACACGAACGTCACCGGCCGGTTCGCCGTGTCGCCGCCGCCGGCCACATAGGCGGTATAGAAGACCTCGGCCTTGCGCTCGCCGGATTGATCGATCAGCGAGAAGGTGCCGGCCGTCGCCGTGTAGGCGAGCTTGCCGGAGGCAAGCTCGATCGAGTGCTCACTGACCGCATCGCCCGGCAGCAGCCGCAGGACGCCGGGGCCGTGCTGCGGCTCGTCGCGTTGCGCACCGGGGGGCGAACGAGCGGGCTGCTCTTCGGCGATGGCCGCCGGAGCAAGCACCGCCAAGGCGAGGGCGAACGCGAGGATGCGCCGGGCCATCATGAGCGGCGACGCCGGGATTTCTTGCCGGTGGCCGGCATTGCCGACCGCGGCAGACGCTGACGCATCTCGAAGAAGCCCTGCCAGGGATCGCGTTTGAGGAAAGCGAGCCGCTGCCGCAGGTTGTCGACGTTGAAATGATCGGGCTTGATCGTGTCCGACAGTTCCGGCCATTCGAGCGGGGTCGAGACCGGCGCGCCCGGCAGGGCGCGGGTCGAATAGGGGGCGACCGCGGTCGCTCCGCGGCTGTTGCGCAGATAATCGACGTAGATCTTCCCGCGCCGCAATTGCTTCGACATGGTCGCCGCGTAACGGTCGGGCGCATCGGCCGCCATCGCGTCGGAGATGGTCTTGGTGAATGCCTTGACGCGCTCCCAATCGAACTCCGGCTCGATCGGCAACATGACATGCAGACCCTTCCCGCCCGAGGTCTTGACGAAGCTCTCCAGGCCCAGATCCTCGAGCCGCTGCCGGGTCTCCGCGGCGGCAGCCACCACCCTGTCCCAGGCGACGCCCTCGCCCGGGTCGAGATCGAAGATCAGCCGGTCGGGATGCTCGAGATCCTGGACCGTGGATCCCCACGGGTGGATCTCGAGCACACCTGCCTGCACCAAGCCGATGAGACCCTCCAGGTCGTAAATGGCGAGCATCGGCTTCGTCTCACCGACGTCCACGGGCCGAATGGCCTTGGCGAGCCCGGCCCAGGCATGCTTCGCGTAAAAGCACTGATGCATTGCGCCGGTCGGACAGCGCACGAGACTGAGCGGCCGTCCTATGAGATGCGGCAGGATCCAATCGGCGATCTCGACATAGAATTCGGCGAGGCCCTGCTTGGTGATGCCCTGGCCTTCCCACAGGATGCGATCCGGGTGGGTGAGGCGAACCCCCGCAATCACGTCCGCGGCATCGGCGCGTTGCGCCGGCCGGGCCTTTTTTTCCGATCCTGGCGCCTTCTCGCGCACGACTTCCTCCGCCGGCTTGTCCTCGCGCAGCCCCTTGTACGATGCCTGCCGGAGCACGTCGTCGTGAGTCCAACCGCGGAACTCGACCTCGGCAACGAGACGCGGCTCGACCCAGATCACGCCCTTGTCGGCCCCGGCGGGAAGCGGCCTGCCGAATGCGGGCTTTGCCGCCTTGATCTTGTCGAGCTGCTGCCGGAGCGAGCGCGCCACGCCGGCGGAAAAGCCGGTCCCGACCCGCCCGGCATACATCAGCTTTCCGCCTTCGTAATAACCAACCACCAACGAACCGACCGAACCCTTCGACACGGTTGAAGGCACGTACCCGAGTATGACGAATTCCTGCCGCTCCACGCATTTGCTCTTGATCCAGTGCTCGCCGCGGCCGGAGCGGTAGGGCTCGTTCTCGCGCTTGGATATGATCCCTTCGAGTCCCATCCGGCAGGCGTGCGCGAGCATCGTCGCGCCGTCCTGTTCGAAGTGCTCGCTGAAGCGGACGTTGGTGCTGCCGGCAATCGACTCCAGGACGCGCCGCAGCAGAGCCTTGCGGTCGATGAGCGGCACGTTCCGCAAGTCCGCGCCGTTGCCATACAATAGATCGAATACGTAATAGATGAACCGATCCATGCTGCCGGAACTGAGCGCTTGCTGCAGTTCGCTGAAGCTGGGGATGCCGGACGCAGTTTCGACGACGATCTCGCCGTCGATCAGGGCGGAGCCGAGCCGCAGCTTCTTCAGCGTGTCGGCGATCGGCTGGAAGCGCTTGGTCCAGTCGAGCCCTTTGCGGGTGAGCAGCTTGATGCTGCGGCCGTCGATACGGGCCTGGATGCGATAGCCGTCGAATTTGATCTCGTGAATCCAGTCCTTGCTCTTCGGGGGCCGGTCAGCCAATTGCGCCAAGCTCGGCTCGACGAACACCGGGAGCATGCCCTTCTTGGCTCCGGGAAGCCGCGCCGGATCGGGAATTTCCGCCTTGCGCTTGCGCGCGACCTCGGCGCGCTCGGCATGATCCGGGCGAAGCTCGTCTGCGGCGGCAACCTCCTCGATGTCGCGTCCGGTGAGGGACGAGGTCGTCGCCTCCTCGACGATGGCCGGATCCGATGTCTCGCGCGCGTATTCATCGCGCGCCTTGAACAGCAGCCATTGCTGCTTTTTTTCGCCGGGACGCGGCCGCATGCGCACCAGGTGCCAGCGGCCCTTGAGCCGTTCGCCGTCGAGCGAAAACGTGAGATGACCCTTCTTGAGGCCCTGATGCGGATCGCCTTCCGGCGTCCAGCGACCGCGGTCCCAGACGATCACCGAGCCGCCGCCATACTCGCCCTTGGGGATGTTGCCCTCGAACTCCAGATAATCCATCGGATGATCTTCGGTCTGGACCGCCAGACGCTTCTCGCCAGGAACCAGGCTCGGCCCCCGCGTCACCGCCCAACTCTTGAGCACGCCATCGAGCTCGAGGCGCAAATCGTAGTGCAGCCGCCTGGCGGCGTGCTTTTGCACCACGAATTGCCAGCCGGTGCCGCGCTGGCGCCGGGGCTCCGGTTCGGCGGTTCGGCGGAAATCCCGTTTCTCGCGGTAGGTCTTGAGCGGATCGCGCCGCCCCCGCGCCTCAGCCTTGGCGCGTGAGGAGGATTTGGCCTTGCGGCGGGGTGGCGGCACGAACACGATCCCTTGCTATCCGGGCCTGGCGACGAAGCCGGATGACGTGCGCCGGCCGAGCTCGGCTGGACCAAGGCGCGCCACCGAGCTGCGGCATTCTAGCCGCCTGCGGGCGGCGGCGCACAAGTGCGGATTATCTATATGGCAAATCATGCATTTTTGAACGTCGGCGTGGCCGGCAATGTTCCGAGCGCTAGAGCACGCTCGCCGGAATCTCCGCCTCGGCCGAAAGCTCGATCAGCAGGCCTTCATTGCCGCGCAGGTCGATTGAGCGATCGACGGCTTCGCCAGCGCGATCGCCGAGAGCGGACACCAGCACGCTTCCGGCAAGCCTGCCGGTGCGGAACTCGACCGCGACCGCCGCATCGCCGAGATTGAGCGCCACCAGGGTGCGCTCGCGCGAATGCGCGCGAACGAACAGCAGCAGTTCGCCGCCGGCAACCACGGGCTGATAAGCGCCGATCTTCGCGCTGGTTGGCAACGTTCACGCTGTGGAAATCGTCGGCGAGCGGCAGCCACGGCTCGACCTCGGAAAAACCCGCACCGGGCGCTGCATCCCATTGCATCGGCGTGCGGGCGCCGTCGCGCCCGAGGCCTTGTCCCGGAACATTTTTTTCGAACGGATCCTGCACGCGTTCGGCCGGGATTGCGACCTGCTTCATTCCGATCTCGTCGCCGTAGTACAGCGTCGGGGTGCCGCGCAACGTCAGCAGCAGCATCGCGGCGATGCGGGCCTGGTCGATGCCGACGCGGCTGGCGATCCGCGGCTTGTCATGATTGCCGAGAACCCAATTGGGCCAACCGCCGGGCGGGAGCGCCGCCTCGTATTCGTCGACGAGGCGCGCGATCGCCCGCGCGTTCCACGCGGTCGACAGCAGGGCGAAATTGAAGGGAAAATGCGCGCCGGAAAGCGCGCGCCCGTAGTAGGCGGACAGGCGGTCGAAGGGCAAATACACCTCGCCGATCAGCAGCCGGTTCGGGAATTCATCGACGACGGCACGCAGGCCGGCAATGATGCCGTGCACCTCCGGCAGATCGGCGCTGTGGAGTCGCAGCAGCCGCTTGGACGGAGGGTCGTGCTCGCGAAAGTCGGGATTTGGCGGATTGTCGCGGAATTGCTCGTCCTTCAGCAGATGTCCGACCGCATCGACGCGAAAGCCGTCGACGCCGCGCGTGAGCCAGAACCGCATCACGTCGTGGACGGCTTCCCGTACCTGCGGGTTGCGCCAGTTCAGGTCGGGCTGCCGCGCCAGGAACGCGTGGCCATAGTACTGACCGCTCGGCCGGTCGAACGTCCAGGCGCTGCCGCCGAATTCGGACAGCCAGTTGTTGGGCGGGCCGCCGTTCGGGCCGGGATCGCGCCACAGGTACCAATCGCGTTTGGGATTGTCGCGCGAGGATCGGCTTTCCAGAAACCAGGGATGCCGGTCGGAGGTGTGGTTCGGCACGAGATCGAGCAGCAGCTTCAGCCCGCGCCGATGCGCCGCATGCAGCAACTCGTCGAAATCGGCAAGGGTCCCGAACAACGGGTCGATGTCGGTGTAATCGGATATGTCGTAACCGAAATCGGCCATCGGCGAGCGGAAGATCGGTGACAGCCAGATGGCACCGATCCCGAGCTCGGCGAGATAATCCAGGCGCCGCAGGATGCCGCGCAGATCCCCGACGCCGTCGCGATTGCTGTCCTGAAACGAGCGTGGATAGATCTGATAAATGGTCGTGGTATGCCACCATTCGGGCCGGTTCGTTGCAAGCGCGTTCATTGCAATTCCCATGTGAGCGGGGGCCGTGTGATGCGATTTACTCGCAGGCCGCCGCGGCCGACGCCTGCAAAAGGCCCAATACCGCAACGGCGCCGGAGGGGCGACTTGATCCAATCCATGGAGAGGCGTATCGGAACTCTCCAACCGGGATCCGAGTTAACCTTTGCGGCAATATTGGAGCGGGTGGGCGTAGGCGTAAATGTAGTGTCGTGATCGACATCGACGTTGTTTACGTGAACATGGATGAGTGCACCGCCTACTGCTCGGACGGTGTGACCCGCCCGTTTTATGAAATGTACGACGCCTGCGCCGAGCCGACCCAGGATCCGGACGAGGCGATGGTCGCGATCATCAAGATCGCGGAAGACAAGTTCATCATGCTCGGCCTGGTCGGGGAGGAATCCGTCTCGCTGCATTGATGCGCCGGTGTCGGCGTAGTGTCGGCCGGCATCGAGCGGCGAAGGCGCCGGGCTACGATTCGGGGCCGGCAGGGGGGGCGGTCTTGGCGGCCGTCCGGCTGAGCATCAATCCCACCACGAACGCGCCCAACAGCAACACGGGGGCCGCGCGGCGAAACCCGAGCATCCTGGCAACCTGCAGGGCGGTGGTGACCACCACGGGATCCCGCAGCCATTGCCCGGCGGCCTGGCTCGCCTGCGCGCGGGCGCGCGCCAAGCGCGCTTGGCGCTGACGCACCAGCGCAACCGCCGCGATCGCGATCAGCACCACCAGCAGGAAGGCGCCGGCGAGGATGAGACAGGCGATGATCGGCCCGCGCCAATTCTGCAGATAAAGGAACAGCGCGGCGCACAGGAAGCCGAGCATGGTCAGCGCCGCCGCACCCGCGACGGCCGACCACGCGCTGGTTTTCACCGCGGCGTCGAGCCGTTCTCTCAGATCCCTGACGCCGGGGAGCACGCCGCCCTCCTAGCGCCGCCAGCTTGCGCCGAACAGGAATCCCAGGCCTACGGCGATTGCCAGCGTTGCGAACGGGCGCTGCCGGACCGCGTCCTCGATCGCTTCGAGCGCGGTGTCGGTGCTGTCCCGCACCGTGTCCGCGGCTTCCATGCCCTTCTCGCTTGCCTCGGAGAGCACCCCGTCGAGGTTCTGCTTGGCGCGACTCATGTGCGCCTTGACCTCGCGAAGGGCTTGGCTGCCGGTCACGCTGAGCAGACTTGCCACCTGTTGCGCGAGCCGAGACAAGTCGTCCCGCACTACCTGCAGGTCGTGCTGGATCTCGTCGACCGTGCCTGCGGCCTTGTCGTATTCCTTGTTGGCGGCGGAACGTTCCTGATTGGCCATGGAAAAGCTCCTCCCGAATAGTCGCGCGGCCAACGCCCCGAACCGGCAAAAGTTCCTCGGGTCCGGCAGCTGCGAACCTCGGCCGATACCGCCGCGCTGGTCAGCGCGGACCCCAAGTGGAACTGGCGCATCGGATCATGCGCACCGGCGTTTCTGTCTCGAGACCCGGGTTGGCAAATCGTTCGGACGCCGGTGCTCGGCACATAGCGGCATCAATCCGCATCGACGGCCAACGATGAACATCCGTTCACGTTGCTGCGGCAAAAACCCTGCACTCTCAGATATTTGATGCTCTCGGCCGGCACTCTTCGGCGCCCTTCGGCGTTATGATCCGTCGGAAGTGAAGTCGTGTTTTTTGTTGTCGTGCAACGACGAGGAGGAATGCAATGTTGCGCAAGACACTCATCGCACTATCTGCCGCGGCCGCGCTGGGGGTGAGCTCGGGCGCCATGGCTGCCTCGCACGGGGGGCAAGCGGCCCCGGCCCCGGCAAGAGCAGCATCAGCCCCAGTGCGCCAGGCCCTGTCACAACCATGGGTCCAAGTCAGGTGCAACCTAAGGGTCCCAGCGGCCAAACTATGGGTCCCAGCGGCAACACTTGGACAGGCGGTAGGCACCACCACCGGCACGACAGGTTCTTCTTCGGAGTGGGTTTCGCCGGACCGTACTATGATTACGGTTACGATTCCTGCTGGCGGATCGTCCCGACCTACTACGGCGGCTGGCGGCGGGTCTGGGTTTGCGGCGACTACCCGTATGGGGGTTATTACGGGGGTTATTGAGCCCACGTGACGCATCGGTAGTGAGTTGGCGGCCACCCCTGCGGTGGCCGTCAGCTTTTGAGCGGCAGGCTCCCGGCGCTTCGACCGGCTCCACGCAGCACCCGCGCCAGCGCGCGGATGCGCGGATGACGGCGCAAGTTCTCCAACCCGACTGGGAGCCGGCGGCGCCAGTTCGGATGCTCGTCGATGGTGCCCGGGAGGTTGGGCTGGTCCGGCACGCCGAGCGCGTCCTCGATCGAAATCATCAGAATCCGGCTGGGCGTCGCGGCGAGATAGCGCGCGACCGGCAGGAAGCCCGAGCCGGTCCGCTGCTTGCCTCGACGCCTGGCGAGCGCCGCGCTCAGCGCAGCTTGGGCCGCCGCGCGATCCGTATCGGTCTCGCCGGGATCGATGCCGATCGCGCGTTTTTCCTGCAAGTCACGGCCTAAAGACCAGCCCGCGAACGTCGGAAGATCGTGCGTGCTGAACGTGACCAGTGCGTCCTCGGGATAATGATCCGGCGGCCGAAACCGGCCATCCTCGTCCCGTTCGAACAACATCACCCGATAGGACCACACGCCCCAATCGGCGAGCGTCTCGCGCAGATTTTCCGGCACGGTGCCGAGGTCCTCTCCAATGATTACGCAACGGTGCCCCACGCTCTCCTGGGCAACCACTGCCAGCATGGCTTCGAGCGGAAACCGGACATAACCCCCCGCGGACGCACCGTTCGGGATCAAATACAGGCGGTTGAGGCCGAGCACGTGATCCAAGCGGATCGCGCCGGCATGGCGCATCGCGGCTTGGAGCATCCGGCGGAACGGCGCGAATCCCTGCCCTTCGAGCGCCTTCGGATTGAATGCGACCAGGCTCCAGTTCTGGCCCGCGGTGTTGAGCAGGTCCGGAGGCGCTCCGATCGACACATCGGCCAGCATCATGGGCTGCTCGCTCCACGCATCCGCGCCATGAGGATCGACGCCGACCGCGACATCGAGGTAAAGCCCGAGCGGCATCGCCAGGCTTTGCGCCTTGACCCGACAGGCGCGCAGCTGGCGGTCGGCCAGCCATTGGACGAATTCGTGGAACTCGACATCTTCGCGCGCGGAGCGGCGCAGCGCATCGAGGGCGCCGTTGTCGGGCCGGCGCCAGGATGACGGCCATTCCGGCCAATCGCTTCCAAACTTCCGGCGCAAGACCTCGAAGCTCGCGAACAGCGCGAGCGCCCGCCCCTGCTCCCGCCGGAACGCTTCGAAATCCTCGCGACGTTGCGCCGAACCTCGATCGCGGAAGCTGTCAAACGCCAGACGCAGCCCGGCAAGTTTCGCCGCGGCAACGCCGGTGTAATCCACCATCGCCGCGCCCCGCAGACGGGCGACTTCCTGCGTCAGGCCCGCGCGAGCCAGCCCGGGAAATTCCGGCGCCGCCTCGAGGTCGATGTAGAGCGGATTGAGAAAAAGCCGGCTGTTGGGCGAATAAGGGCTTGCCCGCTCGGGCTCGTCGGCAAAGAGCGCGTGTAGCGGATTGAGACCGATTCCGGCGGCGCCGAGATCGGCCGAGAGCTCCAGCAAGCCCAGCAAATCCGTGAAGTCGCCGTGCCCCCAATTGCGACGCGAGCGCACCCCATACAGCTGAACCCCGAGCGCCCAGACCCCGCGGCCATCGGCAAAGTCTTTGCCCCCATAGGCACGTTCCGGCGCAACCAGCAGCCCCGCGCCCTCACCTGCCCGACCGGCGCGGGATTTCACCTCGACGTCGAGCCGGAACGTGCCGACCGGAAGATCGTCGGGCAAACGCCAAGCGGCCGATCCGGCCGTGCCGCTCGCGATCTCGGTGTCGCCCGCAACCACCGCCCAATGGATCGAAGCGGACGGCGGCGTGTCGCGGAGCGCAACCGCGGTAGAACGCCCGCGCCGAAGCACGACACTTGGCGGCAACCAGCGACGCTTCGGTGGGCTTTGGCCGCGGGAGAGAATCTCGACGATCCGGCGCAGAATATGTCGATCGACCGTGCGCGAAAGCCCCCGTCCATCGACATAATCCGGCTCGATACCCCATTCGGCCGCGAGTTCGGCTAACGCATCCATCCCGCCAACTCACATACGGGGAGCATGACACGCAAGCCGGGGCACGCCAGCACGAAACAAGCGGACCGTCCCAGGAGCCGATTGCCGTGCGGATCTGTGACTTTGCCCGAGCGGGCGCCGATGTGCGATTGGTAATAAAATCAAAGGCTTGCGGGTTTTCACCCGCGCCGCTCCGGAACCCGGGGTCGCCCTTCGTCGTTGGTGGTTACTGGGCCGTCGTCCGGCTACCCCAGACCAAATCATGACCGTCCAGCCCGCTTTCCCGCCGATCTCCTCAGTTACAGCTTCGACACGCGAGTTCACGCGTGCCCGGTTCCTGATCGAGGACGTCTACCCGAGCATCGAGCAAGGCCGTTATCCGGTGAAGCGCATTCAAGGTGAGCCGATCGAGGTGTGGGCCGATATTTTTCGCGATGGCCATGACGTCATCGCGGCGGCACTCGTTTGGCGCCGCGATGGCGAGAAAAGCTGGCATCGAGGGGCCATGCGCCTCCACGACAACGATCGCTGGACCGCAAGTTTCGCTCCCGATGAGCCGGTCCGCTATGTTTACGCGATCGAAGCCTGGACCGATACGTTCGCCACCTGGCGGCGCGACTTCCTGCTCAAGCGCGAAGCCGGGCAGAAGCTCGATTTGGAAGCCAAGGAGGGCCGCGAATTGCTCGCCGACGTCGCGCCGCGGGACAAGAGCGCGCGCGCGATCATCGAGGCGGCGCGCGGCGGGTTCGACCGAACCGGCGATGCGGAGCCGCTGTTGTCGGAAGCGCTCCGCGACGTCATGGCCGACCATCAACCCCGTCCCGACCTGACCCGCAGCCCGGGTTTTCCCCTGGTGATCGATCCGCCGCTGGCGCGCGCCGGCGCCTGGTACGAGATGTTCCCACGCAGCCAATCCCGCGTCGCGGGCCGGCACGGAACCTTCGACGACTGCATCGCGCGCCTGCCCGAGCTTGCCGCCTTGGGATTCGACGTCATCTATTTTCCGCCGATTCACCCCATCGGGCGCACGCATCGCAAGGGCGCCAACAATGCGCTCGCCGCCGGCCCCGGTGACCCGGGCAGCCCTTATGCCATCGGCGCGCAGGAAGGCGGCCATGACGCCATTCATCCCGAGCTCGGCACGCTCGACGACTTTCGCCGGTTGGTCGAGGCATGCCGCAGACTCGGCATGGCAGTCGCACTCGATTTCGCCATTCAATTGTCGCCGGACCACCCCTGGCTGGTCCAGCATCCCGATTGGTTCCGCTACCGGCCCGACGGCTCGATCCGTTACGCCGAGAACCCGCCGAAGAAATATCAGGATATCGTCAATCCGGATTTCTATTGCGCCGACCGGGCCGGGCTCTGGAACGCGCTGTGCGACATCGTGCTGTTTTGGATCGATCAGGGCGTGCGTATCTTCCGCGTCGACAATCCTCACACCAAGCCGTTCGCATTCTGGGAATGGCTGATCCGCGAGGTGCAAATGCGGCATCCGGGCGTGATCTTCCTGGCCGAGGCGTTCACCCGGCCGAAAGTGATGAGGGCTCTCGCCAAGCTGGGATTCTCGCAATCCTACACCTATTTCACCTGGCGGACGGCGAAATCGGAGCTGCAGTCCTATCTGAGCGAGCTGACCGCTTACCCGGTGCGGGAATATTTCCGGCCGAATTTTTTCGTCAATACACCGGACATTCTGCCGTTCCATCTGCAGTCCGGCGATCCGGCGATCTTCAAATCGCGCGTCGCGCTCGCGGCGACGCTGTCGTCGAGCTACGGCGTCTACAGCGGGTTCGAGCTCATCGAGCACACGCCGATCCCCGGCCGCGAGGAATATCTCCATTCGGAAAAATACGAGCTCAAGACCCGCGACTGGGACCGGCCCGGCAACATCAAGGACTATATCGGACGGCTCAATCGTCTGCGCCGGGCCAATCCGGCGCTGCTGCAGACCGGCAATTTGCGCTTCGTTGCGGTCGACGACGACCAGGTCATGGGCTTCGTCAAGGAGTCGGCCTCGCGCGACAACGCTGTCGCGGTCGCGATCGCGCTCAGCGGCGCGCGCCCGCGCGAATTCTGGCTGCATTTCGGAGATCTCGAGATCGGCCCCGACGGCGCGCGAACCAAGGTCGCCGCCGTGGAGAATCTGGTCACGGGCGAGCGGCATGCGATCGCGTGGGGCGGCGTGCGGCTCAACATCAATCCGACCGAAGATCCCGCCCTGCTGTTGCGCTGTTTGGCCCGGTAGGGGATCGCCGTGGACATGCAGTCGAACGCGAGGACGACGACCAAGGCGGGGGACGCGCTCTGGTACAAGGACGCGATTCTCTATCAGCTGCACGTCAAGGCGTTCGCCGACAGCAATAACGACGGCATCGGCGATTTCGCCGGCCTGACCGATCGCCTGGACTACGTGCAGGAGCTCGGCGTCACCACGCTATGGCTGCAGCCGTTCTATCCGAGCCCCGGCCGCGACGACGGCTACGATATCGCCGATTATCGCCGCATCAATCCCGATTTCGGCACCATGCGCGACTTCCGCCGGTTCATAACCGAAGCCAAGCGGCGCGGCCTGCAGGTCATCATCGAGCTGGTCGTCAATCATACGTCGGATCAGCATTCGTGGTTCAAGCGCGCGCGCCGCAGCAAGCCGCACACCGACGCCCGCAACTGGTACGTCTGGAGCGACACCGACCAGCGCTATCTCGGCACCCGCATCATCTTCAACGATACCGAGAAGTCGAACTGGGCCTGGGACCCCGTCGCCGGCGCGTATTATTGGCACCGCTTCTTCAGCCATCAGCCCGATCTCAATTACGACAATCCGCGCGTGCTGTGGGCGATGGTGCAGGTCATGCGGCGCTGGCTCGACATGGGTGTCGACGGGTTCCGGCTCGACGCCATTCCGTACTTGTGCGAGCGCGAGGGCACCAACAACGAGAACCTGCCCGAGACTCACGCCGTCATCAAGAAGATGCGCGCCGCGCTCGACGCCTCCTCGCCCGGGCGCGTGCTGCTCGCGGAGGCCAATCAATGGCCCGAGGACGTCAGCGCGTATTTCGGCGACGGCGACGAATGCCAGATGGCCTATCATTTCCCGCTGATGCCGCGCATCTACATGGGCATCGCCCAGGAGGATCGGCACCCGATCACCGATATCCTGCGGCAGACCCCCGACATTCCCGGCAATTGCCAATGGGCGCTGTTCCTGCGCAACCACGACGAGCTCACGCTCGAAATGGTGACCGACGTCGAGCGGGATTATTTGTGGTCGACCTATGCTTCCGACCCGCGCGCGCGGCTCAACCTCGGCATCCGCCGCCGGCTCGCGCCGCTGATGGACAACGACCGCCGCAAGATCGAATTGATGAACTCGCTGCTGCTGTCGTTTCCCGGGACGCCGATCATTTATTACGGCGACGAGATCGGCATGGGCGACAATATCTATCTGGGCGACCGCAACGGCGTGCGCACGCCGATGCAGTGGACTTCGGACCGCAACGGCGGGTTCTCGCGCTGCGATCCCGCGAAGCTGTTCCTGCCGATGATCATGGATCCGGTGTACGGCTATCAGGCCGTCAACGTCGAGGCGCAATCGCACAGCTTGTCGTCGCTGCTGAGCTGGATGAAGCGGCTGATCGCGGTGCGCCGGTCGAGCCCGGTGTTCGGCCGCGGCAACCTGACGTTCCTGCGCCCGGCCAATCGCGCCGTACTGGTCTATCTGCGCCAGTATGAGCACGAGGTCGTGCTGTGCGTCGCCAATCTGTCGCGCTCCGCCCAGTCGGCGGAAATCGACCTGTCGGCGTGGCGCGGCTTCGTGCCGGTGGAAATGCTCGGCCGCACGCGGTTCCCGCGGATTTCCGAGGCGCCGTACCTGATCACGCTCGCCCCGTACGGATTCTTCTGGTTCCTGCTGTCGGAAGATGCCGGCACCGTCGAGGCGCCCTCGATCATTCCGGAGCTGGTGACCCTGGTGTTCAGCCACAGCTGGCGCTCGTTGATCGAAGGCCGCTCCCATCAGGTCCTCGAGCGCGAGGTGCTGCCGGCGTTCCTGGCGGCAAGCCGATGGTTCGCGGACAAGGGGGAGCGATTCGACGCCAAGCTCAGGACCGTGCTTCCCGTCGCGGAGGGCGATCCCGGATTTGCGCTCGGCATCGCCGAAGTGTCGACGGCGGACAGAACGTCGCACTACGCCCTGCCGTTGACGATCAAATGGAGCCGCCTCGACCGCGCCGGCCAGCTGCAACGACACATGCTGGGCCCGGTGCGCCGCGGCGCTCGCGAAGGCGTGCTGATCGATGCCAGCGCCGATCGCGATTTCGTCTCCTGGCTGATCGCACAACTGCATGCCGGGGCCAGGCTCGACCGCGCCGGCCGGCGGCTGGAGTTTCGGCCGACACGGGCATTCGCGCTCTCGTCGCTTCCCGCCATCGAGGCGGCGCATGCCGTCGGGACCGAGCAGTCCAACACCACGGTGATCGCGGATTCCGCCTTCGTGCTGAAGCTGTATCGACGGCTGGAGCGGGGCATCCATTCCGAGATCGAGATCGGACGCTTCCTGACCGAAACCGCCGGATACCAGAATGCGCCGGCGCTGCTCGGGTCGATCGAACTGGTGGAGGACGGGGTGACCACCTCGATCGGCGTCGTTCATCGGTTCGTCGAGAACCAGGGCGACGCCTGGTCGCTGACCGCGGCCTATCTCGACCGGTTTCTCGACGAGCAAAAGGTGCTGGTGTCGGAGAATGCGACCGAGAGCCCGGAGCACGCCGCCTATCTGCCGCGCATGCAGCAGATCGGAAAGCGCACCGCGGAGTTGCAGCTGGCGCTCGGCAGCGGGGCGGAACCGGACTTTGCACCCGAGCCGATCCGTGCCGACGACCTGCAGGGCTGGACCGAGGCGCTCGCCCACGACGCGGATCGCCAATTCGAGCTGCTGGCGCGCCGTCGCTCGGATCTGCCGGAGCCGGCGCGCATTGCGGCCGAGGCCCTGCTCGACCACCGGTCCGAAGCACTGGCGCGCATCCGCGGCCTGTTGCCGGAAACCGTGGATGCGCCCAAGGCGCGTCACCACGGCGACTTCCATCTCGGCCAGATCCTGATCGTCAAGGACGACGTATTCGTGCTCGATTTCGAAGGCGAGCCGCGCCGCAGTCTCCAGGAGCGCCGGCGCAAAATGCCGGCCGCGCGCGATACCGCCGGCCTGATCCGCTCGATCGATTACGCCACCACGGCGGCGCTCGGCCGGGTCATTCCGGTCTCGACGGAGGACTACGCGAGGCTCGAACGGGCGCTTGAGCATTGGCGCGAGCGCTCGACCGAAGCGTTCCTCGCCGCCTACCGCGGCGTCACCGGGGTCGCCGCGCTGTGGCCGGAGCAGGAAACGGTCGGAGACCGCCTGCTCGAATTCTTCAAGCTCGAAAAGCTGGTCTATGAAATCGGCTACGAGCTGACGAACCGCCCCGATTGGGTCCGCGTGCCGTTGGCGGCGGCCTCGCGCATCCTGTTCCCGTCCCCGCCCGCAGCGGATCTGCCATGAGCCAGTTCTCCGCAGAGGCCATCGCGCTGATCGAGGGCCGTCACGCCGATCCGTTCGTCTATCTCGGTCCGCATCTCGACGACGGCGTGCCGATCGTGCGGGCCTATCTCCCGGACGCACGGCAGGTGTCGGTGCTCGAGAGCGGCGGCGAGGAGCATCCGCTGGCGCGCATTCATCCGGCCGGACTGTTCGCCGGACGGGTCGAGGCGGTGGACCGGCCGTATCGCCTGCGCGCGCTGTTCGGGGAGCATCCCGTCGAATTCGAGGACGCCTACCGGTTTCCCCCGATCCTTTCCGATTTCGATCTGCATCTGCTCGGCGAGGGCAAGCATCTGCGTGCCTACGAGAAGCTCGGTGCTCACCCGCTCTCGCTCGAAGGCGTCGATGGCATCGGATTCGCGGTGTTCGCGCCGAACGCGCGGCGCGTCAGCGTCATCGGCGATTTCAACTTTTGGGACGGGCGGCGGCACGCCATGCGCGTGCGCGGCAACGGGTTCTGGGAAATCTTCGTTCCCGGCGCGCGGGTCGGAGACAAGTACAAGTTCGAAATCCTCGGGCCGACCGGCTCGCTGCTGCCGCGCAAAGCCGATCCGTTCGCGTTCGCGGCCGAGCCGCGTCCGGCGACCGCCTCGGTCGTATTCGACGTGGAGCGGCTCGAGCCGCATCCCTTCCCTACCGGCGTCAATGCGCTGAGTGCTCCAATCTCCATCTACGAGGTCCACCTCGGTTCCTGGCGACGCCGCCCCGAGCAGGGCAATCGCTGGCTGAGTTACCGCGAGCTCGCGGAGGAATTGCCGGCCTACGCGCGCGACCTCGGCTTCACCCACGTCGAGTTCCTGCCGGTGATGGAGCATCCGTTCGACGGATCCTGGGGCTATCAGCCGACCGGCCTCTACGCACCGACGAGCCGCTACGGCAGCCCCGACGATTTCCTGCATCTCGTCGATGCGTGCCACGACGCCGGGCTCGCCGTGGTGCTGGACTGGGTGCCGGGGCATTTCCCCGACGATCCGCACGGGCTGGCGCAGTTCGACGGCACCGCGCTCTACGAGCACGCCGATCCGATGCAGGGGCGTCATCTCGATTGGAACACGCTCGTCTACAATTTCGGGCGCGTCGAAGTCGCGAATTTCCTGCTGGCGAACGCCCTGTTCTGGCTCGAGCGATACCGCATCGATGCGCTCCGCGTCGATGCGGTCGCCTCCATGCTGTACCTCGATTACAGCCGCCCGCCCGGCGGCTGGATCCCGAACCGCTTCGGCGGCCGCGAGAACCTCGAAGCCATCGATTTCATGCGGAAGTTCAATACCGAAGTGTTCCTGCAACATCCGCGCGCGACCACCATCGCCGAAGAATCCACCGCATGGCCCATGGTGTCGCGCCCGGTCGACTGGGGCGGGCTCGGCTTCGGGTACAAATGGAACATGGGATGGATGCACGACACGCTCAATTACGTCAGCAAGGATCCGATCCATCGCAGGCACCACCACGGCGACGTGGTGTTCGGCCTGCATTACGCCTTCTTCGAGAACTTCGTCCTGCCGCTCTCCCACGACGAAGTCGTGCACGGCAAGCGCTCGATCCTCGGCAGGATGCCGGGCGACGAGTGGCAGCGATTCGCCAACCTGCGCGCCTATTACACGTTCCTGTACGGGCACCCCGGCAAGAAGCTGCTGTTCATGGGCGGCGAGTTCGCCCAGGAGCAGGAATGGAGTCACGAGCGCAGCCTCGACTGGCACCTGCTTTCCCAGCCGCGCCATGCCGGCATCCAGGCGCTGGTGCGCGATCTCAACCGGCTGTACCGCTCGGTTCCCGCGCTGCACGAGCTCGATTGCGAGGCGGCAGGATTCGAATGGATCGTCGCCGACGATACCGACCGCAGCGTGTTCGCCTGGCAGCGCAAGGCGCGCGATGGCCGCGCGCCGTGCGTCGTCGTCGTGAGTTTCACGCCGGAAGTCCGCTACAATTACCGCATCAAGGTCCCCAGGAGCGGCCGCTGGCGCGAAATCCTCAACAGCGACGCGGCGATCTACGGCGGCAGCAACGTGGGGAACGCCGGATCGATCGCGACAAAAGCCAAAGGTTCGGGTCCGGAATTGAGTCTCACCGTTCCGCCGCTGGCCGGATTGTTCCTCGTTCCGGAGGGCTAGATGCCGGTCATTTCACCCGCACCACTCCGACCAAATAAATCCCCTGAACAGTCTTTGCCAGATCAGGAGACGGCCGCCGAAAAGAAGCAAAAGGAACTCGACGAGGCGCTCGACAAAAAGCTGAAGAGTATATGTCGCGGCTGCTAAGGTTCTCGGGGCAAGATGTGTCTCGTGTTCACTCAGGTCGCCTCGATGGTAGGGCTCTGGGTGGGGCTCGCTCTCATCATTCTGTTCTCCGAGGTAATCCTTCTTGACATTTTTGACCACAGAGCGAGCAATGGCAGCGCCGATAGAGACAACGAGATTGCGTCACCCGCCCCGCATACCCTTGGCGGCCGTGACCGCAACCGACACCTTCTTGCCGGCAATCTTGCCGACGAACGACTTGTCTCTTGGCGACTTGCGGACCAACACGGCATAGGAACCGTCAGCCTTCACCGTCAGTCGTCGTCCGTCCGTTGAAATTGCCACCACTTCAATATCGGTCATGGGTTGACTCTTCCGCGAGAAGCCCGCACCGACCCACCGCCATGACGAATCAGTGGGGTTCTCGATTCTGCACCTTGTCATACATTGCCGAAGCCTTGGAACAGCTGGCCGAGGATGGACGTTGGGAACGCAATCGGCGCGCAGAGTCGCGAAATAAGTCCCGAACTGTCCCCCGCAAAGCAGGCTAACCCGTTGGACGCTCATAAAGAAATCCGCGACGTGCGTTCAATCCCGGAGGGCTAGCATGCGGGTGGAGGCCGGAACCCCGCATCCCTTGGGAGCCACATGGGACGGACGCGGCACGAATTTCGCGCTGTTCTCCGAGCATGCGGAGAAGGTCGAGCTGTGCCTGTTCGATCGGCAGGGCCGGCGCGAGCTCGAGCGCTTCGCCTTACCCGAGCGCACCGAGGACGTCTGGCACGGGTACGTAGACGATGTGGTTCCGGGGCAGCTCTACGGCTACCGCGTGTACGGGCCTTACGAGCCCGAGCGCGGACACAGGTTCAATCCGAACAAGCTCCTGGTCGATCCTTACGCCAAGCGCCTGTCGGGGCGCCTGGTTTGGAGCGACGTGCATTTCGGCTATCGTACGGCCAGCGCGCGCGCCGACCTTTCCTACGACCGTCGCGACAACGCCCGCGGCATGCCGAAATCCGTGGTGGTCGACGAAGCCTTCACCTGGAGGGCCGGAGCCGGCCCGCGGATCGCATGGGAGGACACCATCCTCTACGAGGCCCACGTCAAGGGGCTCACCCAATTGCGCGACGACGTGCCGCCCGGGTGGCGCGGGTTCTTCTACGGGCTCGCCGCGCCGTCCGTGATCGACCACCTCAGACGGCTCGGCGTGACCGCGCTCGAGCTGCTGCCGATCCAAGCCTTCGTCGACGACCGGCTGCTGGTCGAGCGCGGGTTACGGAACTATTGGGGCTACAACACGCTGGGATTTTTCGCGCCCGAGCCGCGCTACGCCGTCGACCATGCGCTCGACGAGTTCCGCTCGACCGTGGCGCGGCTGCACGACGCCGGAATCGAAATCATCCTCGACGTCGTCTACAACCACACCGCCGAAGGCAATCACCTGGGTCCGACGCTGTCGTTCCGCGGTATCGACAATCTTTCGTATTACTGGCTGGCCGCCGACAAGCCCCGCTACTACGAGAACTTCACCGGCGTCGGGAATGCACTCAATTTGCAGCACCCGCGCGTCCTGCAGATGGTGATGGACTCGCTGCGGTACTGGGTCGAGGTGTGTCACGTCGATGGATTCCGTTTCGATCTTGCCACCACGCTGGGGCGCGGTCCGAACGGGTTCGACGCGCGTAGCGCGTTCTTTGGCGCCGTTCGCCAGGATCCGGTGCTGGCAAAAGTCAAGCTGATCGCCGAGCCTTGGGACCTCGGCTCCGGCGGATATCAGGTCGGAAATTTCCCGCCGGAATGGTCGGAATGGAACGACGTGTTCCGGCGCACGCTGCGCCGCTGCTGGCGCGGCGAGGGAGACCTGATCGGGGATCTCAGCACGCGGATGACCGGCTCCTCCGACCTGTTTCGCCGCCGCGGCCGCGCGCCGCGCGCCAGCATCAATCACGTGACGGTGCACGACGGGTTCACGCTGGCCGATCTGGTCAGCTATTCGAACAAGCACAACGACGACAACGGCCAGGAAAATCACGACGGCTCCGACGAGAATTGGAGCACCAATTGCGGGGTGGAAGGACCGACCGACGATGCCAAGGTGCTTGAGCTGCGCCGCACGCTGCGCCGCAATCTGCTCGCCTCGCTGTTCCTGGCGCAGGGGGTGCCGCTGCTGCTCGCCGGCGACGAGGTCGGCAACAGCCAGAACGGCAACAACAACGCGTTCTGCCAGGACAACGAGATCGGCTGGGTCGATTGGTCCGGGCTCGGCCGCCCGGGCGAGGATCTTAGCGAGCTCATCGCCAGCCTGGCGGCCCTGCGCCGGAAATTCGCGCAGCTCCGGCCGCGGCACTGGTTGGTCGGCCGCCGCCAGGATGGCTCCCTCGACGTGCTCTGGCTCACCCCGCGCGCGACCCAGATGACGGACCGCGACTGGGTGTTTCCGGAGGCGCGCTATCTTTCCTACGTGCTCGGCCCGCCCGGCGAGCACGGCACGCCGGTGTTCATCGTGCTGAACGCGGCGGAGCAGCCGATCGACTTCATCCTGCCGGCGTGGCCGCGGTGCTCCCGTTGGCTGTGCGCTCTCGCCACCGTGCCCGTGTCCAAAAAGCCCGCAGGCGCCGACTATCGGGTCGGAGCGCACTGCGAAGCGCCGCCGCGCTCGGTCCTGGTGTTCGAGGGAGCGGAATGACCGCGGCAGGTTTCGGACCGCGGCTGAACCCGGAAGGCGGCGTGACGTTCCGGCTGTGGGCTCCCGCCGCGAAGCGGGTCGAGCTCGTGCTCGACGATCTCCATGCCATGCGGGCGCAAGCGCAGGGCTGGTTCGAGGCGACCATGCCGGACGCCGGGCCGGGCACCCGCTATCGCTTCCGTATCGATGGCGATCTCATCGTGCCCGATCCGGCTTCGCGCTTTCAGCCGGAAGATGTCCACGGGCCGAGCGAAGTGGTCGACCCGCATTATGCCTGGCGCGCGCCGCAATGGCGCGGGCGTCCGTGGCCGGAAGCGGCGATCCTCGAGCTCCACGTCGGAGCTTTCACGCCGGCCGGCACTTTCCGCGCGGCAATCGACAAGCTCGATCACCTCGTCGACACCGGGCTAACCGCGATCGAGCTGATGCCGGTCGCGGATTTCGCCGGACGGTGGAACTGGGGCTACGACGGCGTGCTGCCGTTCGCACCCGACAGCGCCTACGGCCGCCCCGAAGATCTGCGAGCGCTCATCGATGCGGCACACCAGCGCGCCCTGATGGTGTTTCTCGACGTCGTCTACAATCACTTCGGGCCGGAGGGAGATTACCTCGGTCATTATGCCCCGGCGTTCTTCACGACGGCGCACGGCACGCCCTGGGGCAAGGCCATCGATTACAACGTGCCGCAGGTGCGGCGCTTCGCCGTCGAGAATGCGCTGGCGTGGTTGCGCGATTACCGCTTCGACGGACTGCGGCTCGACGCGGTTCACGCCATCGTCGAGCCGGGCGAGCCGCCGCTCCTCGCCGAGCTGAGCCGGGCGGTCGGCGCGTTCGCGGCGCAGACCGGCCGCAGCATTCATCTGATGCTCGAGAACGACGACAATCGCGCGAGCCTGCTCGATCCGCTCGCCGATCCGCCGCAAGGCAAGTTTCGCGCACAGTGGAACGACGATTATCACCATGCCTGGCACGTGCTGCTGACGGGCGAGCAAACCGGATATTATCGCGACTACCGGCATGCGCCGGGAGAGCAGCTCGCCCGGATTCTGTCGTCCGGATTTGCCTATCAGGGCGAGCCCTCGGCGCATCGCAACGGGGCTCGCCGCGGCGAGCCGAGCGCCGAGCTGCCGCCCGCCGCCTTCATCAGCTTTCTGCAAAACCATGACCAGATCGGAAATCGGCCGCTCGGCGAGCGTCTCGTCGTGCTCGCATCCGCGCCGGCGATCGACGCAGCGCTGCAAATCATGCTGCTCGCGCCGATGCCGCCGATGCTGTTCATGGGAGAGGAATGGGGCGCGGTGCAGCCATTTCCGTTCTTCTGCGATTTCGCCGGCGAGCTTGCCGACGCGGTGCGACGCGGCCGCAAGGCGGAGTTCGCGGCGGCCTATTCGGATCTCACCGAGCTGGCGCTGCCGGATCCGATGGCGGAAGAGACGTTTCGCTCCGCCGTGCTCGACTGGAGCGCGCTCGATCGCTCGCCGCACAAGGAGCGGCTGACGCTCGTCCGAAAACTGCTCGCATTGCGCCGCGGAGACGTTACGCCGCGTTTGCAAGCTCTCGGGCGCAACGACGCGCATGCCGACTGGCGCGACGGGGTGATTTCGGCCCACTGGCGGCTCGACGACGGCAGCCGGCTCGTGCTCGTGGCCAATGTCGGCGAGCAGCCGCGCAACCGCCCGCCGCAAGCCGCTTACGGCCGCGCCATCTGGGGCGGAGCGGCGCCGCCGGAGCTGCCGCCATGGACGGTGTTCTGGAGCCTCGCGTGATGCCGCCCGATGTTCCGACTGCGACCTATCGGCTGCAGCTTTCCGCCGGCTTCGGCTTCGATGCCGCGGCGGATCTCGTGCCCTATCTCAAGGCGCTCGGCGTCAGCCATCTCTATGCCTCGCCTTTTCTGAAAGCGCGTGCCGGGAGCGCGCACGGCTACGACATCGTCGACCACGATGCGCTCAATCCGGAACTCGGCGGCGAGGCGGCATTCGCAAGGTTGTCGCAAGCCCTGGCGCGGGCCGATCTGGGACTGATTCTCGACTTCGTGCCCAACCACGTCGGCATCGGCGGCGCGGACAATGCCTGGTGGCTCGATGTGCTCGAATGGGGGATCGACTCGCCCCATGCCGCATCTTTCGACATCGACTGGGACGCGCCATCGAGCCGCGGCCGGATACTGTTGCCAATTCTGGGCCGGCCCTTCGGCGAAGCGCTCGAAGGTGGTGAGATCGTGCTGAAATATGCCGCCAGCGAGGGGAGTTTCTCGGCCTGGTATCATCAGCATCGGCTGCCGATCCGGCCGGATCTCTATCCGCGCCTCATCCGTACTCTCGTTGCCGCCGCCGGCGCGGAGCAAACAGCCGCGGGACAACGGCTGCTCGAGATCGCCGCAGGCCACCGGGTACGCACGCGGGAGGACGCCGTGGCGCTCAAGGGGGCTGTCGCAGGCTCGCCTGAAGCGGCCGACCTGATCGAGCGGGGACTGGAAGCCTACCGACCCAAGGCCAGCGGTTCCGCAGGCGTCCGCGGGCTGCATCGCCTGTTGGAGCGCCAGCACTACCGCGTCGCCCATTGGCGGCTCGCCGCGAGCGAGATCAACTATCGGCGTTTTTTCGATATCAACGACCTCGCCGGGCTCCGGGTCGAAGACCCCGGCACTTTCGCGGCCGTGCATCATCTGCTCTCCCGACTCCTCGGCGAGGGCCGCCTGCACGGAGTCCGAATCGACCACATCGATGGGCTCTCCGATCCGATCGAGTACTGCCGATCGCTCCAGTCTCTCATCACGAAAGCGCGGGGTGCGGCGGAGCCGCCGCTTTATGTGGTGGTGGAGAAGATTCTCGGGGACGGCGAACCCATGCCGGAACTTGCCGGCGTGGCCGGCACGACCGGTTACGAATGGCTGAACGTGATCGCGCACCTATTGGTCGATGCGCGCGGTCTGGAGACCCTCGAGCGCTATCGCCGGCAGGTTCCGGGCAACGACGCGGATTTTCCCGAGATCCTGCTGGAATCGAGACGCATCGTGCTCGAAACCCTGTTCGCGGCCGAGTTCGACATGCTCGTGCGTCGGCTGGCGCGGATCGCCGGCGGTCACTGGCACAGCCGCGATTTCACGCGCGCGGCGCTCGAGCAGGCGCTCAGGCTGTATTTGCTGCACTTTCCGGTCTACCGGACCTACGTCGGCCCCGATCGCGTCTCGCCGGTCGATCGGGCGACCATCGCGCGAGCCATCGGCCAGGCACGAGCGCGCGGGCCCGGGTCCGAGCCGGTTTTCGATTTCCTGCAGGCTGCGCTCACGCTCGACCTGATCGCGCCGGAACGCAGCGGCTACAGCCGAACACGCGTCCGGGAATTTGCCACGAAAGTCCAACAACTCACCGGGCCGTTGATGGCAAAGTCGCTGGAAGACACCGCGTGCTATCGGTACCTGCGGCTCCTCGCTTTCAACGAAGTCGGCGGCGACCCGGCGGCGCCGGCGCTCTCGATCGCGGAATTTCATCGGCGCATGGCGGCGCGAGCGAGCGATGCTCCGTTCGGCATGACCGCAACCGCGACTCACGATACCAAGCGCGGCGAGGACGCACGCGCGCGATTGCTGGCGCTCTCCGAGCTGGCCGAGGAATGGGTCGAGCAGGTGCATGCATGGGGAGATGCCAATCGCCGTTTCGTCGATCGCGCAACGGGGAGGCCGGCTCCCTCCCCGGGCCATCAATATCTGCTCTATCAGGCGTTGCTCGGAGCCTGGCCGCCGGCGGGACCCGACGCAAGCTTCGTCGAGCGCATGCGGGCCTATGCGGTGAAGGCCGCGCGCGAGAGCAAGCTCGAAACCAGCTGGATCGATCCGGACGAGGCGTACGAGCGCGGGCTGACGGCGTTCGTCGGCGGTATCCTCGATCCCAAGCGATCGGCGGCTTTTCTCGAATCCTTCCACGCTCTCGCCCGCCGCGTGGCGCTGCTCGGCGCGCTCAACGGGCTGGCGCAGCTCACGATCAAGGCAACCATTCCGGGCGTTCCGGATTTTTACCAGGGGACCGAGTTTTGGGATCTTTCCCTCGTCGATCCCGACAATCGCCGCCCCGTCGATTTCGCCTCGCGCCGGACGGCGCTCGCGGCGCTTGCCGCCGAGCCGGATTGGCAAGCGCTGCAGGCCGGCTGGGAAGACGGAAGGATCAAGCTGGCGCTCACGAACCGGCTGCTCGCGCTGCGCAACGCGCTCGCGCCGCTGTTCCGCAACGGCGATTATGCGCCGGTTCGGGTCGAGGGCGAGCACCGCGACCATGTGCTCGCGTTCGCGCGTTGCCGCGGGCGCGAGGCGGTGATCGTGGCAGTCGGCCGGCAGTTTTGTCGTTTCACCCACGATGGACGCGAATGGCCGCAAGCCGCGAGTTGGAGGGCCTCCCTCGTGCCGAGCGGCTTTGGTTCGATCAAAGATCTGCTGGTCCCGGGGCGAAGCTTTGCGGGGAACGAAATTTCCGTCGCAGATCTATTCGCGCCCATGCCGCTCGCCGTGTTGCACGCGGTGCCGGTCTCCCGTATGGCTTCGCATTGCAGACAGGAGGCGATCAGATCCGGCCGAACAACGGGCGCTCGTTCCGTTTGCAGCGGCGGTCGAGCCGAGAGTGGCGTGACGTCGATGCCGCAAGCTCGAATTACTCCTGGTCGAGGATGCCGGCGACGGCCTTGATCTCGTTGCGGGCGTAGCTCGGCAGTCCGCCGCTGAGCGAATTGCCGGTGTTGAACGAGCTCTTGCCGACCAGGACCTGGCCCGGAACCAGATTGCGCAGTACCGGCACGTTGGCATACTTGTTCTTGTTCTCGATCACCCTGGTCTTGATCGCGAGCGCGATGAACGCGCTGACGATGGTCTTGCCGCCGTCCGTCGCATCCGGTTGCAGCACGGCCAGAAACTTGGCGAACTGCATGACCTGATTGACGTAAAAGATATTCTGTTCGATCGCGCCCAAGATCGGCGCGTCGATGCCGGTGAGCTTTCCCAGCCCCGGCTGATCGAGCTCCGCGGGCGAGAGCAGGCGCAGCTCGCTTTGGAACCGCAGGAAGTCGTCGATTTTCTTCTTTTTCTCCACGAGCTGATTGGCGACGCGAATACCGGCGGGCAGCTTGCCCTCGAGCTCGTAGTGCGACTCGATGCACAGCACGTGAGGCTTGGCCTCACACCACTCCCGGTCCGGATTGCGGTTCGCGGCCGCATCGATATCGGCAGCCGCGATTACCCGATGCTTGACCTTCGGATCCATTCGCTCGAGGAACGCGGTCGTGACGTAATGGGCGAGGTCGATCGAGGGCGCGGGCTTCGACAACATGAAGCGAGCCTCGGCCACATACATGTGCAGCTTTTCCTTGTACGGCTTGGTGACGCCGTTCTCGGTGAGATCGACCATCGGCTCGACGAAGCTCGGGTAGAGACTCAAGGATTGTTTCTGGACGGGCATTGCCCCCGCCCAGTCTTCGAACCGGATGAGCCCGGTGGCGGGATCGGCCAGCGGCTCGTCGTGGTGATCGGTGAATGCGATCGTGTGCGGCTGGAGCGCAGGCGCACCCGCGGCGCCGAGCGAGCGGACTTCCGCGATCCGGAATTCCTCGCCGCGGGCCGTCGATCCCGAGACGCAAACCGCGAGCGCAACGAGCGGCGCGAGCGCGCGAGATCTCCCCATCCACGCCCTCCCGTCAGAAGCCGCGGTTGCCCCAGAGATAATCCGGATCGACGCGGCGCGGGCGCGGCCTGCCGTCGTTCCACCATCCGTACGGATCGCCGAAGATTCCGCCCCAGGGCGACAGCCGCGGTCGCGGCGGCATTCGCCAGGGCGACGGCGGCGGCACGCCGCTGTCGTCATAGGTCCAGCCTGGCGGCCGCTCGCCTTCGCCGAAGGTGTCGCCGTCGCGATAGGCGTAGATCTCGCCGCGCGAAACCAGACGGTATTGGGTATCCTCGAGCTGCCCTTGGCGATCGAGACGGAAATGCTCGACGAAAGCTCTTGCGCCGCCGTAGGCGAGCCGGTCGCCAGTGGTCAGGTCGACCGGCAGGTCGACGAGCTGGGTCCGGGCCTGAGGCGACGGCGGGCTCAACAAGGTGCGCGGCGCATACTCCGACCACGCCGCTTGCACGATCGATGCGAAGATCGGGACCGCCACCTTGGCGCCGGTCGCGCCGCTGCCGAGGGTGCGCCGCTTGTCGCCGGCATTGTCATAGCCTACCCACACCGCAATCGTGACCTCGTTCGAAAAGCCGACGAACCAGGCGTCATTCTCGTTCTCCGAAGTACCGGTCTTGCCGCCCACATAGGGCGCGAGATGCCGGATCGGACGCGCGGTGCCGCGTTCGACGACGCCCTGCAGCATGGTCTTCAACTGATAGAACGCGGCAGGATCGGCGGATCCGATCCCTGTCGGCTTCGTCTCGTGGCGATAGATGACCAGGCCGTTCTGCTCGATCGAATCGATGGCGTGCGGGGACGGGCGCGCGCCCTCGTTGGCAATTGCCGCGTAAAACGCGGCGAGATCGACCATCCGCACCGGCTGCGCGCCCAGAACAAAGGGATAATAACGCACGCATTCGCCGTAGAGCTGGGCTTCCAGGGCGATCTCACAGACCCGCTCCAAGCTTTCCTCCGGGCTGCTCTTGATGCCGCCGTCGAGCAGCCGGGCGGTCACCCGGTTCTTCGAGTTCTCGAGCGCCCGGCGCAGCGTGACCACGCCGGAGCCGCCGCGGTCGTAGTTCCTCGGCGACCAATAATCACGTTCCCGCGCAAAGGCTGCATTGCCGATCGGCGCAAACGTGATCGGCTCGTCGAGCACCAGCGTGTTGGGCTGCAAGCCGGCCCCGAGCGCAGCCAGATAGGTGATCGGCTTGAGCGCGGAGCCCGGCTGCCGCCGCATCTGGGTGGTGCGGTTGAGCTGGCTCAGCGGGTAGGAGAAGCCGCCGGCCATGGCGAGGATGCGGCCGGTCTTGTTCTCCAGCACCAGCGCGGCGCCCTGCACCGCCGGCGGCACCCGCAGCTCGGCCCGCTCCGCGGATTTTCCCTTGGCTTCGATGATCTGGACAAAGATCACGTCATGGAGCTTCAGCGCCCGCCGGATCGCGGCATTCGGGCTCGCGAGGGGCAGAACGCGCCCGTCGGCCAAGCCGACGCGAATGCCGGCATTCTTGCCGCCTGGCATCGCGACCACGACAGCCGCGGGCCAGTGCACGTCGTAGAGCGGCAGATGCGCCGACTGCAGTGCCTGCTGCCAGGCCGGCATCTGCGGCTGAAGCGGCTGCGGCGAATCCCGCCGATCGGCAGGGGCCGAATTGCGCTCGGCCTCGATACGCCGCACCGCGTCGGCCAAATTCGCCTCGGGTCCGCTGAAGCGCACGCGCCCGGCCTGGCGCTCATAGGCCGCCAGGCCCTCTTGGAGCGCAGCTTCGGTCGCGCGCTGCAGGCCGGCATGAAGCGTCGAATGAATCGTGTACGAGGCCCCCGCGAGGATATCGATGCCGGCCGCGGTCTTGGCTTCACGGCCGAGGTGATCGACGAAGTAGAACCCGGTATCGCGGCGGACGCGCTCGTAGGCGACCAGTTGCGGCGTGTTCGCCATCGCCTGCCGCACTTGTTCGGCGCCGATCGCGCCGTCTTCCTGCATCCGGTTGAGTACGTAGGCCACGCGCTCCCGCGCCCGGTCCGGATGCCGGTCGGGGCTGAAATAATTCGGGCCCTTGGTCAGGCCGGCCAGGAGCGCGCCCTCGGCCAAGCTGAGCTCGCTGGCGGGCTTGCCGAAATAGCTCCGCGCCGCCATCTCGATGCCCCACGACCCGCGACCGAGATAGATCGAATTGAGATACAGCATGAGGATCTCGGGCTTGCCGAGCACGCGCTCGAGCCGGGATGCAACGAGGATCTCCCGGATCTTGCGCTCGTAGGTAACGTCGTCTCCCACCAGCAGATTCTTGGTCACCTGCTGGGTGATGGTCGACCCGCCCTGCGGCCGTCCGGGTTCCGCCAGATTCCCCAGGAATGCCCGCACCATTCCGCGCTCGTCGATGCCGTGGTGCTGGAAGAAACGCTTGTCCTCCGCCGAGACGAAGGCTTTCCGGACAAGCTCGGGAACATCGCTCAGCGCCACGGGGACACGCCGCTGATCGGGGGCGGCCAGATCGGCGAAACGGCTGCCCATGCGATCGAGCACCACGCTCATCCCGCGCGATCTCATGCCCTTGAGCTTGGTCTCGTCGGGAAGATCGGACGCCGCCTTGTCGTAAAACGCGATCACCTCGCCGATGTCGACCGAGGAATGCTCCACGGTCTCGTTCTTGCAAAACTGCCGATAGGCCGTGAACAGGTCCTCGAACTTCAGTCCGTGCAGGGCCTTGATGCCCCCGCTCAAGGCCTGAGGATCGTCCATCGCGGTCGCGATGAGCTCATCGACGTTGACGTCCTCGATGTCGAAGGCCTTGCGGATATGCGCGCAGCCCGCCCGCAGGATCTGCACCACTTCCTCTCGGTCCCGCACCGGGTCGAACTGCGTCCTGACGGCCCCCGGCTGGGTGGTCACCTGGCTGAGCGCAAGGGCAGTGGCGAAAATCTTGACCAGGATCGCGTTCATGAGGAGCCGGAGAGGAAAGGGGGCTGTCCCCCAGGGTGCGCCCGCTGTGGTGAATCAATGCTTATAAAACGGCGGTTTTGGGGAAGAAGTTCCGCGCCGGCGGAAGAACGCCGGAATCCCGGCTCCGGCACTCATCGGATCGGCGGAGCATATTGGATGCCGCCCATCGTCCAGAGGTGATTGAGGCCGCGCGGAATGCCGAGCGGGGATTTCGTGCCGATGTTGCGCTCGAACACTTCGCCGTAATTGCCGACCAGCCTGACGATCCGGGCTGCCCAATCGCTGGCCAGACCCGCCTGCTCGCCGAAATTCCCCGCGGTGCCGACCAGCCGTTTCACCTCCGGCTTCTCCGACTGCATCGCGCGTTCGATGGTCTTCGAGCTGACCCCCAGCTCTTCGGCATTGACCATGGCGAAATGCGTCCATTTCACGATGGTGAACCACTGATCGTCGCCTTGCCGCACCACGGGACCGAGCGGTTCCTTGGAGATGACGTCGGGCAGGATGACGTGCTCGTCCGGTTTGGCGAGCTTGAGCCTCTCGGCGTGAAGCTGGGAGACGTCGGTGGCGAATACGTCGCAACGGCCGCCGTCATAGGCCGTGAGGATCTCGTCCAAGCTGGCGAGCTCGACCGCCGAATAGGTCATGTTGTTGGCGCGGAAATAGTCGGCCACGTTGAGCTCGCCGGTCGTTCCGGTCTGCAGGCAAAAGGATTTGCCGTCGAGCTCGAGCGCCGACTCCACGTTGAGCGTCTTGCGGACCAAGAATCCCTGCCCGTCGTAATAGGTGACCGCCGCAAAGATCAGCCCGAAGGTAGTCTCGCGCGACATGGTCCAGGTCGAGTTGCGCGAAAGCACGTCGACGTCGCCGGATTTCAGCGCGGCAAATCGCGCGGCGGCGTCGAGCGGAACGAACCTTACCTTGCCGGCGTCGTTGAAAATGGCCGCGGCGATGGCGCGGCACAGATCGACGTCGAAGCCGCTCCAGTTGCCCTTGTCGTCGACGCTGGAGAAGCCGAGCAGCCCATGGCTCACGCCGCAGACGAGCGCGCCCCTTTCCCGGACGGCGTTGAGAGTCTGTGCGGCGGCGGGTGAAGCCATCCCTTGAGCCGATGCGAGCGCCAGGAGGAGGGACGCCCAGGCGAGGAGCCGGTCGCGAAAGCTCCACCGGGAACGAGCTCGCGGCTGCCGGATCGGCAAGGAACGTCGCGTACGGCCCGCTGCCGACGGCAATGCGGCCAAGCTCGGGTTCGGCAAATCAATTGGCATGGCCCCTCCCCCTACAATTCCGGACTCTGGCGCACGACGACCTTGGTCCCGACCGGAACCCGGTCGTAGAGATCCATGACGTCCCCATTCACCAGGCGGAAGCAGCCCGACGAAACCGCATGCCCGATCGTCTGCGGCTGATTGGTGCCGTGGATGCGGTAGACCGTGTTGCCGAGATAAAGGGCACGCGCCCCGAGTGGATTGCCCGGGCCGCCGGCCATGAACCGCGGCAGATACGGCTGGCGGTCGATCATCTCCGGCGGCGGAATCCAATCGGGCCATTCGGACTTGCGCGAAATGCGCAGCAGCCCCGACCATTGGAAGCCGTCGCGGCCGACCCCGATCCCGTAGCGCAGCGCCCGGTTGTTGCCTTGCACGAGGTAGAGAAAGCGCTCCGACGTGCTGATGACGACGGTTCCGGGCGGCTCGGCGGTGCGGAAGAACACCAGCTGCCGCTGGTACGCGGCGGGCAGCCGCTCCTCGTCCGGGTCCGGCACGACGCCGGGCTGTTCCTCGACGGGCAATTCCTCGGCCTGCAGGCTCATGGGACGCTGCGCCTGCGCCTGCTCGCCGGCAGTCCCGCTGGCCAGGAGCCCCCAGACGCATAGCCAGACCGCGATAGTTCGACGACCCCGCTCCATCCCTTCCCCATTCGACCGGCATTTACCGGCCCAAGCCCGCTTCGCGAACCTTCGGCTCACCCGTAGACGTCACATAATCAGCGCTTCGCCCCCGCGTACGGATAGATCAGCCTTCCCGACTTGAGCTCCGGCGGATAGAGGATCACCTGCGTGCCGGCCTGGCGGAACTGGTTGATGTCGTTACCCTTGACGTTCTGGTACTGCACGAACAGCGCCCGCCCCTTCTCCCACTCACCATTGTCCGCGAATTTCACCTCGCCGACGACGGTGCTGAATTTGGTGGCGTGGACGTAGGCGGCGATCTTGGCCTGATCGATGCTGCCGACCGCGTTCACGGCCTGGGCCAGGATCTGCATCTCCGCATACGCGTAGGGCGGAAGATAATGGCCGAGCGGATCGACGCCGGCCCCGGCGGCTCTCGCCTGATAGCGCTTGAGGAAATCGTCGATGCCGGGGAATTGCATCGTCGGCTCCGGCGCATAGACGTCGTAAGCGACGATGCCGTTGAGCAGCGGTCCGAGCTGCTGCTTGATCGGCGTGAAGGCGAGCCCGATCATCCCGCCGCCGAACATTTTCGGGCTCAGCCCGATCTCGCTGGCGGCGCGCACGATGCCGACCGAATCCGGCGGATAAGAGGCCACGAAGACGACGTCGGGATTGGTCGCCTGAATCGAGCGCACGATCGGCGAATAGTCGACGGTGCTCGGCGGATAGCTGCGGTCGTAGACGATCTTCAGCCCCAGCCGCTGGATCGTCTCCCGCGCGCCCGCCAGCACGGTCTGCGCGTATTCGGCGTCGGCTCCAGTCAGCGCGATCGTCTGCGGCCTGGGTTCCATGGTCATCGCGGTCTCGAGAAAGCCGAGCGAGGGCGCGAGCCGGGTCTCCTTGCCGTTCGGCAGGATCTGAAAATACTTGTCATAGTGAAAATTGTCGTTCACCCCCGTGCCGAACAGCGCCATGAACAGCAGATTGCGCTGCATGACGATCGGCATGGCGGGCGCGATCTGGTTGGTGGCGTAGGAGGAGACCACGAAATCGACTCTGTCGACGTCGAGCAGCTTGGTGTAGATGCCGGGGATCAGCGAAGGATTGCTCTGGTCGTCGTAATAGACCAGCTCCACCGGCCGTCCCAACAGCCCGCCCCTGGCGTTGACATCGTCCTTCCAGATTTCGAACGCCAGCACGGCACTCTTGCCGCCGCCGGCAAGGCCCCCGGTCTGCGACATGGCAAAGCCGATCTTGATCGGATCGGCGGCGCGCGGCTCGCCGGCCGGCGCCAGCACCGCTGCGGCGACGACGGCGGTCAGCAAGAGCAGGAAACGACGGCGACCGGACGGCATCGGCACCTCTCCTTTCAGGCCGCGCGCTGCGGCTCGAGCCCGAAATCGCTCAGAATTCGCTCGCCCGAGCGCCGCAGCGCGGATTTTTTCTGCCCGATGTCGGCATAGAGCAATTTTCCGCCGCGCTTCACAACGCGGCCCGCGATCAGCACGGTGTCGACATTGGCCACGCCGGCCTGCATCACGGTCGAAGCAACCGGGTCGTGCACCGGAAACAGATTGAGATCGCCGCTGCGCAGCAGAATGATGTCGGCCTGCTTGCCGGGCGCAAGCGAGCCGATGCGGTGATCGAGACCGAGCATTTTGGCGCCGTTGATGGTGGCCCATTCCAGCGCTTGGCGACAGCTGACCGGCATCGCCTCCGGGCGGCTGCCCGTCTGCGCATGGATTTCCAGGGTGCGGCGGTTGCGCTCGTGCTGCAGCGTGACCCGCATCGCCGTGAACAGGTCGCCGCGTGCCGCCGGTTCGACGTCGGAGCCGATCGAGACCGGCGCGTTCAACGCGTTGAGCTGCCCGGTGAGCGGATCGCCATAGCCCATCTGCAGCTCGATCTCGGCCGTAACCGTGAACATGCCGCCGCGATCGGTGATCGTGCGGATCACATCCGCCGACAAATCATTGCCGTGCACGACATTGAACCTGCCGCGGATCAGGTCTTCTTTGGCGAGGCGCTCAAAACCTCCCGCTGCGATCGGCACGCCGCCGCCGACGTGCATGCTGGCCAAGAGGTCGAACTCGCGGGCAAGCTCGACGTCGTGTCGCGTCACCTCGTAGATCGAGTAATAGGGACCGAGGATGGCGAGCCCGAAGGTGATCAGCCCGTCGCGGCCGGCGAACCGGCCTTTGCGCAGGCGCCCGATCTCGGCACGCGGCATCGGGATTTCGCTGAAGTGTTTTTGCCCGGGCTTCGGGTTGGGCTTGGGCGAGCCGTGCAGAAATACGGCGCGGATGCCGGATTCCGCCAAGCCGTCGATCGCCGCGTCGGTGTGCTCCGGCGTCGGATTGTTGTGACACCAGTCGACCAGCGTGGTCGTGCCGCAATGGATCTGGTTCAGCGCGCCCATGAGGTTGGCAATGTAGAGGTCCTCGGGACGGAACAGCGTAGCCAGGCCGCGATGCATGGCGGCCATATATTTCGCCACGGTCCAATCGGCCGCAATGCCGCGTAGCGCGCTCTGCCAGGTGTGCAAATGGGCGTTGATCAGCCCCGGCAGCACGATGCAATCGGCGGCGTCGATCACTTGCGCGCCGTCCGGCGCCGGAAGCTGCGGCGCAATCGCCGCAATGCGATCGTTCTCGATCAGTACGTCCCCGGCAGGAAGGTCCGCGATCCGGCGATCCATGGTGACCAATGCGCCGCCCTTGATCAGAATCCGGCCCATGTGCATGCCTCCCGCGGTTCCCGCCGGCTCGGTCGCAACCGCGGCGGGGTCCGACCCGAACGGTACGATATCCATGGTCCTGATGCGAGCGGCGAGCGGCCGTGGGCGGATGCGGACGATCAGCAGTCGATCGATTGCGCTCGGTGCGGGTCTTGGAGCGGACCGGGCAATGCGCGTTCCGCCGCCGCGGCCAGTTGCGCCTCACTGCGGCGCAGCAGGATCGCCCCGCCGAAGATGACGACGAGCACCATCACCGTCAGACCGATCTCCAGTGGAGCCTCCAATCGGTTCGTTTCCTCGCCGAGATAATACGCTCCGAGACCGTACACGCAGGTCCACAAGACGCTGCCCGCCGTGTTGAACAGCAGGAAGGGAAGCCAAGGCATGCGATTGGCCCCGGCGAGCAAGGCGGCAATCGTGCGGAGCAGCGGGACGAAGCGACCGAAGAACACGATCTTGCCGCCATGACTCCGAAACAGATATTGCCCGATCTTGATCTTGCTCTCGGTCAGGCCGACGTAGTGACCGTAGCGCAGCAAGAGCGGATAGCCGATCTCCCGCCCGATCCAGAACCCGATGATGCTGCCGACGATAGAGCCCGCCGCGGCAGCCACGATCACCAGTCGAATATCGAGGTGGTGCGTCGAGCCGGCGTAGACGGCCGCGAGGATCAGGGTGGTCTCGCCCGGAATCGGAATGCCGATGCCTTCGAGGCCGACGATCGCGGCGATCGCCCAATAGCCGTAGACCGAGAGCAGGTGCGACGGCGCTACGGAAAAGAACAAACCGACCTCGCGATCCTGCTCGATGTTCGAACGGCGATCACGCAGCGATCAAGCCGCGCCGTTTCCGGAATTCGGGGGCAATCGTCGATCCTGGCATCGGTTCCCCTGGATCGCAACTCGGAGATGCGGTCCCGAGCTGCTCTCGCGCCATGGCTCCGCTGTCGATGCATGACGAAGCGGTTGCAAGTGCGCCCGAACTTTGGTCCTGATCCGACGGGTGTCGCCGAGCCGGCGCCGATCGCTCGTCGCGCTTCGGGCGATCGGGGGTGAACAGAGGTCGCGCATGCAAATACGAAATCTCGGCAGATCCGGCCTGCAGGTCTCGCTGGTCGGGCTGGGTTGCAACAATTTCGGCGGCAGGCTCGATCTTGCGGCGACGCGCAAGGTCGTGCACCGGGCGCTCGATCTCGGCATCACGCTGTTCGACACCGCGGATATCTACGGCGAGCGCGGCCGCTCCGAGGAATATCTGGGCGAGAGCCTCGGCGACCGGCGCAAGGACATCGTGCTCGCGACCAAATTCGGCATGGCGATGGACGACGCCGGCACCCGCAAGGGAGCTTCCCGGCGCTACATCCTGTCCGCGGTCGAGGCGAGCCTGCGACGGCTCAAAACCGATTGGATCGATCTCTATCAGCTGCATCAGCCCGATCCGTTGACCCCGATCGAGGAGACGCTGCGCGCGCTCGACGATCTCGTCCGCCAAGGCAAGGTGCGCTACGTCGGGTGCTCCAACCTGCCGGCCTGGCAAGTCGTCGAGGCCCTGTGGACCGCCCAGCACGCCGGGCTCGATCGATTCGCGTGCTGCCAGGACGAATACAGCTTGGTGGTGCGCGAGCCGGAGCGCGAGCTCACCCCGATGATGGAGCGCTACGGGCTCGGGCTGTTGCCGTATTTCCCGCTCGCCAGCGGGCTTTTGACCGGCAAATACCGGCGCAACGCGTCGATGCCCGCGGGCGCGCGACTGACCGAGACCAAACGCCTCGCCGACCGGTATTTGACCGAGGCGAATTGGCGCATCGTCGAGCGGCTCGAGGATTTTTGCGCCCGGCGCGGCCGCACGCTGCTGGAGCTGGCGTTGTCCTGGCTGGCGGCGCGGCCGACAGTCGCAAGCGTGATCGCCGGTGCGACCCGGCCAGAGCAGGTGGAAGCCAACGTTCGCGCCGTGGAATGCAATCTCACGCCAGAGGACCTGGCCGAGATCGACCGGCTGCGAACGGGTTGAAAGGATTCGCGCTCCGCCCGCTCAGGCCTCGTAGGATTCGCACGACTCGCCGAACAGGGACAGACCCTCCTCGAGATAGTCCGGCAGCAGCGGCAGGCCGAGCAGATATTGCGCCGTTCGCCGGTTGTGCTCGCTCGCTGCCTGGCCGTGCAGCTCGGACCAATCCTCGATTCCGCCGTCGCCGCGGCCGAGCCAGGCCAGAGCGACGAGATCGATCTGCTCGTCCTCGCTCAAAGCGCCGATGAAAGCCGTAATCTCGCGGTATACCGGATCGTCCTTGTGATCCTCCAGAACCGAGATCATCCGGTCGTCGGTGGGATTGGAGGCGGGATCCGGTTCGGTAACCAGATCCTTGGCGTCGAACTCGCGCGCCTTGACGACGATGAAACAGACTTTGTCGGTGGCGATCGACAGCTCGGGTCCAGAGTCCGCCGTTGGATCGGATTGGCTCATGCGAAACCGCCCGTAACCACGGCCCATGACCTTCGTGCTCCCCCACGCACGCCCTCGACGGGAATATGGTGCCTCAACATTCGTTCACCAGCACCGCGCGCATGGTCTGATCGGGCCCGAGGTCGTCGACGCTTTCGATCGACAACAGCTCCGCCAGCCGCCCGCGTGCGCGATTGACGCGACTCTTGATCGTCCCGATCGGACAGCCGCAGATCTGCGCCGCTTCCTCATAGGAGAGGCCCGACGCTCCAACCAGGATCAAGGCCTCGCGCTGGTCCGGCGGCAGCTTGGCGAGTGCGCCGGGGAGTTCCTCGAACTCCAGCCGGCCGGACTGCTCGGGCTGCGACTTCAGGGTATCCGCATAGGAGCCGTCGTCGTCCTCGACCTCGCGGCGGCGCTTGCGATAATCGGATCGGAACAGGTTGCGAAGGATCGTGAACAGCCAAGCCGGCATGTTGGTGCCGGGCTCGAACTGCGCGATGTGGGAAAGCGCGCGCAGCAGCGTCTCCTGCACGAGGTCATCGGCCTTGTCGACGTTTCCGCACAGCGAAATGGCGAAAGCGCGCAAGCGCGGCACCGCGCCGAGCATGGCGTCCCGCATCGTGTCATCGAGTTGGTCGCTCCGGGGTGGGGCGTTCCGGGCCGGCTGAGCCATGCGCCCGGCCTGCACGCGCGGATCGCGCGGCGGCGGCCCGGTGCGGCCCTCCCGCGCGGCGGAGCGCGGCTCGCGCGCGTCCCGGGCGTGGAATGCCGCGCGGTGCTTTTTGCCGTTACTCATCGGCGATTCCAGGACCTGGGTTGCTTGACACGCATCGCGCTCTTGGCGGCGATCACCGAAAATTGCGGGCAGCTGACAGTCCCGACGGGATCGGTGCGGTTGCTTGCCGCACCGGGCAGGCCAATCCTCGCCGCGGTGAAGCCTCGAGGCTCGCCGCGGCCCTGCCGGCGCGAGCCCGTGGAGACCGCTCGACGCTGGTCGCCAACGCCAAAGGCAGCCCCAAGTTCCGGCGAAAGTCCTGGCATGCATGCATTCGGTCCCGCCGGGAGCGGGCAACCCGGGGCGCCCGCCCCGCGTTGTGCGCCAGGATCGCGCCAGACCAGGAGAGTTCGATGCCGGATCTGAAGATCGGAAGCGGCGAATGGGTCGTGGTCTGCGACGGGGGTAAGGCGCTCATCCTCGAGAATGCCGGAGATGCCCGATTCCCCAACCTGCGGACGCGAGAGGCCTACGAACAGAAGCATCCGGCAACGCACGAACTCGGCAGCGACGTGCCCGGACGGGCCTTTGCCTCCGTGGGCAATACGCGCAGCGCGGTGGAGCAGACCGACTGGCACCGTCAGTCGGAGCGAGATTTTCTCAAGGCTCTCGCAAGCCGGCTCGACACCGCCGTCACCACCGGCGAGGTCGACAGTCTGATCATGGCGGCGCCGCCCCGGGCGCTGGGAATCATCCGGCAGGCCTATTCGCCGCACGTGCGCCAAGCGATCCGGGCCGAGCTCGAGAAGGATTATGTGAAGCTTCCGGTCTCCGAAATCGAGACGCACCTGTGCGGGCGCGACCGCAAACGATGAAGCGCATCTCATCGCCGCGCTCGAGCCAAGCCTCGCGGCAGAGCGGAGGAGCCGATGCTCAAGGAATTTCGGGAATTTGCGTTGCGCGGCAGCGTCGTGGATCTTGCAGTCGGCGTCATCATCGGCGCCGCCTTCGGCAAGATCGTGGAATCCCTGGTCGGGGACGTCTTCATGCCGGTCGTCGGCGCGCTAACCGGCGGGCTCGACTTCTCCAATTATTTCGTCGCGCTTTCCGGCCGGGTGACCGCGACCACGCTGGCCGAAGCCAAAAAGCAGGGCGCAGTTCTCGCTTGGGGAATTTTTTTCACCTTCGTGCTCAACTTTCTGATCATCGCCTGGGTGATGTTCTTCGTCGCGCGGCTGATGAACCGCCTGAAGCGGCTCGAAGCCGCGGACCCGGCGGCCGCGCCGCCGCCCTCGCGCCAGGAGGTGCTGCTGACGGAAATTCGCGACCTGCTCAAGAGCCGACCAAATCAATAGCCGCTCGCCCCCTCGCGGCGGCCCCAGCTAACCGATTGGAACGGCGACGAACCGGGTGTTCTGCCCGGTTTTGACGCGCAGCAGCACCGTGTGCTTCGCATGGCCGCGGGCCTCATTCACCGCATTGCGGACGTCGGTCGGAGTGTTCACCGGCTTTCCGCCGACTTCCAGGATGACGTCGCCGGCGTCCAGTCCGCTGTCGGCGGCGTGACCGCCGGGGTCGACCTGGGTCACGACAACGCCCAGGCTGCCGGCGCCGGCGACCTTGCGGGCCGGGGCGAGGGAGAGGCCGAGGCCGGTCTCTTCACTCGGAGCGTTCGGCCGCTCGCTCGGCTGCTGCCTGGATTCGGCGCGGGCCGGCGTGTTCGGAAGCTCGCCGAGCGTCACCGTCAGGGTCTTGGGCTGGCCATTGCGCAACGTGCCGAGCTTGATCGAGGTCCCGGGCGGCATGCCGGCGATCTTTCTGGCAAGATCCCGCGAATCCTTCACCGGCTGATCGTTCACCGACGAGATGATGTCGCCGGATTTGATTCCGGCTTTCATCGCCGGGGTGCCGGGCTGCGGTTCGGCGACCAAGGCACCTTCCGCTTTCTTGAGCCCGAGGCTTTCGGCGATCTCGGGTGTGACGGTCTGAATCTGCACGCCGAGCCAGCCGCGGATGATCGATCCCTTCTCCTTGAGCTGCTCCACCACGAGCTTCACCGTTTCGGCCGGGATGGCGAAGGCGATACCGATGAAGCCTCCCGACGGGGAGAAGATCGCAGCATTGACCCCGATCACTTCGCCCTGAACGTCGAAGGTGGGCCCCCCGGAATTACCCTTGTTGACCGGCGCGTCGATCTGGATGAAATCGTCGAACGACCCGGCCCCGATGTCACGCCCGCGGGCCGAGACGATGCCGGCGGTCACGGTACCGCCGAGCCCGAACGGATTGCCGACCGCGAGCACCCAATCTCCGACCCGCGGCTCGCTGCTGGAGAATCGGACGTAGGGAAAATCGTTATGTCCGTCCACCTTGATCAGCGCCACGTCGGTCTTCGAATCCGTGCCGATCACCTTGGCCGCATAGGTCTTGCCGTCATCCGTCGTGATCTCGAAATTGCGCCCGTTCTCGACCACATGATTGTTGGTCACCGCATAACCGTCGGAGGAGACGAAGAAGCCGGAACCCAACGCGGTGCCGAAGCGGCGTTTTTGTGGGTTTTGATCCGGAGTTCCAAAGAATTTGTAGAACGGCGAACCGGGAGGGAATGGAAGATCCTGGTCGGGCAACTGCGATTCCGCGTTCTCCACTTTCACGCGCACGCCGATCACCGCCGATTTCACCTTCGCGGCGATATCGGCAAAGCCGACCGGGTGCGGCGCTCCATGCGCATTGACTTCGGCGGCAACGGCGGGATGCACGCTGGCCGGAATCGACAGCGCCACAACGGCGGCGATCGCCGGCGCCAAAATCCATGCGGAGCCGAGCGGCCGATTCGCCGCAGAGGTGCAAGCCGGCTCGGCACCGGACTTGGCGCGGCCAATCATCGACTATCCTCCATCGGGAGAGGCATTCAGGGATTCCCCGGGCAGTCTTGCCGACATCCGTCGCACGACGAGACAATTGCCACGCTCGTCGTGAACGTCAGCCGATCCCGGATGGTTCCCCCGGGCGTAGCCGATCCGTGCGGGCCTCCCGGGCAGTTCCCGACTGACGGGACGGCTCGTCCGTTGCCGGCTCAGATCCGGTGCAACAACGCCAGGATCAGAAGGATGACGAGAACGAGCCCGATCAGCCCGCTCGGTCCATAGCCGCGCCTGTGGTAACCCCATCGCGGAAGCGCGCCGACCAGGAGCAGAATGAGAATGATGACGAGAATGGTGGAGAGCATCGAGGCCTCCAAGCCGCGGAGAATCTAGCCAACGCGGCATGCGCGGGACGGTTCCCTTCGCCCGCCGACGCAGGCCGGCACCCGTTCTCAATCCCGACCGTCGTACCAAATTCGCCAGATGCTCCCGTTTCCGTCCTCGGTCACGAGCAGCGAGCCATCCCGCGCCACCGCCACGCCGACCGGTCGGCCCCAGACGTTCTTGTCGCTGACCACGAAGCCGGTCATGAAATCGACGTACTCGCCCGTCGGAGCCCCGTTCTGCATCATCACCCGGACGACCTTGTATCCGGTGCGACTGCTGCGGTTCCAGGAACCATGCTCCGCGGCAAAAATACTGCCGCGATATTCGGCGGGGAATTGCGCGGCGCCGTAGAACGTCATCTCCATCGAGGCCGAATGCGATTGCAGCAGCACATCCGGTACCGTCACTCTGTCGCGTAAATCCGGGCGCTCGCCGAGGTGGCGGGGATCCTCGTTGGCCCCGAGATAAAACCACGGCCAGCCATAGAAGGCGCCGTCGCGCACGCGCGTGACATAGTCCGGAACGAGGTCGTCCCCGAGCCCGTCGCGTTCGTTGGTGGAGCACCACAATTCGCCGCTGCCGGGATCGACGGCAAGCCCGACGCAATTCCTGATGCCGGCGGCGAATACCCGGCCGTTGTTGCCGTCGGGATCGAAGACCAGAACGGCGGCACGGTTGGTCTCACGGCCCCAAGCGGCGCCCGGTCCATGCCGGACTTCCCAATCCTTGATCTCGGCCGCGCCGAGCCTGCGCATGTCTTCGCCGTCGTTCGATCCGGACCCGACGGAGACGAACATCTGCTTGCCGTCGCGCGAGAAGGCGATATCGCGGGTCGAATGGCCGCGCCCGCGCGGGAGATCGGGGACGACGACGTCCGCATCGCCGCGCGCGGTCAAGTCGCCGCTGCGATAGGGAAAGCGCAGCACAGCGTCGGTATCGGCGACGTACAGCCATTCCGGCTCGCTTCCGGGAGGATAGAAGGCCAACCCGAACGGTTCATTGAGCCTCGATGCGAAGGTCTCGATCCGATCGGGCCTGGTTGCGCCTTCCGGAGTGCGCAGCACCCGGATGCGCCCGGCCTGCGTCTCCGCGATGAAAATGTCGCCGTTCGGCGCGGCGCGCACGATCCGCGGCGCATCGAGCTCCGCCGGCAGGCGTTCGACACGAAAGCCCCGCGGAACCTGCGGAGAGGCGGACGGCGGGCGCGGCACGATCCGCGGGCCATTGCGCGCCGACGCGGTGGCATAGGGTGCCGGCAAGTCGGAGGGTGCGATGCGCCGGCGCACGCCGGGCGCATCGGAGCGCCAGTCGCCCATCGCGGCCTTGCCGGTCAGGAGCGCCCGCACCTCTGTCGCAAGCTGGGCGGAAACGCCGGCAGGCGCTAGCGCCAGCATGGCCATCACGAGCAGCGGTCTCGTGCCCATGGCTGTTTTCCAATGCCTCCGCCGCAAATTGCAGGGGCAATATAGCCGTTGGCGTTCCGCCGGCCGAGTGCATGCCCGACCGGCGTCGAGCCGCCGTCCAGGAACATTGGCAGCAAATTGCGGTTTTGCTGACGGCAGCAAGGCGACGCGCAACATGAGCCTTTTCAGCACGGAAGCCACCGAGATCACCTCGTTGCGCAAGCTTCGCGACGCCGAAACACAATGCACACGCTGTCCGCTCTATCGCGATGCCACGCAGGTCGTCCCCGGGGAGGGACCGATCTCGGCGGCACTGATGCTGGTCGGCGAGCAGCCGGGAAACGACGAGGACCTCGCCGGCAAGCCGTTCGTGGGACCGGCAGGCCGTGTGCTGGACCGCGCCTTGGCGGACGCAGGGCTCGACCGCAGCAAGGTGTTCGTCACCAACGCGGTGAAGCATTTCAAGTTCGAGCTGCGCGGCAAGCGCCGGCTGCACAAGCGCCCGAACGCCTATGAGATCGAACGCTGCCGGTGGTGGCTCGATCTCGAGCGCGCGATCGTCAAGCCGGAGCTCGTGGTCGCGCTCGGCGCGACCGCCGCCCGCAGCCTGCTCAACCGCACCGTATCGATCGCTGCCGTTCGCGGGAAGATCCTCGAGGCCGGGGACGGCATGCGACTGGCGGTGACCATTCATCCCTCGTATCTGCTGCGCATCATCGAGCGTGCGGACAAGGAGCAGGAATATCGGCGTTTTGTCGGAGACCTGCGCATGTGCAAGCAGGCGCTGCGGGAGGCCGCGTGACCGGCTGGCGGTTCGCGGGCTATTTCGGCTTGACGTTCGGATCTCCGCCCGGAGTACCCGGCGGGGGAATGACCGGCATCTTGCCCGAATCATCCGGCGGCTTTCTCTGCAAGCCGGGATCGACATTCTCGGGCGGCTTGATCACGCCGCCGGACTGGTTCAGCCGCTCGCTGAGGTTGCCCGAAGGGCCGGCGTCGGTGGACGGCTGATTACCGCGATCCGCCGCGGATCCCGGAAGTTCGGCCGCATCGGCCGCCGGCATGATCGGCACGGAGAATGCGGCAGCAACGGCAAGCGCCGCAAACCGCGGACCTCGGTCGGCTCGCGATCGAGCACCCGGCGCGGCGGGTGATTTCGCCATGAAGAATCTCCTTCGCGAATCTCCTTCGCGCGGCGCGGATGGACTGGCCCGCATTTCCGAACGCCCGCGCGCGTATGAAGTTCCACGCCCCGTTCGCGGCCGCAGCGGCCGCGGCGGCTCGATGCCGGAGTGCGAGAGAGGAGCCGGTATGTCGGTCTAGGAACTCCAGGGAAAGTGCCGCGTTGGAGGCCGGAGGTACTGCCATGACACTGCGGTCGATCGCTCTTGTTGGTTTGGTTGGAACTGTGTTGGCGATCGGTTCGCTTGCGTCCGCACATGATCTTTGGATCAACCGCGGCGGATTTCGCAACGCTGCGGGCGAGTGGTGCTGCGGGGCGGGCGACTGCTTCACCATCCCAGGTGAGAAAGTCTCCATGAACGGCATCGGCTACATACTCAGGGAGTATGACAACGAGCTCGTACCGTTCAGCGAGGCACAGCCGAGCCCCGACGGCGCGTACTGGCGCTGCAAGCGGGCGGATGGAAGTCGCCGCTGCTTTTTCGCGCCGCCGCCCAGCACGTGAGAAACATCACGAATCCGCGAGTCGGGCGGCGCGAGGAATCGCTGCCCGACGAGCATCACTGGGTCTGGGTACGCTGGAGGGCCGGCATGCAGTGGCGCGAGCGGTGCCGCTGCGGATAACCTCGATTACCTGCAGATCAGGTGCAGAGCGGATACATCGACATCAATTCGTTGCCGCGCAGAAAAATCATGCGCGGCGTGAGGCCGCCATTGCGATTGATCCAATCGCGGACCGACGGCGGATAGTTGCGCCAAAGCACGCCGGTCCACGCCGGGCTCTCGACCTGTCGGCCCTGGCCGTCGAACACCCAAGCCGCATGGAACCCGAGACTTGCGCGCTCGGTCACGCAGATCCTGCCGCGCGGTATCGTTCCCAACAGCAGCGTGCAGGCCGAGTTGCAGGTTCCGTCGACGATGATGCGCTCGCCGGAGTGCCGGAGCTTGGCGAATCTTTGGAGATATCTGTCGATCCGACCGCCGGGATCGTCGTGAATTCGAATCGTCGCCGAAGCGGACGTAATGCCCAGCAACATAAGCAGCGCGCCGAGCAAAGCGCCTACCTTCATCGCCAAACCCCTTCCCTTCCGAACCTGCCGCCCGCTCTTTTTGTGCGCGTCCTGTTCTCTAACCGACAAGACGAGCCAATTTCATGATCGTTGAGCAGCAGACCGTGTTGATTTCATGGCCAGATTCTGCCTTTTCCGCAAGCCGAGCGCTGCAGATTCCTGTGGTTTGTGCTTGCCGGAGCGCCCGCGGCGCGCGTTCGAGGCATGAGACAACCAATGCCCGTGGGCGGAACGGAACGAGCCGACCCCTGCGGCCCCGCGGGTAACGCCTCGCGTGGGCCGGATCGATCCCGTGCGAATCGGCATGCAGACGGTCATGACGGGTTTCGCTAGCAATGAACGTGCCAATTTCAGCAGAATCGATCCGGCGCCGATCCCGAGATCTCCGGCGGACGATTTTGCTTTCCGGATGAACGATTTGGCGCCGCCGGCGTTGTTGCTGCGTCCCTCCCTCGTTCATCACCGGCAGGAAGATCGCGATGCCCCGTGCCCAATATTTCGTCACCAAGCGCAAGGGCGAATGGAAAATTCGCGCCGGCTATCGCTACTCGGGTCCTTATCCAACCAAACGGAAAGCCCTGCAGGTGGCCATCGACTTTGCCGAGCGCGACGGCCAAGCCGGACGCGAGGCGCAGGTGCTCGTGCAAGGCGAGGATCGCGTGTTTCGCCCGGCGTGGACCTACGGACGCGATCCCTATCCGGTCGAAACGCCAGCCTCGGCAGGTTCCACGCTCTCGGCCGGCTCCACTGCGAAATCCGGCTAGCCCGCGCGACCTGGGCCGCGCGCGCCTCGCCCGACGCGACCGGAATGCGATTCGCGACCCGCCGATCCGGCTCCAGAAGCTCCTGGCCGCGTGAGCTGCCGAGCAGTCCGGAGTGCAGGCTTACCCGGAAAAATCGGCGGCCCGGCAGGAGCCGTTTCGCCTTGGCATTTCCACGTTGTGCCGCACATTCGCGCCATGCCGAACTCGAGCTTCGGCGCCCCGTGCGTTTGGTGCTACACTCGACCACACCATCGATCAAACGGGGGGGCATTCATGCCGGCGCTGTCGATCCTGATCGGAGTTCTGGTCACATTCGTCGTAATTCTTCTTGTGCTCTACCTCGTGAACCTGCTTCCCATCGAGGGTAGGCTCAAGCAAATCCTGCGCGTGATCGTGATCATCCTCGGCATATTGTCCCTGGTGCGGTATTTCGGGGTCGGTTTCTGAAAATCAGCGCGCCCGGCCGGCGGCGCCAGCCCGCCCATCGGCTTTCCGGTCTCGGGAAGATTCCAGCCGGGAAAATCAGCGATTCTGAATTGCAGCAAGCTCCGCGCGGCGCCGGGGCGGCGGTTCGACGCTGAGATCGGGCGCAAGCCCGAACCGCGACGTCCGCGGACAGGCGGTGAGAGCGGACACGAAGTCGTTCATCCACACTTTCAGCGACGAAGACTGCAGCGTCTCCATCATGGCGCCCCAGCGCTCACGGCGCTCTTCGTTCGGCATCCCCAGCCCGTTCGAGATCGCCCGCGCCACCGCGTCGATATCGTGGGGATTGACCAGCAGCGCGGAATCGAGCTGCCTGGCGGCGCCGGCGAATTTCGAAAGCACCAGCACGCCGGGGTCGAGCGGGTTCTGCGCCGCCACATACTCCTTGGCGACCAGGTTCATGCCGTCGTTCAGCGGGGTAACGAGGCCGACCCGCGCGGTGCGGTAGAGGCCCGCCAGTTTCGCTTGCGAAAAGCCCTTGTTCAAATACCGGATCGGAACCCAGTCGACCTCGGAATGACGCCCGTTGATATCGCCGACGAGCGCGGCAAGCTCCTCCTGGAGCTGGCGATAGGCGTCGATCTTGGCGCGCGAGGGCACCGCGATCTGCAGCAGCGTGACTGCCCGTTTCAGTGCGGGCTGGAACTGCAGCATGCGATCGAAGGCGCGCAACCGATTAGGCAGGCCTTTCGAATAATCGACGCGATCGACCCCGATTACCAGCCGGGCGCCCTGCAAGCTCGAGCGCAGCCTGGATACCTCCGGACGCGCCGCCGACTTGACGGCGCGTTCGGCGAAGCTCTCGACGTCGATCCCGATCGGAAACGTGCCGAGCCGGGTGACGCCGTGCGGGGTCGCGAACGAATCCGTGCCGGTCAAGCCCAGTTCCTGCTGGAGATAATCGGCGAAATTCGCGGCATCCTCCTCGGTCTGGAACCCGATCAGGTCGTAGCAGAGCATGGCCCGCACCAGCTCGCGATGATGCGGAAGGCTCACCATCGTGTTGCGGACGGGGAAGGGGGTATGGAGAAAGAAACCGACCGGGTGATCGATACCCAGACCCCGCAGCTCGCTGCCGAGCGTCAGGTAGTGATAGTCGTGGATCCAGAACATCGCGTCCGGCCGCGCGAAGCGCAGCACGGCTCGCGCCATCAGCGAGTTGATCTCGCGGTATGCGGTATATTGCTCGACGTCGGTGCGAATCAGGTCGGTGCGCGAATGCAGGACCGGCCACAGCGCTGAATTGGCAAAACCTTCGTAGAATTTCTGATAGGTATCGCGCGGCAAGTCGATGGTCGCGACCGCGCCGGTGCCGAGCGCCTCGACTTTCGCGAAGGATTCCTTGTCCGCCGGACCCCTGAAGCGTCCGCTCGACCCCACCCAGATCGCTCCGGAAGTCCTGACCGCGGGTAACAATGCGGCTGCCAATCCACCTTCGATGGGTTCGTCCCCTTTCGGACATGCGACGCGGTTGGAGACGATCACCAGCCTCATTGCTACCTCCCGATCCAGGCGAGGGTAGTAACGTTTCAAGCGTGCGCCGGTTCCGGAACTCATGCCGGGTCATATAGGCGTCCAGGGGCGATCCGGCCCGCAGCGCTCCCATGCGACTGCGGCCGCCCGCGCAAGGCGGCCGCGCGCGCAAGATCGTTCTCTGCGGAACCGCCGTTTCGGTCGCGCGTTGTCGTAGTGCACGCTGGCGCGAAATTTCATTCTTCTAGCAAAACGGCGAGTTTTTCTCGGCAATGTCGCTGAGAAACCGGCGTTGCGGACCCGGGAAGCATCGGACCATGTGGCGAGTAGCGCTGGCCGCGGCGGCATTGCTGGGATTTGCCATTTCCTCAGCCGAGGCTGCGCATCCCAGCCGCACGACGTGTGCCGACAGGGGTTCCATGTTCTGCGCGCTCTATCGCGGCAACCCTGGGTATTCCGGGCACAAGCTCTCCCATTCGCCCGCACGCCGGCTCGGGGCGAAATCGCGAAACGGTGCCGAATCGGCGGCAAACATCGGCCAAGCGCGCGCGATGAACCCAACTGGAGCAAAGCCGTTCGCCGGAGCGGCGCAGGCCAAATTGCTGGCGGTACGGACCTTCGACCCGTTGGCGAGCGGAAGCGATTCCGGGGACCTCACGGCGCAGCCGCCTGCGGGGAGCGGAACGCAGCCTTGGCTCACAGCAATTCTGATCGCGCTCGGGGGTAGCGGAATCCTGTCCCTGTTCCTGGCGAAGGCCGCCGAGCTATGAACCGCAGCATCCCTCCCCCGGATCGTCGGCCCGGAAGGTCCGCGAGCTTGCGGCTGCGGCCGGAGCGATGACGCCGGGCCGCTTCATCGGGGCCGCCATGGATGTGAAGGACCAGCGGGCGCCGGGCGCGCCGTCCGGAATTATCGAAACCGATATCCCGGCGCGGCTTGACCGGCTTCCATGGGGGCGATTCCACACGCTCGTCGTCGTCGCGCTCGGCGTCACCTGGATCCTGGACGGACTGGAAGTCACCCTGACCGGGGCGGTCTCCGGCGCGCTCAAGACCAGTCCCGTGCTGCATTTCAGCAATACCGAGGTCGGACTGGCGAGCAGCTTCTACCTGGCCGGCGCGGTGCTCGGCGCGGTGTTCTTCGGCTGGCTCACGGACCGGCTCGGGCGCAGAAAACTGTTCTTCATCACTCTCGCCCTCTATCTCACGGCCACGGCGGCGACCGCGATCTCCTGGGACGTGGCAAGCTTCGCATTCTTCCGCTTCATGACCGGGGCGGGTATCGGCGGCGAATATACCGCCATCAACTCCACCATCCAGGAGCTCACCCCGGCGCGGGTGCGCGGATTCACCGACCTGGTGATCAACGGCAGCTTCTGGATCGGCGCCGCGATGGGCGCAGCCGGTTCCATCGTTCTGCTCGACCCCGCCGTCATCGACCCGGAGCTCGGCTGGCGGCTCGCGTTTCTCATCGGCGCCTTGCTCGCCTTCATCATCCTCTTCATGCGCATGTGGATTCCGGAGAGCCCGCGCTGGCTGATGACGCATGGCCACGCCGATCGCGCCGAGGCGGTGATCGCCGAAATCGAAGAGAGCTTCCGCAAGCGCGGCTACGCGCTTGCGCCGCCGCAGGCGCCGCCGGTGCGGTTGCGTGCCCGAAGCCACACCCCGCTGCGCGAGGTCGCCGTGACCCTGTTCCGGCGTCACCGCCAGCGCGCCCTGGTCGGGCTGAGCCTGATGGCCGCCCAGGCGTTCTTCTACAACGCGATCTTTTTCACCTATGCGCTGGTGCTGACCGATTTTTTCGGCATTGCTGCCGACGCGGTCGGCTGGTACCTCCTGCCCTTCGCGGCCGGGAATTTCCTGGGCCCGCTGCTGCTCGGCCGTCTGTTCGACACGATCGGTCGCAAGCCGATGATCGCGTCTACCTATGCGCTGTCCGGGATCCTGCTCGCCGTCAGCGGATATCTGTTCATGCGAGGCGTGCTTTCGGCACAGATGCAGACGGTCGCCTGGATGGTGATCTTTTTCTTCGCCTCGGCGGCGGCGAGCGCCGCCTATCTCACCGTCAGCGAGACCTTTCCGCTCGAAATCCGGGCGCTCGCCATTGCGTGTTTCTACGCGCTCGGTACCGCCATCGGCGGCATCGGCGGCCCGCTGCTGTTCGGAGCTCTGATCGACACCGGCTCGCGGGCCAGCATTTTCGCCGGCTATCTCTTGGGGTCCGTACTGATGATCGCGGCCGCCGTCATCGAGGTGCGCTGGGGGGTCGCGGCGGAGCGCAGGCCGCTCGAAACGGTGGCGCGGCCGTTGGCGTTCGTGGAATGAGCCCATCGCTGGCGGCGGTCCGGCAAGGCGCCGAAACCTGGTTCGGCTTGACCGTGGGCGCGCCGCACGCGTACATGCCGGCCTTCCGATCGAGCGGCGCCGGCGATTGCGGCACACGGCCTTGCCAGGAGCCGGCGCGCTTTGTCGCCAATCCCGGGCTGAGGGAAGTTCCATCTTGTCGCCGAGAGCCAGCAATCCTGCCATGAAGGACATCGTGCCGGGGCTTCCCGCCCCGCCCGCCGAGCTTGCCTTCCTGCTGGATATCGACGGGACGATCCTCGACATCGCCGCAACGCCGCCCGAGGTTCGTGTTCCCAACGGCCTGCCGGAAACGTTGGCGCGGCTCGCCCGGCTCAGCGGCGAGGCACTGGCGCTGGTGAGCGGCCGCTCGCTGCAGGACATCGACCGCGTCTTCGCGCCGCTGCGCTTGGCGGCCATCGGCGGTCACGGCGCCGAATTGCGTCCGGCCAAGGAAGGCGCTCCGGTCGCCGGTCGCGCCGCCCCGCTTCCCTCCGGGCTCAGGCAGCGGCTCGCCGGGGTCGCGGCACTGGGAACCGGCATCATCGTCGAGGACAAGGGCTATTCGCTCGCGCTGCACTATCGTCTCGCGCCGAACCTCAAGGACGCCGTCGAGAATGCGGTTGCGGCGATCTGCGCGAAGGCGCCGGCCGGCACGCTCGATGTGCTGCCGGGCAAGGCGGTGATCGAGATCAAGCGTATCGGTTTCGAGAAGGGCGCGGCAGTCCGCGAGCTGATGCGCCGCCCGCCGTTCGCCGGGCGGCGACCCCTCTTCGTCGGCGACGATGTCACCGACGCGAGCGTGTTCGCGGTGCTGCCGGAATTCGACGGCGTCGGCTTTTCGGTCGGACGCATGTTTCCCGGGGTGGCCGGCTGTTTCGCCGCCCCTCGCGATGTGCGCAAATGGCTGGCGCAGATTTCCCGGCTCGAGACAGTCGCAACCCCATGAGGGATTACGGGCTCGACCTCGCCGTCATCGGCAACGGCCGCACCGCCGCACTGGTCGATCCGGACGCGCGGATCGTCTGGTGGTGCTTCCCGCGGTTCGACGGCGATCCGATCTTCTGCCGGCTGCTTTCCGGCGACGAGGAGAAGGGTTTCTCCGACGTCGTGCTCGACCAGATGGTCGACCAGCAGTCCGAATACCTGCGCAACACCGCCGTGGTATCGACGGTGTTGACCGACGCGCGCGGCGGCGCCGTGCGGATCACCGATTTCGCCCCGCGGTTCCCGCGATTCGGCCGGATGTTCCGGCCGCCGCAATTGATGCGCATCATCGAGCCGCTGTCCGGCCTGCCGCGCATCACCATCCGGTTCCGGCCGGCCTGCAATTACGGCGAGCCGATCCAGCACCATTCGATCGGAAGCAATCACATTCGCTATTCCGCCGAGAACAACGTCATCCGCCTCACCACGGATGCTCCGCTGTCGTACATCGAGCGGGAATCCCCCTTCGTGCTGACCCGGCCGGTGCACCTCGCATTCGGCGCCGATGAGCCGTTCCAGGGCGACCTGTTGGCGACGTGCCGGGAATTCTGCGACCGCACCCGCGATTATTGGGTGGACTGGGTCCGCGGTCTGTCGATCTCGTACGACTGGCAGGACGCCATCATCCGCGCCGCGATCACCTTGAAGCTCAGCAATTTCGAGGAGACCGGCGGCATCGTCGCCGCGCACACCACCTCGATCCCCGAGGCGCCGGGATCGAACCGCACCTGGGATTATCGCTATTGCTGGCTCAGAGATGCCTATTTCGTCGTCAAGGCGCTCAACCGCATCGGCGCGACCGAGACGATGGAGGAATTCATCTCGTTTACGCTCGGCATCGCGGCCAATCCCGACGAGGTGCTGCAGCCGGTCTACAGCGTCGTTCCCACCGACCCGCTGGAGGAGCGGATCGCGCCGAAACTCCAGGGTTATCGCGGCGACGGGCCGGTGCGCATCGGCAATGCCGCCGCCGGCCAGCCTCAGCACGACGTCTACGGCAGCCTGATTCTGGCGGCGATGCCGATGTTCTACGACCGCAGGCTGCCGCGGCCGGGCGATGAATCGCTGTTTCGCCTGCTGGAGACGCTCGGCACCAAGGCCGCGCAGCTCGCGCTCGAGCCCGATGCCGGCATCTGGGAATATCGCGGCCGCCGTCGCATCCACACCCATTCCGCGGCGATGTGCTGGGCGGGATGCCATCGGCTCGCCGCGATCGCGGCCCGGCTCGGGCTCGACGACCGCGCCGCCTATTGGACCGCGGCCGCGGATCCGATCGGCGAGGCCGTGGTCGAGCGGGCCTGGAACGAAGAGCGCAAGGCCTTCACCGCCGCGTTCGGCACCGACGAGCTCGACGCCAGCCTGCTGCTGCTGCCGGACCTCGGCCTGATCGACGCGGAGGATACGCGGTTCGCCAGCACGGTCGCCGCCATGGAGCGCGAGCTGGTGCGCGAGAAGCACGTCATGCGCTACGCCAGCGCCGACGACTTCGGCCTGCCGGTGACCGCGTTCCTGATCTGCCGATTCTGGCTGATCGACGCGTTCTGGCTGCTGGGGCGCCGCCAGGAGGCGCGCGACCTGTTCGTCGACGCGCTCAATCACCGCAACCGATACGGTCTGTTGTCCGAGGACGTTGACCCGCAAAGCGGCGCATTGTGGGGCAATTTCCCGCAGACCTACTCGATGGCCGGATTGATCCTCACCGCGATGCGGCTCTCGCGGAGCTGGGAGGACCGCTACTGGCGCGGCTGAATCGCGGCGAACCGCGTCGCCGATTCGGCTCGAGCGCCTTCACGACCGCCCGGCGCGATCGCCGGCTGGCGCCGGCTCCCCCGCGCCGGGGTGGCGCGGGCTTTGCCGCCGGCTCAAGCACAGCGCGCTGTTGACCAGCGCCAGGTGCGAGAACGCCTGGGGAAAATTGCCGACCAGGCGCTGTTCCCGCAAATCGTATTCCTCGCTCAGGAGTCCGACGTCGTTGGCGAGCCCCACCAGCCGTTCGAACATCCGCCGTGCCTCTTCGACCCGCCCGGTGAGCGCGTAGGCGTCGACCAGCCAGAAGCTGCATGCCAGGAACGCGCCTTCGCCCGGCGGCAGCCCGTCCTCGGTCTTGCCGGTGTCGTAGCGCAGCACCAAGCCGTCCACCAGGAGCGTGCGTTCGATCGCCGCAATGGTGCCGCGCACGCGCGGATCCTCCGCCGGCAGGAAGCCGAGCGCGGGGATGAGCAACAAGGTCGCGTCGAGATTGCGGGTGCCGTAGCTCTGGACGAAGCTGCCGATGTCGCGGTCGAAGCCGTTTCGGCAGACATCCTCGTGGATCTGCGCACGCAAGGCGCGCCAGCGATCGATCGGGCCTTCGAGCTGAAAACACTCCGCGCTCTTGACCGCGCGATCGAATGCGACCCAGGCCATGATCTTCGAATAGGTGAATGGCTGCCGGCCCGAGCGCACCTCCCAGATGCTCTGGTCCGGCTCGCGCCAGATCGTTTCCAGATGCGCCAGCAGCGCCTGCTGCAATTCCCAGCCGGAACGGGTCGCGCCCAAGCGGCCGATCCGCGCATGATGCAGCGCGTCGACGACTTCGCCGTAGACGTCGAGCTGCAGCTGCGTGTGCGCCTCGTTGCCGATGCGGACCGGCTTGGCGCCCTCGTAGCCGGGCAACCACGGCACGATCCATTCCATGAGCCGCCGCTCGCCGCCGATGCCATACATGGCCTGGACCTGGTCGGGGCTGCCGGCGACCGCGCGCAACAGCCACTCGCGCCACGCCTCCGCCTCCTCGTAATAACCGGCATTCATGAACGCGAGCAGGGTCAGCGTGGCGTCGCGCAGCCAGCAGAAGCGGTAGTCCCAATTGCGCTCGCCGCCGAGATGCTCCGGTAGCGAGGTCGTGGCGGCCGCGACCGTCCCGCCGGTCGACGCATAGGTGAGTGCCTTGAGCGTGATCAGGGACCGGTTGACGGTCTCGGACAGCGGGCCGGTGACGCGGCCCTTCCGGCACCATTCCGTCCAGAAGGTTTCGGTGTGCTCGAGCGCCGAGGCCGCATCGAACGCCGCCGGGGGCGGCAGATGCGAGGGCGCGTAGGTCAACGTGAACGGCAGGGTCTCGCCGGACCCGACGGTGAACTCGGCCACGGTCATGAAATCCTCGCCGCGTACGTCCACCGCGCTGCGCAGCAGCACCATGTCGGGTCCGGCAATGGCGCGCAGCGTTCGCGCTTCGAGCCGCGTGACCCACGGAACGATGCTGCCGTAGTCGAACCGGAGCACCAGCTCGAACCGCATGGCAACGCGTCCGCGCTCGCCCCTGACGATCCGCACCAGATGCGAATGGTCGCGCCGCACCGGCATGAAATCGATGACACTGGCCGCGCCCTCCTCGGTCTCGAAACGGGTCTCGAGAATCAGCGTGCCCGGCCGGTAGCGCCGGCTCACGCGCGCGGCATCCTGCATGGGCCGCAGCAGCCAACGGCCGTTGTCGCGCGAGCCGAGCAACGCGGCAAAACACGCATCGGAATCGAAGCGAGGCCAGCACAGCCAATCGACCGAGCCGTCGCGCCCAATCAGCGCCGCCGTCTCACAATCGCCGACCAAGGCATAATCTTCGATCCGCGACGGCATGGTGTGCTTTCAGGCGAACTCGACCACGACCTTGATGTCGTCGGGCCGGCGATCGAGAGCCTCATGCCAACGCTCGAGCGGCACGCGGCGAGAAATCAATCCTTCGAGCCAGCCGCGGTCGGCCTTGGCCAGCGCGTCCGCGGCGGTGCGATAATGCGCGCGGTTGGCGTTCACCGTCCCGAACACCGCATGGTTCTGCAGCACCATGGTGCGATTGAGCCCGCCGGTGTCGAGCTCGAGCAATCCGCCGCCGGCGGAAACACCGGTCAGGCACACCACGCCGCAGCAGGCCGAACGGCCCAGCACGGCGGAGACCAGACTCGGCGCGCCAGTGCATTCCATGATGATGTCGGGCGCCAATCCATCGATCGATTGCAATTCGCCGGCATGATAGATCGCCCCGAGCGCCCGCACGAGCCCGGGCTTGCTACCCTCGCTGACGCGATCGAGCACGTGGACCTCGAGCCCGCGTTGCACGCCGAACAGCGCGGCCACCAGCCCGATCGGGCCTGCGCCCGTGACCAGCAGGATGCGCGGCCGCCAGGTTCCGGTGCGATGGCCGATGCGCTCGGTCTGATCCCATGCCTTCGCCAGAATGCTGGCGGGCTCGAGCAAAACGCCGAGCAATCCGAGCGCCGGATCCACCTTGACGGCGAACTCCGGCTCGAGCCGGTAGCGCTCGCCGCCGTAGCCGTGGCGCTGCTTGATGCCGCGCTCGGTGTAGCGGCCGTTGCGGCACATGTCCCATTCACCCGCCGCACAGGCCGGGCACGGAACCGGATCCGGCCGGCGCACGATGCCGACCACGAGATCGCCGATCGCAAAGCCGCACCCGTCCGGCGCCCGCTCGACCGTGCCGAGCGACTCGTGGCCCAGCACCAGCCGCTCCTCGCCGGCGGGGGCCCAGCCGTACTCGCCCGAGACGATTTCGTGGTCGGTGCCGCAGACGCCGAGCGCGCGTGCGCGAATCAGCAGGGCGCCGTCCGAGAGCGGCGGCTCCGCAACCTCTTCCAATTGTGCCGAATTCGCCTTGCCGGGCCGGACGGTGATTGCGCGCATGAGCACCGGATGAGTGCAATCGCCTCCCGTCCTATCTACGCGGGAACCCTCGGGAGGTTCCGGGGTAATAGTCACGGGGGCCGCATTCCTCGCCTGTTTCGTTGCCGCCGGACCGGCAGTCCATGCAGTCCATGCAGTCCATCCGGAGGCTGCGAATGGATGCGCGGCTCGGCCGGCGCACGACGCGCCGGAGAGATCCTGAGGTATCCCATGAGCGAAATCGGCCGCCGACGCTGGGCCATTGCGGAAGGCTACATCCCGTCGGAAAGTTCGTTCTCGGATCGCGCGCTCATCTCGCACGAGACCGCGTGCATCCTCAACGCGGGCGACCGCGATGCTCACATCTCCGTCATGCTGTTCTTCCAGGACCGCGAGCCGGTCGGACCGTACCGGCTGACGGTTGCGGCCCGGCGCACGCTGCATCTGCGCTTCAACGATCTGGAGGATCCGCGACCGGTCCCGCGCGACACCGACTATGCCTCGGTGTTCGAATCGGACGTCCCTATCGTGGTGCAGCACACCAGGCTCGATTCGCGCAAAGCCGAGATCGCCCTGCTCTCCACGATGGCCTACGCCCAGGAATGATAGGGAAAGATATGGGCAGGCGTCGGCCGCGGCGTGTAACCCCTCTAGCGCGCGGCGCGATGCAAGCTCCCGCGCACCGATCGAGCGCCGATCCGCGGCACGATCGGGATCGAATTGAACCGGATGGTGCGGTCAAGCCCGCGACGGCTGCCGCTCTCCGGAGCTGAGCGCGGCGGCGATCTCACGTTTGTTCAATATCGTGCCGTCGTCGCCCTCGATCAGCAGCGCGACGCCGCCGTGATCGTGGACGTGCTGCGCCCAGCCGAGCGCGTCATCCAATGCGGCATATTCCTTGAACAGCCAGCGGTCCTTCTCGAGTGGAGACGCGGATTCCGAGCCGCGCGGGCCGCTGTAAACCCGATATCGCATCGTAATCTCCTCCTTCACATGAGCCCCCAGCTGTCGGGGCAATTGCGGTGAGATTCGCAACGCCGAACAGCCGCCTCGGTTCCCGCGTGCTTGCGCCGCACGGTGAGCGCGAGCGCCGGTATCGGCCCGGAATGCAGGCGGCCGCCCGGCGGAAGCTTTTCGCCGCAGCTGCGGCCCGGAACCATGCCGCGGGGCGATCGATTGCTCCAGCGCGAAGCCTCCCACCGCAATCCAAGCGCGCCCATGTCGACGATATCGGCCGTTCACGACCCCCATCCCGATCATCCGACCGGTTGGCGCCGATACGTTTATTCCACCAACCACAAGGACATCGGAACGATGTACCTCTGCTTCGCGCTGTGCGCGGGGCTACTCGCGGCGGCGTTCTCGGTGGTGATCCGCGCCGAGCTCCAGGAGCCCGGGCTGCAGATCTTCTCCAACCCGCACACCTACGACGTGCTGGTGACCGCGCACGGCCTGACCATGATCTTCTTCGTGATCATGCCGGCGATGATCGGCGGCTTCGGCAACTGGATGGTGCCGCTTTTGATCGGCGCGCCGGACATGGCGTTCCCGCGCATGAACAACATCTCGTTCTGGCTGCTGCCCGCGGCGTTCACGCTGCTGCTCGCCTCGATGTTCTTCGAGGGGGAGCCCGGGGCCAACGGCGCCGGAACCGGATGGACGCTCTATGCCCCGCTGTCGACGACCGGGCACCCGGGACCGGCGGTGGATTTCGCCATCCTGTCGATCCATCTCGCCGGCGCTTCCTCGATCCTCGGCGCGATCAATTTCATCACCACCATCCTCAACATGCGCACGCCGGGCATGACCCTGCACAAGATGCCGCTGTTCGTCTGGTCGATCCTGGTCACCGCGGGCCTGCTGCTGCTGGTGCTGCCCGTGCTCGCCGGCGCCATCACCATGCTGCTGACCGACCGCAATTTCGGCACGACCTTCTTCAGTCCGGAAGGCGGCGGCGATCCGCTGTTGTTCCAACATTTGTTCTGGTTCTTCGGCCACCCCGAAGTATACGTGATGATCCTGCCCGGCTTCGGCATCATCAGCCAGGTGGTGGCGACCTTCAGCCGCAAGCCGGTGTTCGGCTATCTCGGCATGGTCTATGCGATCCTCGCCATCGGCGCGATCGGCATGGTGGTGTGGGCGCACCATATGTACACGGTCGGCCTCTCGACCTCGACGCAGGCGTATTTCGCGGTCGCCAGCATGGTCATCGCGGTCCCGACCGGCATCAAGGTGTTCTCATGGATCGCCACCATGTGGCGCGGCTCGGTCGAGTTCAAGACCCCGATGCTGTGGGCGGTCGGCTTCATTTTCCTGTTCACCATCGGCGGCGTCACCGGCGTGGTGCTGGCGAATCCCGGCGTCGACCGCCTGCTGCAGGACACCTACTACGTGGTGGCGCATTTCCATTACGTGCTCTCGCTCGGCGCCGTGTTCGCGATCTTCGCCGGCTGGTACTATTGGTTCCCGAAGATGACCGGCTACCGATATGACGAAACGCTCGGCAAGCTGCATTTCTGGATCACGTTCGTCGGCGTCAACGTCACGTTCTTTCCGCAGCATTTCCTCGGGCTCGCCGGCATGCCGCGCCGCGTCGTCGACTACCCCGACGCATTCGCCGACTGGAACTACATCTCCTCGATCGGCGCCTATATCTCCATCGCCGGCTTGATGGTGTTTCTCGTCAACATGGCGCTCGCCTTCGCGCGCAAGCAGAGCGCCGGCGCCAACCCGTGGGGCGTCGGAGCGACCACGCTCGAATGGACGCTGCCCTCGCCCCCGCCGTTCCATCAGTTCGAGACCCTGCCGCGCATCGAGAAGCGGGCAGCCTGAGGCCGAGCATCACTCGCCGGCGAGCCGCTTGGTTGTTCTCGCAGCGGAGGCATCCGGCGCGGCCGCTTGCATTGCGGCGCGCGCCGACGCGCTCAAGGCCACCTCGGCGCGATGGCGCGGCAGAGCCTCGGGTTGTTCGTCGCGCAGAAACGACAGCAGCTTCTCGCGAACCTCGTTGCGCAGATCCCCGAGCGCGCCGGCGTTTTTCGCGCTGACGAGAGCCCGCACCAGGATCGTCGTCTCCTTGGCGTCGGCGACCTGCAGTTTGGCGACGCGGCGGTCCCAGAGCGGCGATCGCGACACGATCTCGTCGAGCTTTTCCCGGATGCGGTCGACCGGCGCCGCATAGTCGAGATAGAGGTCGACGGTACCGATCAGCTCCGGGTTTTGCCGCGTCCAATTCTGGAACGGTTTTTCGATGAAATAGCTCAGCGGCACGATCAGGCGGCGCTGGTCCCAGATGCGGATCACCACATAGGCGGCGGCGATCTCCTCGATCCAGCCGAATTCGTTCTCGACGATGACGGCGTCCTCGAGCCGGATCGGCTGGGTCATGGCGATCTGCACGCCGGCGATCAGATTGCTCAGCACCGGCCGGGCGGCGAGCCCGACCGCGAGCCCGACCACGCCCGCCGACGCGAACAGGCTGACGCCGTACTGGCGGACCGACTCGAACGTCACCAGCGCGGCCGCGAGCGTGATCACGATGACCAGAGTATCGGCCGAGCGCTGCAGGATGCGTACCTGGGTGACGTGCTTGCGGGCCAGCAGGTTGTCCGCGGTGTCCAGCTGGAAGCGCCGCAGATAGGTTTCCGCGGCGAGATGCACGGCGATGATCGCGAACCAGCCGACCAGCAGGATGAAGGCGACCACCAGCACATGGCCGATCGAGGCGCGAACGGCCGGGTCGAACGGCGCCACCTGCAACGCGGCGCTCACCACGAACACGAGGAGCGCAAGCCGGGTCGCCGCGCGAGTGCGCACCACCAGCGCCGCGAGGAAGGAGCCACGCGTCCCCACAATGCGGCGCGCGATCCCGATCAGCACCAGATGCGCCAGCAGCGCCGCCACTACGGCAACAACCAAGATCAGGATTCCGGCAAGCCAGCCGGGCGCCCACGCCAGAATCGATTGCGTTTGCGACCAGATGGTCCGAGGGTCGAGCATCCTACGGCTCCCGTTTGCGACCGGCAGGACGGGGCCCGCGATAGCACCGAATCAAAGATTTGGCACGCCTATGGGCTGAAATGCTTCGCGCGGCGGTTCGCCGGACCTCATCGGTGACTGAGGCTCGGATGCTCCGGTGTCACGACGTCAGTGCCTCGGCGGCGTGTCGCGGGTTTGCCAGCAACCGGCTCGCTTCGGCGAGCTGTCGCTCGAGCCGAGCGTGCAAGGGACCACGCCAGGATGCCGACGCGAGCTCCCCTCGCCAGCTTTCGATCGCCGCCAGCTTTGCTTCGCGCGGCACCAGGCGGCTTGCAAGCAGTCGATTCACCAGACTGTCCGTGAGCATCGGCGAGAGCCTCCCGTTGCTGCCGCAGGCCGCGGTTCCTGCATCCGCGGCAGCTCGCCGGAAAACTCGGCCGCTCGACCTTGCCACCGCGCGCCGCGCATGATCGGTGGCGGCACAGCACAATGCACGCGGCGGACCTAGGTTCCGTTGCATCCGGCGGGGGCCTGCGCGAACAGCCGGTCGGGCAAAAATCCGCTTTCGGCGACCGATCAGTGTCAGCAAAGAACCGGCGTCAGGTCATGCCGCTCTGGCGAGCCGGGCGTCGCCGACGCGCCAATCGTGCCCCTGGCCGCATAGCGGACACCAGGCGTGAACCGCGCTTCGTCGAATCCGCAGCAGCGTCCCCAATTCGCTTTCGATGCCGACGTCGATCTCTTCGCCGGTGACGGGACAGCGGAAATACAGACGCTCCATCGCAAGCTCCGCGCAGGGTGCCGCGTTGGGCTTCGTCCCACCCGTCCCACAAAAAAGTACCCCGGCCGGGCTGGACCAAACCGACCGGGGCCATGCCGAGCGGTGTGGGGACAGGGGGCTGGGGGACCCGCCCGGCACGACCGGAAAAGACACGGGGCGGCGCATCCGTTCCGACCTGCTGCGCTTTGTCGCGGGCGCAGCGCAGACCCTTGCTCGGCGATCAGCGGCCGATCGGCGACAGGCTCACCGGAGCCAAGCCGCTGAACCCGAGCTGGCTTGCGGCTGCCGGCGTGAGGTCGATGATTCTCCCGCGGGTGAACGGACCTCGATCGTTGATGCGCACCACCACGTTGCGGCCGTTGCGCCGATGGGTGACGAGCACCTTGGTGCCGAACGGCAACGAGCGATGCGCGGCCGTAAGTCCCCTGGGATCCGAATGTTCTCCGCTGGACGTCCTCCCACCGCGGTAGGAATAGACGGCCGCGATCCCGCTCTGCTCCGCCGAACCTTCGCCGAGCCCGAGCCACAGCGCGGCCGTGATGGCTACCAATAGCACCCCGTGTCGCGTACTCATCCCTGCCTCGAGAGCTGGATCGAAGCAAAAACCGGCCAAGTTGAGCGGTGTTCCGCTGTTGGATCGCGATTCGCGCATGGGATGCCTGGTATTTGCGTGAGGCATACCTCGCGGTGGGGAACAGAGCGGAAGCGGGGGCGTTGTCCGGTCCAATCGTGGGGAACTCTCGATGCGCGGACTCGTCGCGTCGTTTTCCTACGCGCCCGCGGCGACCGGCGCGCGGACCCGGTCGGCGTGTTCGATCGCGGTCACGGGATAGGGCCGCGGCCACCGTCGGACCCATGCCGTTCCACCAGACCCGGCCCAGGCGGACGCGAGGGCGGCGCCTCGCAAGTTGCGGCGCTTGTGCGTGGCTGCTCCTCGCCACCGCCCCGGCTGCATGGGCTGCCGCAGAGCCGCCCACCACCTCATCCGGCGCTTCCGAGGTGGTGTTCCTCGCTCAAGTCGTTCTCCTGCTCCTCGTCGGCCGCCTGCTCGGCGAGGCGATGCAGCGCATCGGCCAGCCGGCGGTGATCGGTCAGCTCCTTGGCGGCATTGTGCTGGGTCCCTCGGTGTTCGGCATGATCTGGCCGGAGGCGCAGCACGCGATCTTTCCGGCGAGCGGCGCGCAGAAGAGCATGATCGATGGGGTCTCCCAGCTCGGCATCCTGATGTTGCTGCTGCTCACGGGAATGCAAATCGACCTGCGCCTGGTCAGGAAGGTCGGCGCGGCGGCGGCAAGCGTGTCGCTCGCCGGCATCTCGCTGCCGTTCCTATGCGGGTTCGCGCTCGGCGAATTCCTGCCCGATGCCATGCTGCCCAAGCCCGACCAGCGACTGATCACGTCGCTGTTCCTCGGCACCGCGCTGTCGATCTCCTCCATCAAGATCGTGGCCATGGTCGTGCGCGAGATGAACTTCATGCGCCGCACCGTCGGGCAGGTCATCGTGGCTTCGGCCATCATCGACGATTCGATCGGGTGGATCATCATTGCCATCACCTTCGGCCTCGCCGAGCACGGGACGGTCGACATGGCGACGCTCGCCCGCAGCGTGCTCGGAACGGCACTGTTCCTCGCGCTGAGCCTGACCATCGGCCGGCGCATCGTGTTCAGCCTGATCCGCTGGACCAACGACAATTTCGTCAGCGAAGTCCCGGTGATCACCATGATCCTGGTCATCATGGGCGGCATGGCGCTCACCACGCACCTGATCGGCGTTCACACCGTGCTGGGCGCGTTCGTGGCGGGAATCCTGGTGGGCGAATCGCCGATCCTTACACGCCACATCGACGAGCAGCTGCGCGGCCTGATCACCGCGCTGTTCGCGCCGATCTTCTTCGGGCTGGCGGGGCTCGGCACCGATTTGTCGGTTTTGAAGGACCCGTCTCTCGTCTGGTTGATGTTAGGACTGATCGTGATCGCCAGTGTCGGCAAGTTCGGCGGCGCATTCATCGGCGGCAGGCTCGGCGGGTTGAATTTCCGTGAGTCGCTGGCGCTGGGGTGCGGAATGAACGCGCGGGGACAGACAGAAGTCATCATCGCGACCATCGGCCTGTCGCTGGGCATGCTCAGCCACAGCCTGTTCACCCTGATCGTCGCCATGGCCGTAGTCACGACCACCGCGATGCCGCCGACGTTGCGGTGGGCGCTTGGCCGGCTGCCGCTCGGCGAGGAGGAGAGACGGCGGCTCGAGCGGGAGGAATTCGAGGCCAAGGGATTCGTATCGAACATGGAGCGGCTGCTGATCGCGGTCGACGACAGCGCCAACGGCAAGTTCGCGTCGCGCCTCGCCGGGCTCATCGCCGCCGCCAAGGGAATGCCCGCCACCGTCATCCGTGTGCAGCCTGCCGACGGCGCCGCCGCAAAACAATCCGGTCAACTCAGCGGCGAGCATGCGATCCAAGCCGCCGCTCAAGCGGCGCGGGTGATGGAGGACGACACGCCGGCAAAGGTGAGCGTGATCACGCGAAGCGGCGACGAGCCGGTGGAGGAAACCGTCGCCAGCGAGGCGCGCAAGGGCTACGACCTGCTGGTCATCGGCACCGAGAACGTCGCCCGCAAGGCCGAGTTTCACGAAGACGTCAACCGGATCGCCGCGGAATTCGAAGGACCCCTGGCCATCGTCGCCGCCCGCGGCGTTCATCTCGAACGGCCGCTGCAAAGCGCGCTGAACATTCTGGTCCCGGTCACCGGAACCGAGGCCTCGCGGCGGGCGGCCGAGATCGGCATCGCCATCGCCCAGGCGGCCGGAGCGCCGGTGACGGCGCTATATGTTTCGACCGGAAGATCCAAGCGGGCGGCGCGAACTCTCCGCAATGCCCTACGCTCGCGCCGGCAGCACGAGGCGATCCTCAGGGACGCGGTGGAGATGGCCGACCGCTACAACGTCGATATTCGGACCGATGTTAAGGTCGATGTTGCCGCCGATGACGCGATCCTGCGGCAGGCGAACGCCAACCGGAACACCGTGATCGTCATGGGGGTCAACCGCCGTCCCGGCGACACGCTGTTCTTCGGCAACGTGGCGGCTGCCATTCTGGAAAAATCGCGGCGTTCGATTCTGTTCGTGTCGAGCGCCGGCTCGATCGGCTCGGCACAAGGGGCGGGGAAAACGGCCGGCAGACCGGCCCGCGCCACGGCCAAATGATCCGGGGCGACAATCCGAGCAGCGGCCGGGCGTCACGGCCGGCCGGCCGATCCAGCATCGGGTGCTAGCGCTGTAAGGCTGCCAGTCGCGCCGGGTGCTCATTCTCGGCAATACAACGGCTCGGCATGCGCGAGAGCGAAGGCAAAGTCAGAGGGCTGAACGCCGAATCGCAGCCGGGCGGCAGCTTGGGATGCTCCGGCGCCCGAACAGGGACCTCGATCGGCACGGGATTGACTGCGCTGCGCCCGCTGTCCCGGATGGTGATTTCCGGAAGGACCACGTCCTTGGCGACCAGCGTAGCGTTGCTCAGGGGGTCGGTACGAAAGAGAACGCGGCCCTCGCGATCCCGGTAGACGATCGCCGTATTGTGCAAGCCTACCACCTCCACGGCGGTAATCGCGGGCCTCTGCCCTGCGGCGGTACGGGCGGGCATCAGGCGATCGGCCTTGTGGTCGCGCTCGACGACGTTCACCGCAACCCCGGGACCCCCAAGCCAGTCGGTCATCGCCGATCCGATCGAGGGAATTGCCACATGGTCGACGACCAGCACGGCGGCGAGCCCGCCGACGATGTATGGAGCCAAACCGTACATGGGATTTCTCCGGGACGGTGCTGATTGTGCGAGAAACCCCTCCCCCCGATGTGTCCAGCGGCTAAACGCCGCCGAGAGCGCTTGGTTCCATTAAATTGCGCGGGTGCCGCCCTCGCGCGGCGGGGACAGCCGGCTGGCCGGAATGAGGATCCGGCAGCGCACGCCTTGCGCGGCGAATGCCAGGTCGACCCGGGCGTCGAGCGAGCGCGGGAGGTTACCCTCGATGACCAAAGTGCCGAAACCGCGCCGTGCCGGCGGGCCGACGCTCGGACCGCCACTCTCGGCCCATAGCAGCTCCACCCCTTCGCCATCGCTTTGCGCCACGCGCCGCCACGCGATCGAGACCCTTCCGTTTGGAACCGAGAGCGCCCCGAATTTCTCGGCATTGCTCGAAAGCTCGTGCAGCGCCAGCCCGAGGCTCTGCGCGACATCCGGCTTCAACAACACCCCATCGCCGACAATGAGGACCTGAGAGCCGGTGCGATCGAGATAAGAACCGAGCTGGGAACGCACGAGCCCGTCCAGCGACACGCCATGCCAACTCTCCTGGATCAGGAGATCGTGCGAGGTCGCCAGCGCCTGCAGCCGGGCGCCGAACCGGTCGAGGAAGGCCTCGATGGAACCCGCATGCCGTGCGGTCTGCCGCGCCATCGCCTGGATCACCGCGAGCAGGTTCTTGGAGCGATGGGTGAGCTCGCGCAACAGCAGGCGCAGGTGGTCCTCTCCTCTGCGGCGCTCGGTGATGTCGACCGCCGCGCAAGTCACGCCGACCACGGCTCCGGCGGCATCGAGCAGCGGCTCGACGTGGAAGTCGTACCAGAGCGCCGTCGGGCCTTGGCCGATGCCGACCTCACCGTCGGACGGCAGTCCGCTGTCGAGGGCTCGGCGTTTTAATGCAATGATTTCCTCGCGACCCTCCGCGGGAAGAACTTCCTCGTCCGTGCGGCCGACGATCTCGCCGATCCCCAGGCCCAGCATCGGCTCGGTGATCGCTAGGTACCGCAGGTTGCGGTCCTGGGAAGACACGTACACCTTGGAGCCGCGCAGCGCGGTCTTGAAGCGTGCCGTGACCAGGCCGAGATCCTTGGTGCGTTCCGCAACCCGGCTCTCCAGATCCCGCCGAGCGGTTTCCAGCTCCAGCAGCGTGGACTCATGGGCCGCCACCTCGCGGCGCAGGCGTTCGTTGGCTTCGTGCAGCTGGCGAGCCGACGGCAGCCGCACGAGGTTGGGTAACAGCGGCACCATTGCGACGATGATCGCCGCGAATGCCAGCGCGGCCGCGGCTTTGCTCAGCACCAGCATTCCCGGGACCGGACGCCAGATCGAGATTGCATCCACGAGTCGCGCGGCGGCGCTGAGCGCGAGGAAGCAACCGATCAGGAGCGCCAGGAGCCGATGGTCGCGAACGAGATCGGGGCGGCGGCGGAGAAACCAGATCAATCCGGAGAGAATGGCAAGATAGCTTGTCGCCAGGATCAGATCGGCTGCGGCTTGCGGAATGAGGATGTCCGGTCGTCGCAGCATGTCGCCTTCGAGCGGCATTTCGCCGGCGGTCCCGAACAACCAATCCGAAATGGCACTCATCGGCAAGCCTCGAACCGTCTGAAGGGATTAGATCATATGGTCGCTACGAGCTCCAAATGTCGGCACGAGCCGCCGTCACGACAGCACGGGTCTGGTCAGGCAGGGCTCATGCTTCACCGACGGCTGGATAGCTCAGGCAATCAAAGCTTCCCAAAGCGAAACGCAGAAGCAAAGCGAATCGTTTCCGCAGCGGCCCGCTGTCCGAGCCGACGGGCCCGGCCGACGGCCAAGCCGCGGAACCTATTTTTCCTTGGAAGCTTATAGCTACGACCGGCCGCATCCCCCTCCCCTCGTGCTCGGCCGGCCACTCTGGACGTAGCCGGATTCTTGCCGGCTACGTCCTGCTCTTTTTTGTGCTGTCGAGACGGCCGATAGCGAAGCGTCCAACCGCGCCGGCCAAGCAGGAGACGACGATGAACTGGGATCGCGTGGAAGGAAACTGGAAGCAGATAAAAGGCAAAGTGCAACAGCAATGGGGCAAGCTCACCAACGATGATCTCAATCTGGTCGAGGGCAAACGCACCGAGCTCGTCGGCCGGATCCAGGAGCGTTACGGCATTCGGCGCGACGAAGCCGAGAGGCAAATCGACAGCTGGCTGCGAAATTTGACCTGAGCGGTCGACCGCGAGGAATGAGGTAGGCCGCGCCGCCTGGGAATGGGCGCCCGCATAAACCCGCGTTATGAGCAAACAAATATCGCGATCCCGCGAGCTTGATGTGCCGGCAAGTCCGCACGAGTTGCAGGGATTGTAGAGTTGCGGGTGGGCGGGGGTGCCGGAGTTTCAAGGGTGCACCCATTGGGTTCCGACGCAACCCGATTTGGCCCGACCGCGTTCTCCCATCATGCAAGACTACGACCTGGACGACAGGCTGGTCGAGCGGACACGGCGTCTCGTCGATCTCGCCAGACGCCAGCGAGCGCAGCTCGAAACCGACTTGGAGCAGACAACGGGGATGATCCGGCGCTCGCGGGAGCTGCTGAGAAAACTGCGCATGTGGCCGAAGACGAACGAGAGGGACCGCTAGAACAGGGGGCCGCGAGACCGGAGAAGCCTCGCGGCGTGATCCGCTTTGCTCACCGATGTTCGGCAGGCGCGGGCGGCGCAGGGGCGGCGTACCGACCCGGCGGCCCGCGCCGTGAGCCGCCGATCACGCGGTCGCCCGCCGCTCCCGCGGCTTGGCCTTGCGCTCGAAAAACAAGGCCTGGCTGATCACCGCGGAGACCGTGGCGGGTTGAAAGGGCTTGGCGATCAGGAATGCCGGTTCGGGGCGTTCGCCGGTGAGGAAGCGTTCGGGATAGGCGGTCACGAAGATGACCGGCACCTGCACGGACTGGATCAGCTCGTTCACGGCGTCCAGACCGGAGCTGCCGTCCGCAAGCTTGATGTCCGCCAGAATCAGCCCGGGACGCTTTGCCTTGGCGAGCGTGACCGCCTCGGCATGGGTGCGCGCCACGCCGACGGTGCGGTGGCCCAGACTTTCGACCAGTCCTTCGAGATCCATGGCGATGAAGGTCTCGTCTTCGATGATGAGCACATCGGTGGCGATTTCAGCCGCCAGCTCGCGCCCGGACTCCTCGACCAGCGCCCGCAGCGTCGGCACATCGGCGTCCAGGACTTGCGCGGCGTCGTCCTCCGAAAAGCCCTCGAGCGCGACCAGCAGGAACCCCTGCCGCGCGCGCGGCGTGATGTGAGCGAGCCGCTGCTCTACCGGCAGACCTTGCTCTGCCGGCTCGACGGCCCCATTGACGCCGACCGAATTCCATATCTTTGTGAACAAGCGATAGAGTGCGACGCGGGGGCCGACGGCCTTCTCCAGCACCGCGGGATCTTCGATCAAGGCTTCGAGCGTGGCCGCCACATAGGCATCGCCGGAATGCTGGCTACCGGTCAGCGCCCGGGCGTAGCGGCGGAGGTAAGGCAGGTGCTGCGCGACTGCTTGAGACGTGGACACGAAACCCTCCCGAAACTGTCCGAGCCGCCGGGCCAACGCGGGCGTTGGAAAAAAGTTCCGGTAGCGTGGAACCAATCGACACCGTGCGCGTTCGGGGTTGACGTATGGGGACCCCGCGGAATGAACGTAGTATCATAGTATTTAGGGCGGGTGGCGAGGATTGAAATGAAGAATCCGAAATTGGCAGGGCCTGGAGCGCGGACGCGAGACGTGGCGGCCGCGGCCGAACCCAGCCTCGGGCGGGACATTCAGACCAAAATCGGCCAACAGCTCCGGGCCATGTACGACGACGTGGTGCACCAGGGCGTTCCGGCCCGCTTTGTCGATCTCCTGGACCGTCTCGAAAAACGGGACGACAAGAGGTCATAAAGGCGACACGGACGTGAATCTCGATCCATCGGTGCGCGAGGCCGTCCTGGCGGCGGTTCCGAACCTGCGTGCGTTCGCCATTTCGCTCAGCGGGAATGTCGACCGTGCCGACGATCTCGTGCAGGAAACCCTGTTGCGCGCCCTCGCCAATATCGACTCGTTCCAGCGCGGGACCAACATGTCCGCATGGCTGTTCACGATACTGCGCAACCTGTTTCGCTCCGAATATCGCAAGCGCCGGCGCGAAGTCGAAGACACCGACGGCAGTTACGCCGAACGATTGAAGTCGCAGCCCGAGCAGCCCGGAAGGGTGGAATTCATGGAGTTCCGCGCCGCCCTCGCCAAACTGCCGGCCGATCAACGCGAGGCCCTCGTTCTCGTGGGCGCGTCCGGATTTTCCTACGAGGAGGCCGCCGAGATCTGCGGTTGCGCCGTGGGCACAATCAAGAGCCGCGTCAACCGCGCACGCGGCCGGCTCGGCGAGCTGCTGTCCATCGAGAGCATGGATGATTTCGGTCCGGATCGCGCGACCCGAGCCGTCCTTGCCGGAAACGAGCAAGCTTAAGCGTGTCGCCGCGGCCGAGGTGCCAAGCGGGGGACCACGCGGATGCCGCGTTAGCGGAACTCCAACGCAAAATGCGTCGCGATCAGCGCTCGCCGCGGCCGGTGGCGACCGACGGCTGAAGGATCGCAACCGGATCGGACGCCGGAAACGTCTCCTCCAGGCCGCGTTCGAGCGCCCACTCACGCCCCCGCCGCTTCGCGTCCTCGATCGGTGCGTCGCCGGGTCGACGCGAGGCGGGAGCCTCGGGTTGCCGGACCGCATTCATCCGTGGTTTCCGCCAGTATCGCGAAGCTTGCTTTCGCGAGGGCCACAGCCGGACCGCAATCAATGCAATCCGAGCATGCTGTCGACCGAGCGGATCTCCGCCGGCCGGTTCAACGCCGAGTGCGCCACCACTACGGAATGCAGCGCGCCATCCAGCGATTTTCGCCAGAATACCAGAAAATCCCGCAGGATCGGAAAGTCGGGCCAGGTGTCGTACTCCTGCCACACATAAGATTGCAGCAGCCACGGGCGATCCGGCCGGCGATAGAGAATATGCGCAGTAGTCAATCCGAAACCTGCGAGTTGGCGACGGCAACTTTCGGAGATCATGTGGTTCTCCATTACGCGCCGACGTGATCCAGATGACCGCCTCCCTCCTACCATCTGAGCTTTGTCGCGCACTCGCGAGCATTAACTCGAAGCATGCTTCAACAGTTCCAGAAATTGCTTCCGCAGCGGCGCGGGACGCCGGCCGATCAACCAAGCATCGGCGCGGAACTATTGGGATGATGGGGCGTTGGTCCACGCCGATATCTTTCGCCTCGACGCGAACGCGGTGAGTCATGGCCGCTGGAAGATCGCAATGGCTGCGTCACGCTTAGCACCGGCTTCGGCGGCCGTTTCTGCCGGCATGCGCGCCGGTCCCGGCGCGCCCCATGCCCACAAATCCCTGCGCTGCGCCGGCCAACCCGCGCGCGAGACCTCCGGCAGCCGCGCGAAACCCGGCACGGCCGATCCGGGTCGCCGAGCGCGGAGCGTGAAAGCCGCCCGGGAAGCTGCGCTCGACGATGACTCCTCGATCTCGAGACAAAGAGAACGCGCGGATCGGCCGCGACGTGCAGGCGAAAATCGGCCGGCAACTGCGGGCCATGTACGCGGAATTGATCAAGCAAGAGCTTCCGGACAACCTGCGCGAACTGGTCCGGCGCCTGAGCGTGGCGCCGCAGCGGCCATGAACACCGCGAACACCGCTTGGGCCCACGAGGCGATCCTGGCGGAAGTCCCCAAGCTGCGCGCCTTCGCGATTTCGTTATGTGGAAATTTGGACCAGGCGGACGATTTCGTGCAGGAGACGCTGCTACGGGCGTGGACCCATATCGATCAGTTTCAGCGCGGGACCAATATGGCCGCATGGCTGTTCACGATCCTGCGCAATAGCCTGCGCTCCAACTACCGCAAGTACCGGCGCGAGATCGAGGACGCGGACGGCAGCTACGCCGAAAGGATGATCACGCATCCCGAGCAGAACGGACGGCTGGAGTTCGAGGAACTGCGCGGCGCGCTCGCCAAATTGCCTTCCGACCAGCGCGAGACCCTGATCCTCGTGGTCGCTTCCGGCGCCTCCTACGAGGAGGCCGCGGAAATCTGCGGGTGCCGGGTCGGCACGATCAAAAGCCGGGTGCACCGCGCCCGCGCCCGGCTGGCGCAAATCCTGGCCATCGACAGCGTGGACGATTTCGCGCCGGACCGGACCACCCAGGCGGTGCTGCGGGGTGCCGCCGGCTGAGCCGCCCGAGCGGAGCCTTCGCGCCCATAACCGGCCTCTGAAAAGAAATCGAACCGAGGCCCGGAACCCGCGTCGAGATCGAACGTTGAACCTGTGCCGGGCGGGTTCCCCCCATCCCCCGTCCCCCCGCCGCCCGGCACAGCCCTGGTCGGCTCCAGCGTGAGTCGGCCGGGGCTTTGTCTTCGCAGGCCCGGCTAAGTCCCTGGCGCGCCTCGAAATCGGCTTTCGAAGGAGGCAGCATGCCAAGAGTTCCGGTCCTCCCGGCGATCCGATGCCCTCATTGCGGGGCTTCGCGGGCAAGAACGCAGCGATCGCACGGGACCGCAGGGTCGCTTGTCTCAGCCGCGGGGACCTCGGCAATGACGATGATGTGATGGCGCGTCCACGACCCGGAACGGCTCGGACTCGAGTTGGTCCGCGAGGGCGCGCGACCGTGACGGCGAACGTGACGCGAAGCGGGGAGCCTGCATACGCGACAGCGAAGCAGATCCGGCACTGGTGGCCATGTCGGGCATGGTTTGGGTCCCCCCGACCTCCGGCGGCGACCCCGACTCGGGGACCCAGCCGCGGTCTTTGCGTTTCGAGGATCAGGGGTCAAAAGTCGGAAAATCGAAAAAATCAGAAACCTGGGAAATCTGCTCGATTCCGATCGCCGATCTCTGAACATTGATCTGACCATTGCCTTCCGATCCGATGACGCGGCCGATCAAGCTCCAGAATTCAGGGACCAGCGGCAATTTCCGCCGGCTCGTCCCCTCGGTGGGTTTCCCCTTCGACGTGCCGCGCCGGCTACGCGCATTCGTGCGAGCCCGCGAAACCAGCTTGGTGCTGCTCGCGGTCGTGATCGGTGCGCTCGGCGGGCTGGTGGTGGCGGCCATGTCGGCACTGGTCGATCTGCTGCACATGGTTCTGTTCGGGCTCGGCCCGGGCGAGCGGCTGTCCGCGCAAGCGCACCTCGATCCGAGCGTAGCGATCCTCGTCCCGATGCTCGGCGGACTCGGCCTGGGACTTGCCGGTATCCTGATTGCGCATCGCCGGCCGGCGCGCGAAGTCGACCCGATCGAAGCCAACGCGCTTCACGGCGGGCGCATGTCGTTGCGCGGCAGCCTGATTGTCGCGGCGCAGACGGTGTGGTCGAGCGGGGTCGGTGCATCGGTCGGCCTGGAAGCGGGCTATACCCAACTCGCCAGCGGCATCGCCTCCTTCATCGGGCAGCGATTCCGCTTGCGACGCGGCGACCTGCGGGTGCTGGTCGGGTGCGGCGCCGCGGGAGGCATCGCCGGCGCCTTCGGGGCGCCGCTTGCCGGCGCCTTCTATGCGTTCGAACTGGTGATCGGCAGCTACTCGGTCGCGAGCCTGGCCGCGGTCGCAATTGCGGCGCTGGTCGGCCTGCTGGTATCGCAGCAATTCACCTCGACCCCCTTGAACATCTTCAGCGCGGATATCATCGCTATTTCCGGCCACGACCTGACGCTTGCGGCGGCGCTCGGGCTGCTGGGAGCGCTGCTCGGCATCGCCATCATGCGCGGGGTGGGCGCCTGCGAGTCCTTGTTCTTGAAATGGGACGTCCCCCTCGCGTTCCGGCCCGCGCTCGGCGGCCTCGTGGTCGGCCTGTGCGCATGCATCACCCCGCAGGTGATGTCGTCGGGGCACGGCGCGCTGCACCTCGCCGGCATCATCGACCGGCCGCTCGGCGAGCTGGCGATGGTGCTGCTGCTCAAGGCCGTCGCGTCCATCGTCTCGCTCGGCAGCGGCTTTCGCGGCGGCCTGTTCTTCGCCTCGCTACTGCTCGGCGCCATCGGCGGTCATCTGTTCGCGAGCGGCATCAGCACGGCATGGCCCGGCTTGGTCCTGGATCCGCGCGCCTATGCCATCATCGGCATGGGGGCGCTCTCCGCATCGATCATCGGCGCGCCGCTGACCATGACCTTCATCGCCCTCGAGACCACGCGAGACTTGCAGCTCACTGCCGCGGTGCTCATCGCCGTCGTCATCGCGGTGCTGGTCACACGGGAGATGTTCGGCTATTCGTTCGCCACTTGGCGGTTTCATTTGCGCGGAGAGACCATTCGCAGCGCCGCCGACATCGGCTGGATGCGCGACCTCACCGTTGCACGGATGATGCGCCGCGACGTGAAGACCGCCGCGGCCGATATCACCATCGCGGCGTTCCGAGCGGCGTTTCCGCTCGGTTCGGAAACCCGCGTGGTCGCGGTCGAGCCGGATGGGCGCTATGCCGGGATCGTCATCGTGCCCGAAGCCCATGCGCCGGAGCTCGCTCCGGAGACCCCCGTTCGCGCCATCCTGCACAACACCCGCGACGTTCTGTTGCCGACCATGACCATCAAGGCCGCGGTCGAGACCTTCGATGAGGCTGAAGCCGAGGCTCTGGCCGTCGTGGACTCGAAAGTTACCCGCCGAGTGGTCGGCATCCTCACGGAGGCGCATGCATTGCGCCGCTACTCGCAGGAATCCGAGTTGCGCCGCCGCGAGCTTTTCGGCGAGACCTGACGCTTGCAAGGCTTGCTGCCGCGGACACGCGGGAGTTTCCGGAGCTGGCCGACGCCGCGATTCGGGGGGCGAGGCCGTGGAACCGAAACGACCGATCGGGGTTTAGGGCGGGCGAGAGCAGCGCGGATGATACTTGGAAGACCGTGCTGCCCTATCAGGACGTTCAGGGAGTGCTCGGCAAAGAGGTCCGCAGCAGCGCCGGCGAGAACATGGGCCGAGTCGTCGAGGTTCTGGTGGATCAGACCGGACAGGTGCGAGCCGCCGTGATCGATTTCGGCGGATTCCTCGGCGTGGGCAACCGCAAGGTGGTCGTCGATTGGAGCGCGCTGCATTTCGCTCCCGCCGATCAGCGCGACCGCATCTCGCTCGACCTCACCCGAAATCAAGTCAAGGAAGCTCCTGAATATAAACCCGGCAAGCCCGTCGTCGTGCTGGGAGCCCTGGGGCCCGCGGGTCCGGACCTGTAAGGCGAGATCTGCGGCAGGCCGCCGGTGCACAGGCTCGATGGCGGCGGCGCCAAGGACCCCGCCACGCCGAAGCCCCCGCCCCAATCCCGCCACCGCCCCGCCCCGTCGCGCGCCAGCCTGCGCGGGCTCGATTGGTTCGTGTTCTTCCTGGCGGATGTGCAGACCGGGTTCGGGCCGTTCGTCTCGGTCTATTTGACGGCGCAGGCTTGGACCCAGGTCGACATCGGGCTGGTGCTCACGCTCGGCAGCCTGATCGCTCTGGCCGGCCAAATGCCCGGCGGCGCCGTGGTGGACGCGGCCCGCTCGGAGCGGCTCGTCGCCGCGTGCGGCGTGATCGCGATCAGCGCCAGCGCGATCGCACTGGCGGCATGGCCCATCTTCCTGCTGGTTCTGCTCGGGCGGGTGTTGCACGCCGCCGCGAGTTGCGTGCTGGGGCCCGCCATGGCGGCCATCAGCCTCGGGCTGGTCGGTCACGCCGGCATCGGCGAACGGCTCGGACGCAATGCCCGCTTCGCCTCGATCGGGACCGGGCTTGCCGCGGCCGCCATGGGCGCTTTGGGTTACCTGACTTCCCCCCGGTACGTCTTCTTTGCCACCGCGGCGCTGATCGTGCCGACGCTCATCGCGCTTTTCCACATCCGCCCCGGCGAAATCGATCCGGAACGAGCACACGGCGGCAAGCACGGCATGGGACTGCGCAAGCTCGGGGAAGGGCTGTTGTCTCTTCTCGGGAATCGTCCACTGGTGATTCTGGCGGCCTGCGCCCTGCTCTTTCATCTCGCCAACGCGGCCATGTTGCCGCTGATGGGAAGCCTGCTCACGACCCGATCGAGCGATTTGGCAACCGCATTGATCGCCGCCTGCATCGTCGTGCCGCAGCTGGTGGTGGCGGCGTTCGCCCCCTGGGTCGGACGACACGCCGAGCAATGGGGACGCCGGCCCCTGCTGCTCCTCGGCTTTGCCGCCTTGCCGCTTCGGGGCGTGCTGTTCGCCACGGTCACCGATCCGTTTTTGCTGGTTGCCGTCCAGCTGCTGGACGGGATCTCCGCCGCCGCGCTCGGCGTGCTGGTCCCGCTCGTGATCGCCGACGCGACGCGCGGCACCGGCCGCTTCAATTTGGCGCAGGGGATCGTCGGCAGCGCGGTCGGGATCGGAGCCTCGCTCAGCACCACGCTTGCGGGCTACATGAGCGATACCCTGGGCAGCGGCGCTGCCTTCTGCGGACTTGCCGTCCTCGGATTCGCCGGCTTGGTTGTGGTCTGGGCCTGGTTGCCGGAGACCCGGCCGGACGTGGTGGATTCCTAGCCGAACCTGCGCGCTTTCGGGACCACGCGAATTCAGCCCCGGGGTTGCGCCGAGGCGGCGCCTTCGGGGTGCAAACCCTGCACGGCGACCAGCTTGGGGCGCGGCGCCCTCTCCTCCATCAGACTGCGGTAGACCGCAAGGTAATCCTTTGCCATACGGCGAGCCGTGAATCGCTCCTCGAACCGCTTGCGCACCCGCTCGCGGGACAATTGCGACAGCCGGTTCACCGCGCCGATGGCGCTCGTCTCGTCTTCGACGACAAAGCCGGTCAGACCGTCTTCGATGATTTCCGAGACCGACCCGCGATTGAAGGCAACGACCGGCGTTCCGCACGCGAAAGCCTCGATCATGACCAGGCCGAACGGTTCTGGCCAATCGATCGGCATGATCAAGCCGATCGCGCCACTGAGGAACTCCGATTTCTCCCGGTCGCTGATCTCCCCGATATATTCAACGAAGGGCAGGCTCAGCAGCGGGCGAATCTCCGTCTCGAAATAGTCGACGTCCACCCGATCGACTTTCGCGGCGATCTTCAGCGGTATCTCGCAACGGGCGGCGATGCGGATGGCGCGATCGACGCATTTTTCGGGAGCTATGCGCCCGAGGAAAGCCAGATAGCTGGGTTTTACGGGCCGGGGACGCAGGAGATTCTCCGGCAGCCCGTGGTGAACGGTGCGGACCCAGCGGGCTTGCGACACCGGCCGGCGCTGGGCGTTCGAAATCGAAATCACCGGAATCGATGCGAACGTGGTGAAAACCGGCTGGTGTTCCGGCAGATCGAGCCGCCCGTGCAGCGTCGTCACGAAGGGGGTCGGCTGACGCGAGAACAGCGAGAACGGATAATAATCCAGGTGAAAATGCAGGAAGTCGAACTCTGCGGCGCGTTGGCGCACGCGTTCGAGCATCATCATGTGCAACGCATTGGGATCGCGGATCGAGCCGTCCAGGCGCAATGCCTTCGGCCACATCGGCTCCAACGTGCCCGAAGTGCGGGAATCTCCGCTGGCAAATAGCGTCACGTCGTGGCCGAGCGCGACCAGTTCCTCGGTCAGCCAGTGAACCACGCGCTCGGTACCGCCGTAGAGCTTCGGCGGCACGGCCTCGGTCAGCGGCGCTACCTGGGCGATGTGCATGAAAATGGCCTCCTCTCGCTCGGCAACCCTTGGAGCCACTCGTTCAGGGACGAGAAGGGATGCCCCCCACGCATGTCTAAACCGGCTAACGCCGCGAAAGTTCCGGCAACCAATCCGGCGGGTGTGGCGTTGAGGCGTGGATAGCTCGACCGGAGCTGCGGGGGTTCGTGGCAACGCCGCCCCGCCGGTCCACGTCGGCGCACGTGATGGAGGCGGGGGTACCATGGAATTGCTCTGTGCTTACGCCAACCGGCCGGTGGCTTTCTTCCTGCGCTACGTCCGCTTGCGGCCAGTCTCCCATGCGCTGATCCTCGCTGCGGTACTCGCCGCGGTGATCTGCTCGGTGAGCACCCAGTACGGCGTCAAGTTCCTGGTCGACACGCTTTCGGGCAGAGGCGGCGGCGCCGAGAACATCTGGACGGCGTTCGCGCTGCTGCTCTCCCTGATCGCCGCCGACAACCTGCTGTGGCGCGTCGCCAGCTGGATCGCGAGCTTTACGTTCGTGGCGGTCACCGGCGATCTGCGCAGCGACCTGTTCCGCCACCTCACCGGACACGCGCCGAGCTATTTCACCGAGCGGCTGCCCGGAATGCTGACCAGCCGCATCACCGCGACCTCGAACGCCGTGTTCACGGTCGAGAACATGTTCGTCTGGAACGTGCTGCCTCCCTGCGTGGCGACGGCGGGCGCCATCATTTTCGTCACCACCGTGAGCTGGCAAATGGCCGCCGGGCTGACGCTGATCGCGGCAATTCTCGTGCTGGCGATGTTCCGTCTGGCCGCTGCCGGCAGGCCGCTGCACCACGATTTTGCCGACAAGGCCGCGGCGGTCGACGGCGAGATGGTGGATGTCATCGGCAACATGCCCCTGGTGTGGGCGTTCGGCGGGCTCAAGCGCGAATATCGCAGGTTCGACGGCACGGTCGGGCGCGAAATGGGCGCGCGGCGGCAGAGCCTGCTCTATCTGGAGAAGGTCCGCCTATTGCACGCGCTGATCACGGTGGTGCTGACGATCGGTCTCGTGGCCTGGGCGCTCGTGCTGTGGGAGCACGGCCGCGCCACGACCGGACAAGTGGTGCTGGTCTGCACGCTGGGCCTGTCGATCCTGCATGCCACCCGGGACCTCGCGGTGGCTCTGGTCGATGTGACCCAGCACATGGCCCGCCTTTCGGAAGCGCTCGCGACGCTGCTGGTCCCGCACGAGCTGCGCGACCACCCGCAGGCGGCGCCATTGGTCGGCAAGGGTGCCAGCGTCGCGTTCGAAAACATCGGATTCAAATACCCGGACGGCCGCAAGGTCTTCGAGAATTTCAGCCTCACGCTGCGGCGCGGCCAGCGCGTGGGCTTGGTGGGGCCCTCCGGCAGCGGCAAATCGAGCTTGTTCACGCTGCTGCAGCGGTTCTATGACGTGCAGCGCGGCCGCATCCTGATCGACGGCCAGGACATTTCCCTGGTCACCCAGGAGAGCCTGCGCGCGGCGATCGCCGTGGTGCCCCAGGATATCTCGTTGTTCCATCGCTCGCTCCTGGAGAATATCCGCTACGGCCGGCAAGACGCATCGGAGGCGGAGGTGATGGACGCGGCGATCGCGGCGCGTTGCGACACCTTCATCGAGGCGCTGCCGAACGGGTCGGCAACCATCGTCGGGGATCGCGGCGTGAAGCTTTCCGGCGGACAGCGGCAGCGGATTGCGATCGCGCGCGCCTTTTTGAAAGATGCGCCGATCCTGCTGCTCGACGAGGCAACTTCGGCGCTCGACAGCGAATCCGAGGAAGCGATCCGCGAGGCGCTGGATCGCCTGATGCGCGGCCGCACGGTCATCGCCATCGCGCATCGGCTGTCCACCTTGCGCAATTTCGAGCGAATCGTCGTGCTGATGGCGGGCAAAGTCGTTCAGGACGGCCCGCCGGAGAAGCTGATGCGCGGCGACGGCATCTATCGCGAATTGGTGAAGCGCGAGGTGTTGCGTCTGCCGCGTCAGGCTGCTTAATACCGCGGTACCGGGGCTACCCGTGAGTCGGTGACGACGCCGCGCGCGAGAACCCGGTTCGCCTGTGCGGGCGAGCGGCGGTGGTTCGGAGCGATCTTCTGCCACATCCGGGGTCGGCGGCGGCGTTGTCCGGTCGAGCGTTTTGGTTGCGGGATCTCCCGAAGCATCCCGAAGCATAGCGGCAGCCGCGGCTTGTAGTGCTCCAGCCCAATCATCGTGAAGCTTGAGGGAGAGATGCCGACCGAAAGCGCTGCCAAGGCAAGCCTATCGCTGGTCGAAGCCGTCGCCGAGGATCCGTTCTACATTCCCGCCACCGCGCTCACGTCGCGGCCGCGGCGGATCTTGAAGCATGGCGACAGCTTCATCGTGCTCGACAGCCACGGCGACATCGGCGCCACGTCGGGCGGCACCGATGGGCTGTTCCACTGCGACACCCGCTTCCTGTCGAATCTCGAGTTGCGCGTCCAAGGAATGGCGCCGCTGCTGCTGGGCTCGAGCATTCGCGACGACAATTCCGTGTTCAGCGTCGATCTGACCAATCCGGATATCTACGAAAACGATCGCATCGTGTTGGAACGGGACACCCTTCACATCGTCCGCACCACCTTTCTCTGGCATGCGACCGCTTATCAACGGCTTGCGGTGAAGAATCACGGCGACCGGCCGATCGCGATCCAGCTGGCCGTCGGCTTCGGCAACGATTTCGCCGATCTGTTCGAGGTACGCGGCACGCGGCGCCAGCGCCGCGGCAAATCCCGATCCTACACCGTCGATGCGGGCGAGGTGTTGCTGGAGTACCAGGGCCTCGACAACGAGCTTCGCAGCACCCGTGTGCTGTTCGATCCGGCGCCGACACGGCTCTCCGATCGCGCGGCTTCGTATCGGGTGATGCTCGGCTCCAAGCAGAGCCTGGCGATCTTCGTGAGAATCGAGTGCAATCCTGCGGAGGTCAGCCGGAGCCCGCGGTTCTTCCGGGCAATGGTTGCGAGCCGTCGCGCGCTCAAAGCGGCGACCCGACACAGCGCGACGGTTCAAACTTCGAACGACGTCTTCAACGAGGTCCTGTGCCGGGCGATGGCCGACCTCTACATGCTGATCACCGATACGCCGCAAGGACCTTATCCGTATGCCGGCATTCCCTGGTATTCGACCACGTTCGGCCGCGACGGCCTGATCACCGCGCTGGAGATGCTGTGGCTCGACCCTGCGATCGCGCGCGGGGTGCTGCGCCGGCTCGCCGCGCATCAGGCCAAGTTCGACGACCCCGAGAACGACGCGCAGCCGGGCAAGATTCTGCACGAGATGCGCGGCGGCGAGATGGCGGCTCTGCGCGAAGTGCCGTTCGGGCTGTATTACGGCAGCGTCGATTCGACCCCGTTGTTCGTGCTGCTCGCCGGGCTGTATGCGGAGCGCACCGGAGATCTTGCGACATTACGCGAATTGTGGCCGTCGATCGAAGCCGCGCTGGCGTGGATCGACGGCCCGGGAGATCCCGACCGCGACGGCTTCGTCGAGTATTACCGCGCGACCGAGCAGGGCCTCGCCAACCAGGGCTGGAAAGATTCGTATGACGCCGTCTTCCACGCCAACGGCCGGCTGGCGGAAGGACCGATTGCGCTCGCCGAGGTCCAAGGCTACGTCTACGCGGCCAAACACCTCGCCGCCGAATGCGCGAGGCGATTGGGCAATCTCGACAAGGCCGCCGCGCTCGAAGCGCAGGCGGTGCGGCTTGGGGAAGCATTCGAGGCGGCGTTCTGGCGCCCGAAGCTCGAGACCTATGCGCTGGCGCTCGATGGCGCGAAGAAGCCGTGCGACGTGCGCAGCTCGAATGCCGGACAGCTGCTGTTCACCGGCATCGTTCGGCCCGAGCGCGCCATCCAGGTGGCGGAAGGGCTGCTGCGACCGCAATTCTTCTCGGGCTGGGGCATTCGCACGGTGTCGAGCAAGGAACGTCGCTTCAACCCGATGTCCTATCACAACGGATCGATCTGGCCGCACGACAATGCGCTCATCGCGCTCGGATTCGGCCGCTATGAGCTCAAGAGCGCCGTCGCGCAGGTGTTCACCGCGATGTTCGAGGCGGCCGCCTATATGGATCTGCGGCGCTTGCCGGAACTGTTTTGCGGCTTCCAGCGGCGGCGCGGGCGCGGACCCACGCTCTATCCGGTCGCTTGCTCGCCGCAGGCATGGGCGGGCGGCGCGCCGTTCCTGATGCTGCAGGCATCGCTGGGCCTCGAGTTCGACGTTGCTCGCAACGAGATCCGTCTGCGCAGCCCTTGCCTGCCGCCGTTCCTGGAGGAGGTCGCCGTGTCCGATCTCAGGCTCGGGGATTCCAGCGTCGATCTCACGGTCCATCGCGAACCCGACGGCAAAGTCTCGCTCCGCGTCGGCCGCAAATCCGGCAACGTCCAAATAGGGCTGGTCTGAACCCGCCTCTCACCACGCCGGTGATCTATCTCTATCTGGATCGACTCAATCGGCGACTCGGCAGGCGCCGCCGCGGCCCCGTCGCGGTCCAAGACGTCGCGGCCGAATGATCGGTTGCCGACGGTCCGCGCTCGAGCCTCGGTGGTCGCCGGTGTGCCGATCGGCATGGGCGGGTTTGGTCGATGATCGATTTGGGCTCGAAGTTGTGAACTTCCGAACGCAGTCGGTCCCGTTTCCGATTCCTGCCATGATTGCGCCAAAAATGCCGCCATAGGGTCAATTTGCAGCCATGGTGCTCGGCGGATATTCCTGCAGATTGCATGGCAGGAGGACGCAATGCTCGGCGTTCGCTTCGGTGCTGTGTGCACGATTGTACTCGGAGGCATGCTGGTCTCGTCGGCCGCTCACGCGGCTCAGGCCTGCGATCAACGTTTTCCGCGGACCTGCAAGCCGGCGGCCGCGCAAAACAGCCGTGAAGCGCCGAAGGCAACGAGCGCGCAACGCGCCGCAACCCCTATTCGCTCGCGCCGCGTGGCGCGCCATCGCCAAGGCGTGAGACACGCGCAATCGGCAAGGCCGGCTCGGCGCACGACAGAGAGCTCCGTCAGGCCGCCCATCGTGCCGCATGTGGAAGAAACTTCGCCCGCGGCGCGGCGCTTCAGCGAGTTCGTGAGTCCGCGGCTGCTCGCCGCCAATCCGGTCGAGGAATTCCACAAACCCAGAATGAACGTGTCGGAACTTTCCGGCCAAACCGCCTACCCCGTGGTCGACCGCATGGAGCGGGAACCGAGCGCCGCGGCCATCGACCCGGCGCGAGCGGCCGCGCGCGACACCTTTGACGAACTGGAGCCTGCCGAACCCGCGCGGGCCGCCAACCAACAAACGCCTGCCGTCCCCCGCGCCGAGGCCAGTGCCCAACCCTCGGCCAACCTGGTTGGCCGCGCCGACGAGCACGATTCCTCCGGGGGGTCCGTCTCCTGGGTCAGGATCGTGTTTCTGACGTGGGGCGGTCTTCTCACAGTGGGATCGGCGTTGCGGCTGTTGATCGGGTAAGAGCCGAAGACGGCAACGACTGCCCGACTGCCGGCTGACCGCTGCATCTTCCCGGCACAAGCCGATCGCCTGCCAGTCCGCCTGCAAGTCGGCTTTGGCCGCGAACGCATGGCGTGTGTCCACGGCATGCAAACGCGATGCCGGAATCGGCCCTCACGACTTCAAATCTGTGTTCCGGAGCGGATCGGCCCGATAGATGAGCTCGGCACCCCGAGGCGAACAGGCATTTGCTGCTGTTGTCGGTTTGTCGAACCTGTCGGCGGGCCGCGCGGCGGCTGCGTGCACGCATCCCTCCTCGATCCTCTCGCCTCCGGCAATGCGGAGCAACAAAGGCTCGTTCTATCGCCTCGCTCGGGAACTCATCAAAGCTTGCACTTGCGTAAGGCAAATTCCCGGGACATGATGCTCGTCTTGTTTGACAGCCGTAAACGGTGATAAGATCAAATTCGCGTTTCAACTCAGATCGGAGATTCCAGTGGCCAAGAAGCGAGCAAAGCGGCGAGGATGGACCAGCAAAGACGTTCGCGAGCTGAAGTCGCAGGCGCGCGCACGGACGCCCGCCCGCGAGATCGGGCGAAAGCTCGGCCGGACCGAGGGAGCCGTACGGCAAAAGGCCTATGCGGAAGGCGTGTCCTTCAATTCCAGGACCCGCGCCCGCCGCAAGCGCAGAAAGTGACGGCGAGCAACAAATCCGGCGCGGATGCCGGGCTTGTTTGTTTGGCAGCTGCCGGCCGTTTGCAAGACGCATTGCACCCGTGACGCGCGGTGAAGGCGGCGCGGTGCGCGGCCTTCCAGCCTCTTCGATCCGGGAATCGCAGCGCTCGGCTGCGAAGCAAGGGTGGTCGTGACGGCAGGCGCGAGGGCCGCGCGGCGGCGCGCCGCCGGAAAATATTTCGGAATGAGCAGGCAAAGATCGCGCTCGAACCGATCGCCTGCGGAGCTTTGCGCGGATGGGCGAGGATATTCCCTTCGACAGAAGCTTTGATCTACCGGCGGGCCGGATCGAGGAGATCATGCCGGGCCTGCGTCGGCTGCTGGCCGACAACCCGAGCCCGTTCACCTTTAAAGGCACCGTGAGCTACATCGTCGGGCGCGGCCGCGTCGCGATCCTCGATCCGGGGCCCGAAGACGAGCAGCACATATCGCGGCTGCTCGACGCCGTGCGCGGCGAGACGGTCACGCATGTGGTCGTCACCCACACGCATCGCGACCATTCCCCGGCCGCGGCCCGAATCAAGGCGGCGACCGGCGCCATCCTCGTGGCCGAAGGGCCGCATCGCGCCGCGCGCCCGTTGCATCTCGGCGAAAATCACCGGCTCGAGGCCAGCGCCGATCTCGCGTTCCGGCCCGACCTCGCCATTCCCGACGGAGAAAGCGTCACCGGCGCCGGATGGACGTTAGAGGCCGTCGCGACCCCGGGCCACACCGCCAACCACATGGCATATGCCTACAGGGAAGCCGGCATCTTGTTCTCCGGCGATCACGTGATGGCATGGTCGACGCCGGTGGTAGCGCCTCCGGACGGCGCGATGGGCGACTACATGGCGTCGTTGAACAGGCTGTCCGAGCGCCCGGAGACCACGTACTTTCCCGGGCATGGCGGCGCCGTCCGCGATGCCCGGCGTTTCGTTCAGTTTTACATCCGACACCGGCAGGCCCGCGAAGCTTCGATTCTGCACCGGCTCGCCAAAGGCGCGGCCGACATCCCGACCATCGTGCGCGCGATCTATATCGGACTTGATCCGCGCCTCGTCGGCGCGGCCGGGCTCTCGGTGCTGGCGCATCTCGAGGATCTGGTTGCGCGCAGGCTCGTCGCGACCGAGGGCGAGCCCTCGATCCGAGGCGTCTATCGCCTGGTCGGGCCCTGAGGTTTCTTCGGCGCCGGTGCTTTGGCCGGAACGGCCTTTTTCCGCTTCTCCTCCTCGCTTCCGGCAGCGTCATCGATGTCTTCGATGAGCGCGCGAACCCGGGAGGCGTTGGCGCCGAGATCGCTGCGGCCATAGCGCGAAGCCGAGCGGACGTCGACGCGCGCCCCCTCCTGGGCTGGGCGGACGCGGACGACGACGTCGTCACGAAAACCCATGATCGGCGTGCGCGCCACCGCCTCGATCAAGCCGTCCCGACGTCCGGGCTGCGGCGGGCGGGCGTCGACGATGCGCCATTTGCGCCTGGTGATCACCGCGAGCGCGCTATCGTACGCTTCCTGCAGGGTCACGTTGAGCAGCAGCGGCTCGATATCCGGATAGGCGGCGCGCTGCAACTCGGCCGCGCGCAGCCCCGCGTACGTGATCGGATTGGATTCGCGCGAGCGCAGCCGCGCGATCGCCTCGAACCGAGGCGGATCGAGCGGGTCGGTGGTGACGTCGTTGATGGCGGGCAGGCGATAGGCCCGGGTGGCAAGGTAAGCCGGGTAGGCCAGGATCCCGATCCCGATCATCAGCGCGAGGACCGCATGGCCGCCCCCCCTTAGGCCCTCCCTCCAGATCACGATGAAGGCGCCGAACGCGAGCACGATGGCGACGACCGCCAGAGCCAGCGCACCGCCGAACGTCGCCAGGGCCGGCACCAGCTCCAACAGCCCCGAGCGCACGATGGTGATCGCCAGCAGCACGACCGGGATCGAGAACACGGCAACCCGTCGCGACCAGACCGCGAGACGGGAGAGCGGTTCCTCGAGAATGCGCGGACGGATCATGAGCGATATGCCGCGGCAGTTAATCCGGCTCGAGCCGAACCACGTTCGCGCCAAGCCATCCGCTCATTCCGCCGCGGTCGCGGTGGGTAGCACGTAATCGCCGAACCGCTCGCGCAGCGTGATCTTCTGGATCTTGCCGGTGGCGGTGTGGGGGATCTCATCGACGAAAACCACGTCGTCCGGCATCCACCATTTGGCGATCTTGCCCTCCAGAAACGCCAGGATTTCCGCCTTGTCGGCCGATTGGCCGGATTTCAGCACGACGATGAGCAGCGGCCGCTCGTCCCATTTGGGATGCTTGACGCCGATCACCGCCGCCTCGGCGATCTTGGGATGGGCGATTGCCAGATTCTCCAGATCGATCGTGGAGATCCATTCGCCGCCCGATTTGATGATGTCCTTGGAGCGGTCGGTGATCTGCATATATCCGTGCCGGTCGATCGTGGCGACGTCGCCGGTGTCGAAAAAACCCTCCGCATCGAGGATCTCGCCGCCCTCCCCCTTGAAATACGCCTTGGCGACGGCGGGTCCGCGCACCTTGAGACGGCCGAAGGTCTTGCCGTCCCAGGATAGCTCTCGGCCGGCATCGTCGGTGATTTTCATCTCGACGGTGAACGGGGTGTGGCCCTGCTTCTGCTGGACGTCGAGCCGCGCCTCGCCGGAAAGGTCCGCATAGGCGGGTTTGAGCGTGCACACGGTTCCCAGCGGGCTCATCTCCGTCATGCCCCAGGCATGAAAAACTTCGACGCCGTAGATGTCCTGGAACTTGCGCGTCATCTCCCGCGGGCAGGCGGACCCGCCGATCACCACTTTCTTCAGATACGGCAGCTTCGCGCCGGTCGCCTCGAGGTATTGGAGCAGCATGAGCCATACCGTGGGAACCGCCGCGGTGCAGCTGACCTGATAGCGATCGAGCAACTGATAGATGGATTCCCCATCCAGCTTGGGACCCGGCATGACGATCGCAGCGCCCGTCATCGGCGCGCTCAACGCCAGCGACCAGCCGTTGGCGTGAAACATGGGAACGACCGGCATGACGATTTCGCGCGAGGAAAGCCCGATGCAGTCCAGAGATATCGCCGTCATCGAGTGCAGGACATTCGAGCGGTGCGAATAGACGACGCCCTTGGGATTTCCGGTCGTGCCCGACGTGTAGCACATGCCGGCCGCGGTACTCTCGTCGAACTTCGCCCAGGTGAAATCGCCGTCGACCTCCGCGATCCAATCTTCGTAAGCCACGGCGTTGCGCAACGCGGTGTTCGGCATGTGGGCGGCGTCGGTCAAAATCACGTAGCGCTCGACCGACTCGAACCGATCCGCGAGCTTTTCCAGCAGCGGCACGAAAGTGAGATCCGTCATCATCACGCGGTCTTCGGCATGATTGACGATCCAGATGATCTGATCCGCGAACAAGCGCGGATTGACCGTGTGGTAGATCGCGCCGATCCCGAGAATGCCGTACCAGGCCTCGAGGTGCCGCCACGTATTCCAGGCGAGGGTGGCCACGCGATCGCCCATCCCGATGCCGTCGCGGGCCAGCCGTTGCGCCACCCGCAGCGCCCGCGCCCGCACCTGCGGATAGGTCGTGGCGTGGATTTCGCCCTCGACCGAACGCGAGACCACTTGCCGGTCGGCATGGTTGATGGCGGCGTGGTCGATGACCCGATGGCACAGCAGCGGCCAATCCTGCATCAAGCCCAACATGATGTTTCCTCCCAACGGGTGGCCTTTTTGCGTCCCCACGGTGAGCAGCTCGGGGGCAGCGCTCGCCGGCCGGCCCGAGCCGGAGACCCGCGCGAGTATACCGGAAGCCCGTCACGGCGTTGCGCGCGAGGCGCCGCAGCGGCGGCGAACACCTTGGCGATTGCTCCCATTGGGGTCCCGTGCTTCGTTCGGACGCGGCAAATATCGCCGGCTGCCATTCGCATAGAAGATCGTGCCATGCTCAGCAACCTCGCCGTTCGCGATATCGAGACCTTGGTCCATCCCTACACCAATCTGGCGGTGTTTCGCGAGACCGGGCCGCTGGTCATCGAGCGGGGCAAAGGCGTTTTCGTTTACGACAACCGCGGCAAGGCCTATCTCGAGGGCATGGCGGGGTTGTGGTGCGCGGCGCTCGGCTACGGCAATGAAGAGCTGGTCGAGGCTGCCGCTGCCCAGATGCGCAAGCTCTCCTTCGGCCATCTGTTCACCGGGAAGAGCCATGACCCGGCGATCGAGCTGGCGGAACGCTTGAAGGAAATCGCGCCGGTTGCGACCTCGAAGGTGTTCTTCTGCGCTTCCGGCTCGGAGGCCAACGATACCCAGATCAAACTCGTCTGGTACATGAACAACGCGCTCGGCCGGCCGAAGAAAAAGAAGATCATCAGCCGCATCAAGGCCTATCACGGGGTCACGATCGCGGCCGCCTCGCTCACCGGCCTGCCGAACAACCACGCCGATTTCGACCTGCCGATTGCCGGCATCCTTCATACCGCCTGCCCGCATCACTACCGCTTCGCCGCCGATGGCGAGAGCGAGGAGGAATTCGCCGCCAGGCTGGCGGGCGAGCTCGATCAGCTGATCACCCGCGAGGGCCCGGAAACCGTGGCGGCATTCATTGCCGAGCCGGTCATGGGGGCGGGCGGGGTGATCGTCCCGCCGCAGACCTATTTCCAAGGGATCGCGGCGGTCTGCGCCAAACACGACGTCTACATGATTGCCGACGAGGTGATCTGCGGGTTCGGCCGCCTGGGGACCCCGTTCGGATCGCAGGCGCTCGGGTTTCGGCCGGACGGCATCTCGGTAGCCAAGGCATTATCCTCCGGATACGCGCCGATCGCCGCCGTGCTGGTACCCGAACCCATGTACGAGGCGCTGCTGACCGAAAGCCGGAAGATCGGCACGTTCGGCCACGGCTTCACCTATTCGGGGCATCCGGTCGCCGCGGCCGTGGCGCTCAAGACCCTGGAGATCTACGCACGCGATCGCGTGATCGAGCAAGCCGCGGCAAAAGCCCCGCGATTCCAGGCCCGGCTTCACGCGCTCGGCGCGCATCCCCTGGTCGGAGAGGCGCGCGGAATCGGGCTGATCGGCGGGGTCGAGCTGGTTGCGGACAAGCGGACCAAGCGATCGTTCGACCGCGAGTGCGGCGTCGGCGCACGTTGCGTGCGCTTTGCCGAGGACAACGGGCTGATCGTTCGCGCGGTCGCAGGCGACGTGGTGTCGATCTGTCCGCCGCTCGTCATCACGACGCAGGAGATCGACGAGCTGTTCGATCGGCTGGCCCGGGCCCTCGATCAGACGCTCGATTGGGCGCAGAGCGAGCGGCTGCTCGCAGCCTGAACCGGCACCCGGCCCGCTTGCTCGGCGCCGCGGGTCCCCGACTCAGCTGTTGGGGCTGCCGTGATAGGCGACGCGCGGGCTTTCGGGGGTGAGCGGGGAATCTCCGTGCCCCACCGCAAGCACGACCACCGGCGCGCCGATCTTCACCCGATTAAACAGGTCGATCACGTCCTCGTTGGTCATGCGGATGCAGCCCGAAGAGATGGCGTGGCCGATATATTCCGGCTGGTTGGTGCCGTGGATCCGGTAGAGCGTGTCCCTGCTGCCCTCAAAGAGATACAGCGCCCGCGCACCCATCGGATTATGCGGCCCGGGGGCGACGAAATCCGGAATATTGGCGAGGCGGTGCTTGATCTCGGAGGTCGGCGTCCATGACGGCCATTCCTCCATGCGGCCGATCTTGGCCACGCCCGACCACGCCAGCGCCTCCTCGCCGACGGTGACCCCGTAGCGGATCGCCTTGCCTTGCGGCAGCACGTAGTAGAGGAACCGATTGTCGGAATCGATGACGACCGTACCGGCCGCCTCCCTGCGGTGATAGCCGACGATATGGCGCTGATATGTTTCGGGAATCGCCGCCTGGGCATAGGGCGCATTGGCCAGCAATTGCCGGTCCCTCGGCTTCAGATTGGCATCCGAAGCCGGCGCCAGCGTGGATTCCACGCACCCGCCGAGGGCCAAGCCGACCACGCCCAGCAGAACGAAGGCGACCCCACGTCCGATCATCGTTTTCCGTGTCCCCCTTTTGACCGAGATCATGGCGACCTTTCGGTGGGCTGTGTTAGCCGAAACCAAGTCGCCATACCAGATCCCCGGCGAGTTCGTCCGCATCGCGTCAAGAACTGTTGCAGGAAAGCCTCACCCCCGGGGCGCTATCCTCGCACGCAAGTTGGCACATCGTTGGTAAAGAACGCTTTACCTTGTTCTTCCTATCATCCGCCATGGGCGGCCTCGAAACGCAGACCACCGAAACACCGAGATAAATCCCAGAATGCGGCTTTTTTCCTGCCTATTTCCGCCCCAGTCGGCGCCCATCAAGCCCGCCGGACAATCGGGGCGCAACTACAAGTACCGGAGGAAAGCAATGAACCCAGAACGTCCGCCGCCGACGCCCCGCCATGACCGCGCCGATCTCCAGGAACACTACGGAGAAATCGGCATCTCGGCGGTTGCCGCCGCGGTCCGCTACCAGAGCGCCGCCCGCAATCCCGCCTACGCTCCCGTCGCACCCGATCCCGAGGCGCACGCCAAGATCGCCGAGCAGGCGATTTCGTAGAGCAGCCGGCGCAAACCGAAGCTACTTCGCCTGGAGGGGCGTCGCTTCCGGTCTCGCGGCTTCCGGTCTGGCCGCAGCGGGCGGCGCCGAGATTTTTCCCACGTCCCACGCACCAGCCTGGAGCCTTCCGGCGTGCCGCCGAGAGGTGCCAGCGGATCACACGTGCTGGCCGCCGTTGATATGAATCTCGGCCCCGTTCACATACGAGGAAGTCTCGGTGCACAGCACGTAAATGATCTTCGCGACCTCGTCCGGCGTGCCGAGCCGATGCAGCGGAATCTGCGCGACGATCTTCTCGGTTCCGGGGGACAGGATCGCGGTATCGATCTCGCCGGGCGCAATGGCGTTGACGCGGATGCCCAGCGCCCCGAAGTCGTGTGCCATCTCGCGGGTCAAGGAAGCGAGCGCCGCCTTGGAGGTGGCATAGGCGGCGCCCGCGAACGGATGCACCCGCGAGCCGGCGATCGAAGTCACGTTGACGACCGATCCCTTGGCCGCCTTGAGCTCCTCGATCAGCCCGCGCGCAAGCATGACGGGCGCGAAGAAATTCACCCGGAAGACCTGGCTCCAAACATCCAGCGTCGTCTCGATCGAGCCCAGCCGGGAGCCACCGTCGGCCTTGGGCGAGATGGCGGCATTGTTGACCAGCGCATGCAGATGACCGTGCTCGAGCCTGCGCTTGATCTCGGCAATGCCGACCGAGGTGTTGTGCGGATCCGCCAGATCGACCTGAATGTGATCCTCGGGACCGGCTTCCCAGGGGCACTCCTCCGGGAACGGGTGGCGTGAACAGGTGATGACCCGCCAGCCCGCGCTGGAGAATCGCTTCACCGTCGCGTGGCCGATGCCGCGGCTGGCGCCGGTCAATAGCAAGGTGCGGCGGGGTGTGTTCGGCATGAGCATCTCATATGGCGCCGCGGCATCTTCAGGGATAGAGCAACGCCTTGGTCCACGGCGCGGCCGGTCCGCCGCGCCGAAATTCCAGACGGTCGTGGAGCCGAAACGGCCGGGCGCACCAAAACTCGATGACGAGCGGCACGATGCGATAGCCCGTCCAGTTGGCAGGGCGGGGAATGGTGCCGATGTTGAACTTGGCTGTGTAGAGCGCCACCGCCTTCTCGAACGCATGACGGCTTTCGAGCGCCGACGACTGCTTGCTCGCCCAGGCGCCGATCTGGGCCAACCGCGGCCGGGTCGCGAAATAGGCGTCGGCTTCCGCGTCCTCGACTTTTTCGGCACTGCCGCGCAGGCGCACCTGGCGCGCGAGCGACTTCCAGTAAAAAACCAGGGCCGCCTTGGGGTTGGAGTCGAGTTCCCGCCCTTTTTGGCTGTCAGTATTGGTGTAGAAAACCAACCCGCGCCGGTCGAAATCCTTGAGCAGCACCATCCGCACATTGGGAAGCCCGTCGGCGTCGACGGTCGCCACCGCCATCGCATTGGGATCGACGGGCTCCGACTGCGTCGCCTCCTCGAGCCAGGCAGCGAGCAAAGCGAACGGATCGTCCGCGGCCATGAAATCACCGGACATTAACCACGCCGGGCGTTCTATCGTCTGCGACATTGCGCGGCGCATCCCTGGGGCTGGCCCGTGACCGGACGAGCGTTCTTCAAGCCTCGTTATAGTCGAAGGCGGAGCCTATGGCATCGATCTGCGCGGGCGACCAGCTTTGTCCTCGCCATCGCGCTGGGTTTGGCAGCCGGGGGCTGCAGCTACAAGCTCGGATCCCTGCTCAAGGACAAGGAACCGGAGAAGCCGACCTATACGGCCACGACCCCGCCCGGCGCTCGGACCGACCCCTCCGGCGAGCCGCCAGCCGGCGGGATGCCTCCGGAGGGAGATTTGGCGTTCGCCAGGGCGGCCGCCTCCGAGGCCCTGACCCGGAGCGGCAAGGACGTAAGCGTGCCATGGGAAAATCCCAGGACCGGAGCGCGCGGGACCGTCATCGCGCTCCCATCGGCTTCGACCCAGGACGGCGTTCCTTGCCGCGGTTTTCTGGTGAGCTATGTGCTCGAGGGCAATGAGTCGTGGCTCCAGGGGGAAGCCTGCCGCATGCATGAGGACAGGTGGGATGTCCGCAACCTGAGACCCTGGAAGCGCTCTTGAGTTCGGATCGAAGCAGCGCGTTGCTCCATGCCATGGGCGCTGCCGGATCATGTTGCGGCGCCCGCCAACCGCCCCCACATTGGAGCCAAACGGGGGCTGATGCCTCGCTTTTTCTCGAGAAATCGGAGCGGTTGGATGCGCGACCCCTATGAGGTCCTGGGGGTGCAAAAGTCGGCGAGTCCGGAGGACATCAAGCGAGCCTTCCGGCGCCTGGCGAAAAAGCTGCATCCCGACGCCAACAAGAAGGACGCGACCGCGGCAAAGTTTGCCGAGCTCAATTCCGCCTACGAACTGCTCGGCGACGAGAAGAAGCGCAAGGCGTTCGACCGCGGCGAGATCGATGCCGAAGGCAAGCCGCGATTCCACGGTTTCCAAACCGCGGGGGCCGGCCGCGGACCGGGCGGATTCGGACGCGAAGGCCATTTCGAGACCTTCACCTGGGGACCCGAGGGGTTCCGGCGCTCGACGGGCCGCGGCGGAGGATTCGGCCGGTTCGAAGATATCCTCGGCGATATGTTCGGCGCCACCGCTGCCGGCACTGGGCGGCGGCGCTCAGCCGAGGCCGAGGATTTCGACGCGATCCACCGTGGCCAGGATATCGCGGCCGCACTGACGATCACGCTCGAAGAGGCCGCCAAGGGCGCCATGAAACGCATGCGGCTGCCGACCGGCAAGGACGTCGACGTCAAGATCCCGTCAGGATTGACCGACGGCCAGCAGATCCGGCTGAAAGGCCAGGGCCTACCCGGACATGGCGGTCCTGCCGGCGACGCGTTGATCAGCGTCGGGATCGCCCCGCACCCGCTGTTCAAGACCGAGGGCGCCAATCTGCGCCTCGAGCTGCCGATTACGCTTTACGAGGCCGTCTTGGGAACGAAGGTTCGCGTTCCGACCCTCGAAGGCGCGGTGGAGCTGGCCATTCCGCCCGGCGCCGATGCCGGCCGCACGTTCCGGCTCAAGGGCAAAGGCCTGCCGATCCGCGGCGGCCGCGGCGATCTCTTCGTCACCACGCGCATCGTGCTCCCCGACCGCCCCGACCCCGAGCTCGAGGAGATGATGCGGCGCTGGCGCGAGACCAAACCTTACGATCCGCGCAAGACGACGGGGTGAGTGACAACCCCAACCTATTGGGTGCAGTGAGCTCGCACGTTTGGAGGCTCGCTCCCAGCACCTCCCCCTGAAAGGGGGAGGTCGACTCGGCCAAGTTGGATGTTTCCGACTTGGCCCAAAATATATCTGCCGAAATCGGCAACGGCCGATTTCGATTGGCGGTCGGGAGGGGGTCGCGATCCCCACCCCATCCCTCCCCTTTTCAGGGGGAGGGAGGAGATCGCGGCCTGCTCGGACCCGAACGCGATCGTCTCGCCGTATCTGCTCCGCTCAGCTGCTGCCTTTCCCCGGACCGCGGGTTTCGAGCTGGTCGTAGGCCGATTGCGCGATCATGCGCAGCCGGTCGCGGTCCGCGGGCCCGCTCATCACGTAGGCCCTGTTGCTGTCCACCCA
>WNFX01000029.1_pt1 | contig 96240 bp, 81 predicted proteins | sample 5400111 | NCBI WGS metagenome assembly WNFX01 (sample SAMN13153363, study PRJNA577476) | soil metagenome | isolation source: 40 cm soil or saprolite under grassland replicate 1 | place: USA:California | collected 2016-06-15
CTCTCGGTGATCGCGGCCGAGCTTGCCAGCTGCTCGTCAGCGCGGTCGATCACGGCACGCGCCCGGCTGACCAGCTCGTCGGCGCTTGCCTGGTGCGCCGTGACCATCGAGGTCGCGGCCGAAATCAGCCCTGCCAGCTTGGCCAGCACGTAGACGAACGCGCAGACTCCCACGGCGAAGAACCCGGCCGCTATCAGCGCAGCCAGCTGCCCGGCGTTCATCGTCGGCCGCTCCTGGTCGAAGGGATGCCCGTTATTGCGCCGACCTTACCCGTGTGCCTGCCCGCCTGGAGCACTACCAGGCAACAGGCGACCGTGCAGGTCCTGGCGCCGCGCTGGGCGCCGGCCCGCACCGCGCGGGCGGGCGGCATCCCGTCAGGGCGCCAGGGCCGGCCGCCGGCCAGGGCACCGGTCAGGCCCGGCCGGCCGGGTGGCAGGTGAGCCGCACCGGCGCCGCGCTACCCGTTGCCAAGAAAAGATCTTCTGTCAGCCGGCCGGCGGCTCGGTCACGCGCGGGCGGCCAGCGCGGTGACCCGCGGCCCGGCGGCCGATCAGCGGAGGTCAGCGGCGGAGCCGCCGGTGCCGCCGGTGCCGCCGGCCGTGCCGTCCGTGCCGTCCGTGCCAGCCGTGCCAGCCAAGATGGCGCGGATCCGCTCGGACCGGTCGGCGTACCTGGCCTCGGCGCCATGCCTGGACGGCTCGTAGTACCTGCGGCCGGCCGCCGCGTCGGGCAGGTACGCCTGAGCGACGACGCCCTCGGGGAAGTCGTGCGGATACCGGTAGCCCTTGCCGTGGCCAAGCCTGGCGGCACCGCGATAGCTGGCATCCCGCAGGTGCTTGGGCACCGGGCCGGTGCGCCCTGACCTGATGTCGTCGGACGCCGCCATGATCGCCATGGCGACCGCGTTGGATTTGGGCGCCAGCGCCAGGTGGATCGTCGCCTGCGCGAGGTTGAGCCTGGCCTCCGGCAGGCCGACGAACTCCACCGCGTGGGCGGCCGCCACCGCCACCCCGAGCGCCGCCGGGTCGGCCATGCCCACATCCTCGCTGGCGTGCACGATCAACCTCCTGGCGATGAACCTGGGGTCCTCGCCGGCCTCGATCATCAGCGCGAGGTAGTGCAGCGCGGCGTCCGCATCGCTGCCCCTGATGCTCTTGATGAACGCGCTGATCACGTCGTAGTGCTGGTCGCCGGCCCGGTCGTACCTGACGGCGACGGTGTCCACGGCCCGCTCGAGCTCGGCCACGTCGATCACGCCGCCGGCCGGGATCCCGAGCGCGGCCGCCTCCAGGTACGTCAGCGCTCGCCTTGCGTCGCCGCCAGCCAGCCGCAGCAGCAGCGCGGTGGCCTCGCCAGCCAGCGTCACCGAGCCGGCCAGGCCGCGCTCGTCGGTCACCGCCTGGCCGAGCACGGTGAGCATGTCGGCGTCGGCCAGCGGCTGCAGCCGCAGCAACAGCGACCTGGACATCAGCGGCCCGATCACGGAGAACGACGGGTTCTCCGTGGTCGCGCCGATGAACGAGACCCAGCGGTTCTCGACGGCGGGCAGCAGCGCATCCTGCTGTGCCTTGTTGAACCTGTGCACCTCGTCGATGAACAGCAGCGTCTGCCTGCCGGTCAGGCCAAGCTCGGTCCTCGCCGCGTCGATGGCCGCCCTGACCTGGGCTACTCCGGCGGAGACGGCCGACAGCTCGATGAACCGCCGGTCGGTGACCTGGCTCAGCACGTACGCGAGCGTGGTCTTGCCGGTCCCCGGCGGTCCCCACAGCAGCACCGACATCGGCGCCTGCGTCTCGACTAGCTTGCTCAGCGGCGAGCCTGGAGCCGTCAGCCTCGGCTGGCCGAGCACCTCGTCCAGGCGGCGCGGCCGCATCCGCACCGCCAGCGGGGCGATGGCCGCCGCCGCCTGCTCGCCTGCGGCGTCGAACAGGCTGGCACTGTGCGCAGACGGCGCTTCCCTGCGGGCCACAGCCCGACCCTACTCCGCACCGCGGACAGGGAGGACAAGCCAGTCAGCCGGCCGGGCTGGCCGCTGGTATCACGTCCACCCCGGCCTCCCTGCGCTGCGCGGCGGTGATCGGTGTCGGCGCGCCGGTCAGCGGGTCGTGCCCGGACGCCGCCTTGGGGAAGGCGATGACGTCCCTGATCGTGTCCCGCCCGGTCGCCAGCATCAGTAGCCGGTCCCAGCCGAACGCGATCCCGCCGTGCGGCGGCGGGCCGAACCGCAGCGCGTCGAGCAGGAAGCCGAACTGCGACCTCGCCTCTTCCCTGGACAGCCCGATCACGTCGAATACCTGCTGCTGCACGGCAGGCCGGTGGATTCTGATCGATCCGCCGCCGATCTCGGTGCCGTTGCAGACGATGTCGTAGGCGTCGGCCAGCGCTCCGGCCGGCTCGGCCGCGAACTTGTCTGCCCAGTCCGGCAGCGGCGCTGTGAACGGGTGGTGCACGGCGGTCCAGCCGCCAGCCCCGTCCTCTTCGAACATCGGCGCGTCCACGACCCAGGTGAACGCCCAGGCATTCTGGTCGATCAGGCCGCACCGCGCGCCGATCTCCAGCCGGGCGGCACCGAGCAGGCCGCGAGCCGCGTTCGGGGTCCCCGCGGCGAAGAACACGCAGTCCCCTGCCGCCGCGCCGGCCGCCGCGGCCAGGCCGGATCGCTCGTGCACCGGCAGGTGCCTGGCCACCGGCCCGGCGTCGGTCACCGTACCGTCCGGCCCGATCAGTACGTACGCCAGGCCGCGGGCGCCGCGCGACTTCGCCCAGTCCTGCCAGGCGTCGAGTTCCCTGCGGGTCTGCGCGGCCCCGCCCGGCATGACGACAGCTCCGACGTGCTGTGCCTGGAACACCCGGAACCCGGTTCCGGCGAAGTAGCTGGTCAGGTCCGTCAGCTCGGAGCCGAACCGCAGGTCGGGCTTGTCCGAGCCGAATCTGGCCATGGCGTCGGCGTAGGTGAGCTGCGGTATCGGCCGCTCGACCTGGTACCCGGCGATCGCCTGCCACAGCCGCTGCACCAGGTCCTCGGCCACATCGATGACGTCTGCCCTGGTCACGAACGACATCTCGATGTCGATCTGGGTGAACTCCGGCTGCCGGTCGGCACGGAAGTCCTCGTCGCGGAAGCAGCGCACCAGCTGGTAGTAGCGTTCCATCCCGGCCACCATCAGCAGCTGCTTGAACAGCTGGGGTGACTGCGGCAGCGCGTACCAGCTGCCAGGCTGCAGCCGCACCGGCACCAGGAAGTCCCGCGCGCCCTCGGGAGTGGACCTGGTCAGGAACGGGGTCTCCACATTCACGAAGCCCCGCTCGGCCATCATCTCGCTGACCAGGTAGGCGGCCGCGGACCTGGCGCGCAGCGCCGCTGCCAGCTCGGCCCGCCTGATGTCCAGGTACCGGTACCTGAGCCTGACGTCCTCGTTCAGCTCCTGGCCGCCCTCGATCGGGAACGGCAGCGGATCGGACTCGGAGAGCACCTCGAACTGCGCGGCCGCGACCTCCACCTCGCCGGTCGGCAGCTCGGGGTTCTCGTTCCCGGCCGGCCTGCCCCGCACCTCGCCGGTGATCCGCACGCAGAACTCGGCGCGTAGCTCATGTGCGGCATCGTCGGCTCGCAGCACCACCTGGACCACCCCTGAGGCATCCCGCAGGTCAATGAAGACCACGCCGCCGTGGTCCCTGCGCCTGGCTATCCAGCCCGCCAGCGTGACCTGCTGCCCGGCATGCGAGGCGCGGAGCGTCCCGGCCTCGTGCGTGCGGATCATCGCTCATCGCCCTTCTGTAGAAACCATCGGCAGCACGGCGGCAGCCGCGCGCTGCCGTCCGCTGACCCGCGGTGCTCAGCGGCCGGCCCGCTCCGCCGCCGGGCCCAGGCCGGCTTCGCTCGCCTGCCTCACAGCCCTCGCCGTGGGCCCGCGGCCGGCGCCAGGCCGGCCAGGAACGGGTTGGCCGCCCGCTCGGCGCCGATTGTGGTCTGCGGCCCGTGCCCGGCGAGCACGACGGTCTCGTCGGGCAGCGGCAGGCAGACCCTGGCCAGGCTATCGAGAATCGTGGCGTAGTCGCCGCCGGGCAGGTCGGTGCGCCCGATCGAGCCGGCGAACAGCAGGTCGCCGCTGAACAGCGGGCCGACCTCGGCCACGGGTCCGGCCAGGTCAGCCGCCCCTGCCAGGCCAGGGGCCGGGCCCGCTGCCGGGGCGTGGGCCTGGGCCTGGAGCGGCAGCCGGAACGTCACCGATCCTGGAGTGTGCCCTGGCGCGTGGTCGACCACCAGGGTGATCCCGGCGAGCTCAACCCGCATGCCGTCGGCGAGCTCGATCAGGTCATCGGGCTCGCTCAGCCTGATCCCGCCGAACAGCTGCCGGTCGGCCTGCAGGGACAGGCCTTTGGCCGGGTCGGTGAGCAGCGCGCGGTCGGCGGGATGGATGTAGGCAGGGATGCCGCGGGCACCGCAGACCGGCGCGATCGACCAGATGTGGTCGATGTGCCCGTGGGTGGCAAGCACGGCCACCGGCCGCAGCCGGTAGCGCTCGGCGAGCGCGTCAATCCCCGGCCCGGCGTCCTGGCCGGGGTCTATGATCAGGCATTCCTCGCCAGGGCCGGTCGCGACGAGGTAGCAGTTCGCGGCGAATGACCCTGCGGGGAATCCGGCGATCAGCACGGTCACCTCCTGATCGCGCGCTGCCTGCCGCGGCTCGCGTGCTCCGGGCGCTGGTCGATGCCGTCCAGGTTACCGGGCGGCGGACCGCCGCCAGTTGGCCGCGCCCGCGGGCCGCGCCAGCGGGTCACGGGGCGGCCGCAAGCAACGGGACGGCGGCGGTTGGTGCGTCTATCCGGTAACACCGGGCCTGCGCACCGGCAACTCCCAGATACCATGCGCGAGGTTTTCCAGAACACCACGACAGGGTTGATAGCGGGAGGCTGGACGAGTGGCGGGTAAGAAGGAGCGCCAGCGCAGGCTCGCCAGAGAGCGCTACGAGCGGCGGCTTGCGCGCGAGGCGCAGCATCAGCAGCAGGTCCGCACCATCACGAAGTGGACGGCGGTGGTGGTGGTGCTGCTTGCCATTGCCGGCGCGGTGGTCGCCGCGGTGGTCGGGCTCGGATCGAACGGCAAGTCAAGCGCGGCGCAGTCGTCGCCCTCACCAAGCGTCAGCGCCACGCCTACTCCCACGCCGACCCCGACCGGCCCGGTGACCTCCTGCAACTACACCAAGGCGCCGCCGCCCAAGCCGCTGCCAGGGTCGCGCAGCTTCGGGCTGCCGCCAGCCAAGCCCGACTACAAGGCGGCCTACCAGGCGACGATCAAGACCAACCGCGGCAGCATCGTCATCGACCTGCTGAACTCCAAGGCGACCTGCACAGTCAACTCGTTCGTATTCCTGGCCGGCAAGGGATACTTCAACGGTATCCATTGCCACCGGCTGACCACGGCCGGGATTTATGTGCTGCAATGTGGTGATCCGACCGGCACCGGCCAGGGCGGGCCCGGTTACGAATTCGCCGACGAGAACCTGGCCGGAGCGACCTATCCCGCTGGTGAGGTGGCCATGGCTAACGCGGGTCCTGGCACCAACGGCAGCCAGTTCTTCCTCGTCTACCAGAACACCAGCCTGCCTCCGTCCTACACGCCGTTTGGCACTATCGTCAGCGGCCTCAATATCATCCAGATGGTGGCAAAGGCCGGCACCGACAACGCCAACGGGAAGGGTGACGGCCATCCGAAAGACAAGGTCGTCATCGAGAGCGTCACGATCAAGAAGACCTGACACTCAGCGTCCGTCAGGTACCGAGCAGGAGGTACGCGGTGAGTACCGGAAGCCATCCGTGGGGCCGGGTAGCCGAGGACGGCACCGTCTATGTGCGCACCGCAGAGGGCGAGCGCGTCGTCGGAATCTGGCAGGCCGGCGGCCCTGACGAGGCGCTCGCGTTCTTCACCCGCAGGTACGACGCGCTGGCGACCGAGGTGAACCTGCTCGAACGGCGGATCGCGACTACCGATCTGGCGCCCGGACAGGCCAAGGCGACGATCGCCAGGCTGCTCGGCACCATCGCGGAGGCGAAGGCCGTCGGGGATCTTGATGGGCTGGCCAGGCGGCTTGACGCGCTTGCCGAGCAGGCCGAGCAGCGGCGCGAGGAGCACAAGGCCGCCCGCGACCAGGCGCGCGCCGAGGCCATCAATACCAAGGAGCTGCTGGTCACCGAGGCGGAGCAGATCGCCGCTGAGGCGACCCACTGGAAGTCGAGCGGCGAGCGGCTCAAGGAACTGCTCGAAGAGTGGAAAGCCGCCCCGCATGGCGACCGCGCGGCCGAGGCCGCCCTGTGGAAGCGCATGTCGGCGGCCCGCAGCGTGTTCGCCAAGCGCCGCAAGAGCTACTTCACCACGCTGGAGGGAGAGCGCGGGGAGGTCAGGGCGCGCAAGGAGAAGCTTGTCGCCAGGGCCGAGGAGCTGGCGGCCTCCACCGACTGGGCGGCCACGGCCGCGGCTTACCGTGAGCTGATGGCCTCGTGGAAGGAGGCCGGGCGGGCCGACCGGGCCACCGAGGACGAGCTGTGGAAGCGGTTCAGGGCCGCGCAGAACGCCTTCTTCGAGGCCAGGTCGGCTGTGCTGTCCGCGAAGGACAACCAGCTGCGCGAGCACGCCGCGGCCAAGGAGCAGCTGCTCAGCGAGGCTGAGGCCCTGCTGCCGGTCACCGACGCCAAGGCCGCGCGCAATGCGCTGCGCTCGATCCACCAGCGCTGGGACAAGATCGGGCCGGTCCAGCGGGAGGCCCAGGAGCGGCTTGAGGGCGGCCTGCGCAAGGTGGACGAGGCGGTACGCAGGGCCGAGGATGTGCAGTGGCGCCGGTCCAGCCCAGAGGCACTGTCCCGCGCCAGGGACACGGTCGCCCAGATCCGCAAGACGATCGGCCAGCTGGAAAAGCAGCTCGCAGAAGCGGCCGAGCGCCACGACGAGCCTGCCCGGCAGCGCGCCGCCACCGCCCTGGCCACCAGGCGCGCCTGGCTCGCCGAGGCAGAGAAGACACTCAACGACCTCACCGGCTAACCCGCCCGCTCAGGACTGACTCGGGCCGGGCGGCTTGGGGCCGGGGCGGATCTGGGCTAGCTGGTCACCCGGCGAGCGTCGTAGACGCCGTCGATGTTGCGAACCGCCTTCAGGACGTGCCGCAGGTGCTCGGGATCGCCCATTTCGAAGGTGAACTTGCTGAGCGCAACCCGATCGCGGCTGGTGGTCACGGCCGCCGACAGGATGTTGACGTGCTGATCGGAAATGGACCTGGTGATGTCGGACAGCAGCCCGGTCCGGTCTAGCGCCTCCACCTGGATCGCGGCGAGGAAGCGCGAGCTCTCCCTGGGCGCCCAGCGAACCTGCACCACGCGCTCGGGCTGGGACGAGATCAGGTGCCTGACGTTCACGCAGTCCGTGCGGTGCACCGATACCCCGTTGCCGCGGGTGACGAAGCCGGCGATCTTGTCGCCGGGGACTGGCGTGCAGCACTTGGACAGCCTGGCCCAGACGTCGGCAGCGCCCTCGACCGACACCCCGGAGTCCCCGACCGCGGGACGCGGGACTGGCGGCCCGGTGACCGTCGTCGCCTCGGCCAGGTCCTCATGCGCTCCGGCCAGGCCACCGGCCGACTTGACCAGCTTGGCGACCACCGACTGCGCGCTCACGTGACCGTCGCCGACGGCCGCGTACAGGCCGGCCAGGTCCGGGTAGCGCAGTTCGAGCGCGATCGCCTGCAGAGCGTCGGCCGTGGCCAGCCGCTGCAGCGGGAGGCCCTGCTTGCGCATGGTCCGCGCGATCATCGCCTTGCCGGTATCGGCCGAGGCCTCACGGCGTTCCTTGGAGAACCAGTGCCGGATCTTGTTGCGCGCCCGCGCGCTCTTGACGAAGCCGAGCCAGTCCTGGCTTGGCCCGGCGTCCGGCGCCTTTGAGGTGAGGATCTCGACGGTCTCGCCGTTGCTCAGGGCTGATTCCAGCGGCACAAGCCGGCCGTTGATCTTGGCTCCGATGGTGCGGTGCCCGACCTCGGTGTGGATCGCGTAGGCGAAGTCCACTGGCGTGGCGCCCTGCGGTAGCGCGATCACCTCGCCGCGCGGGGTGAAGACGTAGACTTCGGCGCTGCCGACCTCGAACCGCAACGATTCGAGGAATTCCGCCGGGTCGGCGGTCTCCCGCTGCCAGTCGACCAGCTGCCTGAGCCAGTCCAGGTCGGACGGGCTGCGGCCGCTGGCGAGCTCCTCCTTGTACTTCCAGTGCGCGGCGACGCCGTACTCTGACCGCCGGTGCATGCCCCAGGTCCTGATCTGCAGCTCGACCGGCTTCCCGCCAGGCCCGATCACGGTGGTGTGCAGCGACTGGTACATGTTGAACTTCGGCATCGCGATGTAGTCCTTGAACCGGCCGGGCACCGGATTCCACCTCGCGTGCACGCAGCCGAGCACCGCGTAGCAATCGCGCACCGAGTCCACGAGCACCCGGATCCCGACCAGGTCATAGATATCGTCAAAGCCGACATTCCTGGCGATCATCTTCTGGTACACCGAATACAGGTGCTTCGGCCTGCCGGTGACCCGCGCCTTGATCTTGGCATCCCTCAGGTCGGCCGAGACCTCCTCGATCACCTCCTGCAGGAACGCCTCGCGGCGCGGCGCGCGCTCGGACACCAGCCGCGCGATCTCGTCGTAGCGCTTCTGGAACAGCGTCGCGAACGCCAGGTCCTCAAGCTCCCACTTGACGGTGTTCATCCCGAGCCGGTGCGCCAGCGGCGCGAAGATCTCCAGCGTCTCCCGCGACTTCTGCTCCTGCTTGGGCCGCGGGTGGTACTTCAGAGTCCGCATGTTGTGCAGCCGGTCGGCCAGCTTGATGACCAGCACCCGGATGTCCCGCGACATCGCGACTACCATCTTGCGCACGGTCTCGGCCTCCGCGGCCTCGCCGTACTTGACCTTGTCCAGCTTGGTCACGCCGTCCACCAGCACGGTGATGTCCTCGCCGAAGTCGGCGCGCAGTTCGCTGAGCGTGTAAGGGGTGTCCTCGATGGTGTCGTGCAGCAGCGCAGCGCACAGGGTCTCGTGATTCATGCCAAGCTCGGCCAGGATGGTGGCGACCGCGAGCGGGTGGGTGATGAACGGATCACCGCTCTTGCGGAACTGGCCGGCGTGCCACTTCGCTGCGACGTCGTAGGCACGCTCGATCAGCCGGATGTCCGCCTTGGGATGCGTCGTGCGCACCGTCTTGACCAGCGGCTCAAGCACCGGGTTGACCGCTCCGCCCCGGGGCGAGCCGAACCTGGGCCGCCGCCGCCTGACGCCCGGGTGGCCGTTGCCGCCCGCGGGCACGGAATCCGCGGCGGCGGCGCAGTCGGCCTGCGCCGGGTCCTGCGACTCGGCGGGCGGCGGGGACGAAGCTCCCGGTGCGGGCCGTGGCCTGGCCGGCCGCACGCCCTCGGCACCGGCGGGCACACCAACGGCCGGAGTCACCCGACTGCCCGATACCCGCGGCTCCCTGTCTCCGGGACCGCGCTGCCCCGTGGCCGCCTGGGTGACTCCGCCATCGGCCGTCCCGGCCGTTGCCACGTCACCGGCCACCTGCCGCTCCTCGCGTCAGCTGAGCACCCAGTCTATCCAGGCACCCACCGGACACGGGCCGGTCTGGTCCGGCCTGCGGTCTCGGGCCGGGCCGACCGCGGCTCACAGGGCAAGCAGAGCGCGGATGTCGATTCCTGGCAAAGCGGCCCGGCCGCCGAGGAACCCAAGCTCGATCAGCACGCCGAGCGCGGTGACCTCGGCGTCGCAGCGGCGGATGAGGGCCGCCGTCGCCGCCGACGTGCCGCCGGTCGCCAGCACGTCGTCGATCATCAGCACCCGGTCACCTGGCTGGAACGCGTCGACATGCACTTCGACCGCCGAGGTCCCGTACTCAAGCTGATATGTCTGCGCGTGCGTCGGGCCAGGCAGCTTGCCCTGCTTGCGCACTGGCACGAAGCCGACTCCGAGCAGGTAAGCGACCGGCGCGGCCAGGATGAACCCGCGTGCCTCGATCCCGGCGACCTTGTCGACGGGCTCGTGGCCAGACGCGAGCGCCTGGACCGTCGCGGCCAACGCACGGGCGTCGGCGAGCAGCGGCGTGATGTCCTTGAAGACGACGCCCGGCTGCGGATAGTCGTTGATGTCACGGACCAGGCGGTGCAGCATCCCGGCGACGTCGCCATCGGCCTGCACGCCTTCGCCCGCCTCAGTCGCTGACACCGGCGCCTACCGCCGCTTCTTCTTGCCTGACGGCCGTCGCTGCGCCGCCCCCTGCCTGCGCGGCTGCTGCCGCGGTCCTGAGGTCACCGGGCGGGGCCGCCCTGACCCGCCGGCCGGCCGACCGGCGGTCACCGGCACGCTCGGCTCTTCCGTGCCAGGCTGCGCCGCGTCGCCCGGCCCCGGTGGCTTGTCCTGCGGCTGTCCAGGCTCGGCGCGCTCATGGGCCGCTGCCGCGGCGGCGTCGGTGCCGCCCACGGTGACCTTGGCCTTACGCTTAGCGCTGCCAGCCCGCTGCGCGATCTGCTTCCTGAGCTGCCGGAACTCGGGCTCGCGCTCCTTGAGGTCGGCGAGCACCGGAGTCGCGATGCAGATCGATGAGTAGGTGCCAGACAGCATGCCGACGAAGAGCACCAGCGACAGGTCCTTGAGCTCGCCGTTGCCGAGCAGGAACACGCTGACCGCGAGGATCGACAGCACGGGCAGCAGCGCGATCAGCGAGGTGTTGATCGAGCGCACCAGGGTCTGGTTCAGCGCGAGGTTCGCGGCCTCGCTGTAGGTGGTCCTGCGGGTGGCGAGCAGCCCGGCCGTATTCTCCCTGACTTTGTCGAAGACGACGACCGTGTCGTACAGCGAGTAACCGAGGATGGTCAGCAAGCCGATCACGCTCGCCGGGCTGACCTGGAAACCGGTCAGCGCGTAGATGCCGATCGTGATCACGATGTCGTGCGCCAGCGCCACCAGCGCCGCGGTAGCCATCCGCCATTCGAATGCCACCGACAGGTACAGCACGATGACGACCAGGAAGGCGATCAGCGCCTCAAGCGCCTTCTGCGAGATCTGCCCGCCCCAGGTCGGGCCGATCGACTGCAGGCTGACCGAAGTTGGCGGGAGGCCGAACTTGGCGGCGATCGCATCCTGCACCCTGAACTGTCCGGCAGTGGACAGGACCGGGGTCTGCACCTGCCACTTGGTGTTCCCGGCGATCTGCTGCACCACCGGCGTGCCGCCGCCGCCGGCGCCGACCACGGTGCTTGTGACCTGGCTCACGGTGGCCGCCGGCGCCCTGAACTGGTAGACGACGCCGCCCTTGAACTCGACGCCATAGGCCAGCCCGCGGATCAGCAGGGCAGCGATGCTGATCACCAGGATCGCCGCGGAAAGGGTGTACCAGAGCTTCCTGCGGCCGACGAAGTCAACGGATACCTCGCCGCGGTACAGCCGCCCGCCGATGGCGCCCAGGACCGACATCACGCCTCCTTCGGGCTGATCCTGGCCGGCTGCGCGGGCGCCGATGCGGCGGCGCCGCCGGTGGCCGGCCTGGCCTGGACGGTTCGTGAGCCACGCCACGGCGACCTGGCGCCCAGCCTGGCCGGATCGAGGCCGGACAGCCGGTGCCCCTGACCATAGAACTTGGTCCTGGCCAGCAGGGTGACCATCGGCTTGGTGAACAGGAACACCACGACGATATCGATGATCGTGGTCAGCCCGAGCGTGAAGGCGAAGCCGCGGACATCGCCGATCGCGAAGATGTACAGCAGCGCTGCCGCGAGGAACGACACGGTGTCGGAGACCAGGATCGTGCGCCTGGCCCGCTGCCAGCCACGTTCCACCGCGGCCCGCAATGATCTGCCCTCCCGCACCTCGTCACGCAACCGCTCGAAGTACACCACGAAGGAGTCGGCCGTGATGCCGATCGCCACGATCAGTCCGGCCACGCCGGCCAGCGTCAGCGTGAAGCCCTGGTACTTGCTCAGCAAGATAACGGCGAGCCAGGTCAGCAGCGCGGCGATGGCCAAGCTGGACACCGACACGATGCCGAGGCCGCGGTAGTACAGGAAGGAGTAGATCACCACGAGCAGGAGGCCGATGGCTGCGGCGATCAGGCCGGCGTCCAGCTGGGCAGAGCCGAGCTGAGCGGAGATCGACTGGGTCGCCAGCGGCTGGAATGCCAGCAGCAGCGCGCCGTACTTCAGCACGTTGGCCAGGCCGGTGGCCTGTCCCTGGCTGAAGCCGTTGGTGCCGCCGCCGGTGATCTCGCCCGAGCCGGCGGTGATGGCCTGGGTGACCTGCGGGGCGGACACCACATTGCCGTCGAGCACGATCGCGAACTGGTCGAGCACCGAGGTTGCCTGCCCGGTGGCCGGGTTGAAGTACTTCTGGACCATCTGCGAGGTCATGGTGCCGAACGCGGTCTGGCCCTTGCTGTCCAGGTTGAAGTTCACGACCCACTGGTTGTTCTGATTCAGCGCGGCGACGACCGAGTGCAGGTTGCTCCCCGAGACCTTGGCGACGTCGAGGACGTACTTGATGCCCTGGCTGTCGCAGGCCACGATCTGCGCGCTCGGGTTGTCCCAGTTGTTGGGGTTGTTGCCGTATATCTCGCTCTGCCACTTCCTGTGGTGGCAGTTCAGCCGGTTGAAATCATTGGTCACCGCTCGGCCGTGGATCATGGTGATGTCGCCTTGCGCGTCGGCCGCGGTGGGCAGCCTGGCGCTGAGTGAGGCGCTGGCGCTCGGCGACGGTGACGCGGTTGGGGAAGGTGAGCCCGATGGTGCCGGCGATGCCGACGGCTTGGCCGACCGGCTCGGCGCAGGCGAGGCGCTGGACGACGGGCTCGGCGCCGGCGAGGCGCTGGCCGACGGGCTCGGCGTCGGAGCCGAGCTTGGCAGCTGGATCGGGTAGCCTGGCGCGCTCAGCAGCACCTGGCGGAACCTCAGCAGCGCAGGCCGCAGCAGCGGCGCCACCTGCTCGGCACTCTTGTTCGGGATCGAGACCGTGATGTCGCTGGTCCCCATCTGCACCACCGTGGCGCCGCTGAAGCCCTGCCCGTTCACCCGGCTGATCAGGATCGATATCGCCTGATTCATCGCCGCCTTGCTCGGCGTCTTGTTGTTCGGCGCCACCGCGTGCAGGGTCACCGCGGTGCCGCTCGACAGGTCGAGGCCGAGGCTGACGGCGAACGAGCGGTGCCACTGGCCGGGATGCAGCGCTCTGGAGCCGCCGATCACCGCGCCGAGCAGCACGATGACCAGGGCTAGGAGCACCGCCAGGTACCGGCCGGGCCGGGACACGACGTTGCCCTGCCGAGGTGCGCTGGCACCTGGCTGGGACGGTCTCTTGCTTGGGGCAGCCACCTTGGAGTCCTTAGCTCGATCGGCCCGCCGGCGGCAGCCAGGCCAGGCCCGCCTGTGCGGCTATATGTTGCGGTCCTTGAGATCCCAGTCATCCGGCGGCGTGCCGTCGGTGTGCTCGGCACCGTGCTCTGGCTCGGGCTCGGGCGCAGGCATGTCGGTGAGGCCCTCATCGGCCACCACGTCCATCACCGCGCGGCGCAGCATCGTCACTTGCACGCCTGGCGCGATCTCGATCACCACGTCCCGGTCGTCACCGGATATCACCGTGCCGTACATCCCGGCGGTGGTGCGGACCCGCTGCCCTGGCAGCACCTGGTTCTGCACTTGCATCACCTTGCGCTGCCGTGCCTTCTGCGGCCGGAGGATCAGCATGTAGAACAGTCCGACCAGGACGGCAAGTATGGCAAACGTGTAGAACGGGCTGCCCTTGGCCGACGTGCCCGTCGCGGCGAGATACATGGTCCCCATCAGGGGCTTCCTTCCGGTTGAAGGCCGCAGTGGCCGGTAGCAGGCCCCGGCACGATACCGGTGGGACCGGCACCAGCGCCAGGCGGTGCGGGAAGACCAACTGCCGAAGTTTAGCGGCGCGGGCGCCGCGCACCAACAGGCTACGGTGTCCGCGGAGTGATCGTGACCGCCGCGCAACCAATCGTGACATTTGGTTCGGCCGGGCCGTCACGGCCACGGGCCGGGCAGCCGCTAATCGAACAGGGTCGCTGCGCCGTCGGCCCCGGCCGCCGCTGGCGGGACGAGCCCCAGGTGCGCCCAGGCCGCGGGCGTCGCCACCCGGCCGCGCGGAGTGCGCGCCATCATGCCAGCCCTGACCAGGAAGGGCTCGGCGACGACCTCAACCGTCTCAGCCTCCTCCCCCACCGCCACGGCCAGCGTCGACAAGCCGACCGGCCCGCCGCCGAACCGGCACACCAGCGCGGTAAGCACCGCGCGGTCCAGGCGGTCAAGACCGCTTTCGTCGACCTCGTAGAGCTCGAGCGCGGCTCGTGCCGCCGACCGGCTGACCACCCCGTCGCCGCGCACTTCGGCGTAGTCCCGCACCCGGCGGAGCAGCCGGTTGGCGATCCTGGGCGTGCCACGGGACCGGCCGGCGATCTCCTGCCCGCCATCGGAGCGCAGGTCGACCCCGAGCAGTCCGGCCGACCGGCGGATGATCACGCCGAGCTCTGCCTCGTCATAGAAATCCAGGTGCCCGGTGAACCCGAACCTGTCCCGCAGCGGGGCAGGCAGCAGGCCGGCCCTGGTGGTCGCACCGACCAGGGTGAACGGCGCGACATCGAGCGGGACCGCGGTCGCGCCCGGGCCCTTGCCGAGCATGACGTCAACCCTGAAGTCCTCCATGGCCAGGTAGAGAAGCTCCTCGGCTGGCCTGGCCAGCCGGTGGATCTCGTCGATGAACACCACCTCGCCGCCGGTCAGCGAGGTGAGCACCGACGCCAGATCGCCGGCTCGCTCGATCGCCGGGCCGCTGGTGATCCGCAGCGGCGCGCCGATCTCAGCGGCGACGATCATCGCGATCGTGGTCTTGCCGAGCCCTGGCGGTCCTGACAGCAGCACGTGGTCGGGCGCCTTGCCGCGCCGCATCGCCCCCTCGAGCACGAGCGAGAGCTGGTCGCGCAGCCGGGCCTGGCCGACGAACTCGGACAGCTGCCGCGGCCGGAGCGCGCCCTCGATCTGGCGCTCGTCGGCGTCGGCGAGCGGCGAGACGAACCGGTCGGTATCACCCGTAGTCATGCCGCTCCCGCGCCGGTCGCCTGGTGACCGCTCATCTGCGTCCAAGCACCCGGAGCGCGGCGCGCAGCGCGACAGCGACGTCGACCTCTGCCGCGACCTCGGCAACGCCGGTGCCTGAGCGGCCATCCGGCTCGGCGTCCGCCGCGGTTCGCCCGTTCGCCAGCGCCTGGCCGCCGCCCGCGCCGAGGCCGGCCAGCAGCTCGGGCTCGATCACCGCGATCGCCTGATCCGCATCGCGAGCCTGCCAGCCCAGGTTCACCAGGCCGGTCCTGACCTGGTCCCGCCAGGTCGCAACGCCAGCGCCGGCGGCCGGCGCCGCCGCTGCCTGGCCGGCCGCGGCCGAGAGGCCGTCACCGGGAGACCCGAGCCGGCCGGCCAGCTCGAGCACGATGCGCTGAGCCCCCTTGCGGCCGATGCCGGGAACCGCGGTCAGCGCGGTCACGTCCTGGGCGGCGACCGCGCGGCGCAGCGCGTCAGGGCTGAAGCTGCCCAGCATCGCAAGCGCCAGCCGCGGCCCGATGCCGCTGGCGGTCTGCAGCAGCTCAAAGGTGCCGCGCTCGTCGTCGCTGGCGAAACCGTACAGGGTCAGCGCGTCCTCGCGGACCACCAGCGAGGTGCAGACCCTGGCGCGCTCGCCGGGGCGCAGCCCGGCCAGCGTGGCTGGTGCGCATTGCACGAGCAAGCCCACCCCGCCGACGTCGATGACCGCGCCGTCGGGAGCGACAGCGGCCACCACACCGTCCAGATGCGCGATCATCAGACTCCCCTCACGTCCGGGGCGGCGGCCGCGGCCGCCAGCCTGGCCTGGGCACCGCCGCGCCACAGATGACAGATCGCCAAGGCGAGCGCGTCCGCGGAGTCGGCGGGGCGCGGCGGGTCGGCCATCCGCAGCAGCCTGGTCACCATCTGGGTGACCTGGGCCTTGTCGGCCCGGCCGTTGCCGGTCACCGCGGCCTTGACCTCGCTCGGTGTGTGCAGGGCGACCGGCAGCCCGAGCCGGGCCGCGCAGACGATCGCGATCGCGCCCGCCTGCGCGGTGCCCATCACGGTCCGCACATTGTGCTGGCTGAACACCCGTTCGACGGCGACGGCGTCGGGCCGGTGCAGCCGCAGCCAGTGATCGAGGCGTTCTTCGATCAGCAGCAGCCGCCTGCCGATGTCGGCGCCCGCCGGGGTGCCGATCACGGTGGTGCCGATCAGCCGGAGCGCCACGCCCGAGCCGCCCTCGACCACGCCAAGTCCGCACCTGGTCAGGCCCGGGTCCACGCCAAGCACGCGCATACGGCCACCATCGGAGGGTCGTGACGAACACCTGTTCGGCTGTGACCTTACCGGCTCGCGCCGCCTGGGCCGGTCAACCGGCCCCGGCGTGTCGGCAGGCCGCAGCGTGCCCATGCCATCGGGCCAGCCCAGCCAGCAGGCCCGGGCTGGCCAGGCTCGGCCAGGCAGGACAATCCGGCCGGCTGACAATCCGGTCAGAAGTAGTAGAGCAGGTAGGGCTGGCCGGCGAAGGCGCTATCCAGAGCCGCGTCGGTATCCGGGTCACCGCCGGCGAGCAGCCCCGCCACCCGCAGCGCCGCCATCGGCACGCCGGCGAACAAGGCGGCGAACCCGCGCGGCCCGAGCGTAACCGGCGAGGCAGGCGCGGCCAGCGGGGCAGCCGGCGCAGCGGCGGCCTGGCCTGGACCGGCAGGCCAGAGCGCGGGCTGCGACGGGGCGCCAGGTTCCGGCGTGCGGCGGTCAAGCGAGCCGCGTCCGGCGCGGACGGTGAGGGTGTACCTGCCGGTATTGGCGGGCAGTTCCTTGTCGGTCAGCGCGAGCGGCACGCTGATCTGCGTCCCGGCCGGGAAGCCGCGCGCGGCGATCGCCGCTTGCGCATCGAGCACGCGCAGCATCCAGCCATGGTAGCGGCGCAGGCTCAGGTCAAGTTCGCTGGTCAGCCAGGTGATCGGGTCCGCCGGGCCAACGCAGGCGCGCACCGTGTCGGCGATCGAGGCGTGCGAGCCCACGATCCCCCACAGCGCACGGGCCGTCCGCGCCGAAGCGGCCTGGAGCACATGCACCTGGATCTGCCGGGAGCCGCCGTACCAGCCGTAAGCCAGGAAGCCGTCCTGCGCCAGGTAGGCGAAGACCCCTGGCTCGGCCAGCCAGCGCCGGACGCCGGGCACGTCCTCGGTACACGGCCCGCAGTCCAGCGACGCGGCGTGCACCGCGCCGAGGGTCGCGATGACCTCCTCGGCATCCGCTGGCTCGGCCCGGCGGAGCCTGACCGACGCGGCCGCCCCGGCCGAGCCGCCAAGCCCGCCAGCCGCGGCGGCGACCCGCGGATCGGGGTCCCTGAGCGAGGTGAGCGTCCGGCACGGCATCTCGGCCAGGTACTGGCTGCCTGCCAGTTCCCAGCCGAGCGACCGGTACAGGTGCGGTGTCGCCGGGTAGAGCGCCGACAGCGGGTAGCCGCGCTCGCTCATGGCGGCCAGCAGGCCGCTCATCAGCGCCTTGCCGACTCCCCTGGCCCTGGCCTCTGGCGCGACCTTGACACCGCCGACCCCGGCCATGGGCTGGGACCGGCCGTGCCACCACTGCGCCATGTCGTAGTACCTGGCGGTCCCGACCAGGATCCCGTCGTCCCAGGCGCCGAGCAGTCTCGACTCGGCGACGCATTCGGCCAGGTCATCGAGGATCGCCTGGCTGACTTCTCCGGTTATCGGGCCGAATGCCCTGTGCCGCAGGTCATATTCGGGACCGAGGTCGTCCTGCGCGTTCAGCGCCCTGACGGTCAGGCCAGCCCGGCTCAACCGATTTTCTCCATGATCTGGTCGGAGACCGCGTAGTTCGCGTACACGTCCTGAACCTCGTCGGACTCTTCGAGCACTTCGATCAGCCTGAAGACCTTGCGCGCCGTCTCCTCGTCCAATGGCACCTCGACCGAGGGCAGGAACGGGGTCTCGGCCGACTCATACTCGATCCCGGCCTGCTGCAGCGCGGTCCGCACCGGAACCAGGTCGGTGGCCTCGCTCACCACCTCGAACGACTCCCCCAGGTCGTTGACCTCCTCGGCACCGGACTCAAGCACGGCGGTGAGCACGTCGTCCTCGGTCACCCCGCCGTCCTTGGGCACGATGACCACGCCTTTCCTGCTGAACAGATAGGAAACGGAGCCGGCGTCTGCCATCGAGCCGCCGTTGCGGGTCAGCGCGACCCGCACCTCGGCCGCGGCCCGGTTCCTGTTATCGGTCAGGCACTCGACGAGCACGGCGACCCCGCCAGGCGCGTAGCCCTCATAGGTGACCGATTCGTATGCCGCGCCGCCCGCTTCCAGGCCAGCTCCGCGGCGGATCGCGCGGTCGATGTTGTCGTTAGGCACGGAACTGCGCTTGGCCTTCTGCACGGCGTCGTACAGGGTCGGGTTGGCGGTCACGTCAGGACCGCCGCTGCGCGCAGCCACCTCGATGTTCTTGATCAGCTTGGCGAACAGCTTGCCTCGCCGCTGGTCAACGACGGCCTTCTTGTGCTTGGTGGTGGCCCACTTGGAATGGCCGCTCATGCGCGTTCCCTCACCATGTCGGTAAAGATCTTGTGCACCCTGGTGTCCTTGGTGAGCTCGGGGTGGAACGCGGTAGCCAGCGCCGGGCCCTCGCGGACGGCGACGATCCTACCCGTGCGCGGCTCAGTAGCCAGAATCTGCACATCCCGGCCAGCCTGCTCGACCCATGGGGCGCGGATGAACACCGCGCGGAACGGCGGCCCGGGCACGTCGCGCAGCGCGATGTCGCTCTCGAAGGAGTCGCTCTGGCGGCCGAAGGCGTTGCGCCTGACCGTGATGTCAATGGCGCCGAGCGTCTCCTGGTCGCTCGCATGGTCCGTCAGGCTGCTGGCCAGCATGATCATCCCGGCGCAGGAGCCGAAGACCGGCATGCCGCCGGCCAGCCGCTCGCGCAGCGGGCCGGCCAGCCCGACGCTCAGGGCCAGCTTCCAGATCGCGGTGGATTCACCTCCGGGTATCACCAGGCCGTCGACCGCGGCCAACTCGGCCGGGCGGCGGACCGGCACCGGCCTGGCGTTCGCGGCGGTCAGCGCCCTGAGGTGCTCGGCCACGTCTCCCTGCAACGCGAGCACGCCGATCAGCGGGGCGGCGCTGGCCCGGCCGGTGCCGTCGCGCACGGCGGCCTCCGGCGCAGGCGCCGGGTTGCGAAGTGGCAATCCGTCCTCCAGGGCGATGATGCAACGCCAGTTCTGAGGGTATCTGCGCCCGATGGTGTGCCGCGCTGGCACCACGGGTAGCGATCATCCAGGCTATGCATGCTATGCATGCGGCCAGGCGGGCAGCCGCCGGCGGCCGGCGCCCGCGGGCAGCGGCGCCTGCCAAGTCCCAGGGGAGGCACCAGATGGGGCAGGTCTGGACGTTCAACGGCGTGCCGGCCAGCGGCGGCGGTGCGCTCAGCAGCCTGGTGACGCTGCTCGAGGGCACCACCTTCTGCATCTGCGAGCCTGGCGGCGACATCAGGCCGGGAGCAGCGCAGGGTCTGTTCGTCCGCGACACCAGGCTGATCAGCCGGTTCGAGCTGAGCATCAACGGCCACGTCCCCCAGGCCCTGGCGCCGCAGTCGCGCGAGCCGTTCGCATGCACGTTCCTTTGCCGGATGCCGCCCGCGGCCGGGCTGGCGGACAGCACGCTGCTCGTGGTCAGGCGGCGGGTGCTCAACGACGGCATGCACGAGGAGATCACGCTGCGCAACATGAGCACCGAGCCGCTGCCGGTAAGCCTGCGGGTCGGAGTCTCCGGCGACTTCGCCGACGTGTTCGAGGTCAAGGAAGGCCGGGTGCACAGCGACGATCCGAGCCCGGATGGCCTGACCGTCAGCATCGACGAGGACGTGATCAGGCTGAACCGCGCGTGCGGCTCGCACCTGCGCGGTGCGTCGATCAGGGGCGCCCGGCATGGCGACACCGAGCTTGAGGTGTCAGCGAGCCAGCTGACCTGGCACGCGGTCGTGCCAGCACATGGCAGCTGGGGAACGTCGGTGCAAGTCACGCCGTCGCTGAACGGCCGGGACCTGATTGAGTTCAAGTCCGCGCAGACGCACGGCAACGGCGGCCGGCCGACCGGTGCCGAGCAGCGGCTGGCCGACTGGCGGCGGCAGAGCCCGCTGGTGAAGGCATCGGACGAACGGCTGGCCGCGGTATTCGCGGCCAGCACCGAGGACCTGGGCAGCCTGCGGATCTTCGACCCCGAGCACGCTGACCGAGCGGTGATCGCGGCCGGCGCGCCGTGGTTCATGACGATATTCGGCCGCGACTCCCTGCTGACGTCGTGGATGGTGCTGCCGCTCGATCCGTCGCTGGCGCTCGGCACGCTGCGGACGCTGGCCAGCCTGCAGGGCACCAAGATCGACGCGCAGACCGAGGAGCAGCCAGGCAAGATCCTGCATGAGATGCGGTTCGGCTTGCAGGCATCGCTCTGGCTCGGCGGCGGCAGCGTCTACTACGGCTCAGTCGACGCCACCCCGCTGTTCGTGATGCTGCTCGGGGAGCTGCGCCGCTGGGGCCTGGACCGCCGGGTGGTGGACGAACTGCTGCCGCACGCCGACCGGGCGCTTGACTGGATCGTGAACTACGGTGACGCGGACGGCGACGGCTTCGTCGAGTACGCCCGCTCGACCGATCTCGGGCTGGTCAACCAGGGCTGGAAGGACTCGTTCGACGGCATCACGTTCGGCTCAGGCGAGATCGCCGAGCCGCCGATCGCGCTGGCCGAGGTGCAGGGCTACGTGTACGCGGCGTTCCTGGCGAAATCACACTTCTGCGCCGAGCGCGAGGACACCGAGGGCGCCGCCCACTGGGCGGAGCGCGCGCAGGCGCTGAAGGAGCAGTTCGACCGCGCCTTCTGGCTGCCCGATCGCGGCTACTTCGCGCTCGCCCTTGATGGCAGCAAGCGGCCCATCGACTCGCTCGCCTCGAACATGGGCCACTGCCTGTGGACCGGCATCGTCGACGCGGGCAAGGCGGCGGCGGTGGCCAGGCACCTCACCGGGCCCGACATGTTCTCCGGTTTCGGGATCAGGACGCTGGCCGCGTCCAGCGCCGCCTACAACCCGATGAGCTACCACAATGGCTCGGTCTGGCCGCACGACAACTCGATCTGCGCGGCGGGCCTGATGCGCTACGGCTTCGTCAGGGAGGCCCAGCAGGTGGCGATGGGCATCCTGGAGGCCGCCGAGCGGTTCGGCGGCAGGCTGCCCGAGCTGTTCTGCGGCTTCGACCGGACCGAGTTCGGCGAGCCCGTGCACTACCCGACGTCCTGCTCGCCGCAGGCATGGGCATCCGCCACGCCGTTCCACCTGCTGCGCACCCTGCTGCGGTTCGATCCTTCTGTGCCCGCGGGCAAGCTCTGGTGCGACCCGGCCGTGCCGACCAGGTTCCTGCCGCTGCACATCGAGTCACTGCACGTGGCCGGCGCCCGGGTGTCGTTGGACGTGACCGAGGACAGCTGGTCGATGGACGGCCTTGGCGAGATCCTGGCCCTGGTCAGGTCGGGCCGCGATCCGCTGACCGCCACCAGCCACTGACCGGCGGCGCCGGGCCGGCTACCAGCCGCGGCCCGCGTAGTGCTGCTCGGGCGGCAGGGTGTCCAGGTTGATGCCGACCATCGCCTCGCCGAGGCCACGGGAGACCTTCGCGATCTGATCGGGGTCGTCGTAGAAGGTGGTGGCCTTGACGATCGCCGCGGCGCGGGCGGCCGGGTTGCCCGACTTGAAGATCCCCGAGCCGACGAACACCCCGTCGGCCCCGAGCTGCATCATCATCGCGGCGTCAGACGGGGTGGCCAGGCCGCCGGCGGTGAACAGCACGACCGGCAGCCTGCCCGCCTGCGCCACCTCGGCGAGGAGTTCGGATGGCGCCTGCAGCTCCTTGGCCGCGGCGTAAAGCTCCTGCGCCGACAGCGACGTCAGCCTGCGGATCTCAGCGGTGATGGCCCGCATGTGCCTGGTGGCCTCCACGACGTTCCCGGTACCGGCCTCGCCCTTGGACCTGATCATCGCCGCGCCCTCGGCGATCCGGCGCAGTGCCTCGCCGAGGTTGGTGGCGCCGCAGACGAACGGCACGGTGAACGCCCACTTGTCGACATGGTGCGCCTCATCGGCCGGCGTGAGCACTTCCGACTCGTCGATGTAGTCGACGCCGATCGCCTGGAGCACCTGCGCCTCGACGAAGTGGCCGATCCGGCACTTGGCCATGACCGGGATGGACACCGCGGCGATGATCCCGTCGATCATGTCGGGATCGCTCATCCTGGCTACCCCGCCCTGGGCCCTGATGTCGGCTGGCACCCGCTCCAGTGCCATCACCGCCACCGCTCCTGCGTCCTCAGCGATCTTGGCCTGCTCCGGGGTGACCACATCCATGATCACGCCGCCCTTGAGCATTTCTGCCATGCCGCGCTTGACCCGCTGGGTGCCTGTCACCGCCTCCGCGCTGCCATCGGCGGCCGCCAGGCCGGCCTGGCGGCCGCCCGCCAGCGCGCCGCCGATCTGGTGACTGTCGGACGAGCTTGGGACTGCCACGGCGAAACCTCACTTTGCAGCTGCGTTGACTGCCCTCCATGGTAGGCGGTGCCTCGGCGTGCCTCCCCAGCCAGCCCGGCAGCAGTCCGGCGAGCCTAGCCCGACAGGTGCGGCATATCGGTCGCCTGGTTCCCCATTCCCGCCGGTACCAGCGTGTCATCGATCTCGAAGAACTCAGGCAGCGGAGCGCCGCCTGCCAGCCGCAGCAGCCTGGCCAGCCACCGGCGGCGGGCTGCGATGGTGGCGGCCACAGCGCCGTTGTAGAACGTGCGGGCCAGGAAGACCTGGTGCGCGGTGGACTCCAGCTCGGCGAGCAGCTCGCCAGCGCCTTCCCGCCCTTCAAGCGAGGCACGGAACTCGGGCTGGCTGAAGACCGCACGCAGTGCCCTGGTCAGATCGCTCTCCGCGAGCTCCCGGCCGGACTGAGCCGACCTGGCGTCGTGCGCCAGGTCGGCGAGCAGCAAGCTCGCCGCCGGGTCGAGCAGCCCGGACGAGGCCAGTTCCAGTGCCACCGAACTGCGCCTGACCAGGGCGGCGTCCAGCGACGCGCGGGCCGTCTCCACCCTGGCGTGCAGCCGGTCAAGCCGTCCTGCCCGCCACGAGATGTACACGCCAGCCCCGGCGAGCACGGCGATGATCGCCAGGCTGACAAGCGGGGTCATTACGCGATGGCCGGCGTGGCCGCGCTCGGCAGCACGGCCGCATAGACCTGGACAACGTCACGGGCGATCGCCCGCCAGTCGTAGCCGCGGACGGCGGCGCTGGCCGCCGCCGACAGCGATGCCTGCCGCTGCGGATCGTCAAGGAGCCTGCCGATCGCGGCGGCCAGGTCGCTGGCGTTGCCGTTCTCGAACAGCTCGCCGGCCTGGCCGCCGCGCAGCACCCGCCGGAACGCGTCCAGGTCGCTGGCCACGATCGGAGCACCGGCCGCCATCGCCTCGGCCAGCACGACGCCGAAGCTCTCGCCGCCGGTATTGGGGGCGCAGAACACCTGCACCGAGTGGTACACCCGCACCTTGGTGGCCTCGCTGACCTGGCCGAGCAGCACCACCTGGTCCCGCAGGTCCGCGGGCACCCTGGCCAGCACTTCGGCGGCGTCACCTGGCCCGGCGACCAGCAGCCGCAGCCCCGGCCGCTGCCTGCCGACGATCTCGAACGCGCGCAGCAGCACGGACAGTCCCTTGCGCGGCTCATCCATCCGGCCGAGGAACCCGATCGCGCCGCCGTCGCCCGGCCAGCCGGGCAGCGGATCGGCCTTGCAGTACCTGCTGACGTTGACGCCGTTGGGTATCAGCACCGCGTCGCCGCCAAGGTGCTCGACCAGCGTGGTGCGCGCCGCCTCGGAGACCGCGATCCTGCCGCTGATCTTCTCCAGCGCCGACCGCAAGATGGGCTCGGCGACGTGCAGGGCGCGGGAGCGCGGGTTCGCCCCGTGCATGGTCGCCACGATCGGGCCGTCAGCGGCCCAGCAGGCGAGCAGGGAAAGGCTGGGAGCGGCGGGCTCGTGCACGTGCAGCACGTCGAAATGGCCGTCCTTGATCCACCTGCGCACCCGGCTGGCGGACAGCGGCCCGAACGCCAGCCTCGCGACGGAGCCGTTATAGGGCACTGCCACCGCCCGCCCGGCCGGGACCACGTAGCCTGGCAGCGCGTCGTCGTCATCGGCAGGCGAGATAACCGAGACCTCGTGGCCGAGGTCGATCAGCGCCTCGGCCAGATCCCTGATGTGCTCCTGGACGCCACCGGGAACGTCCCAGGAGTACGGGCAGACCAGGCCGATTCTCATGACCCGCCCGCCAGGCTGTCTGAGCCGCGGTCCCTGGCCTTGGCCCTGGACCTGGCCGCGGCGAGCCGCTGCGGGTCGAGGTCGGCCAGGAAAACCGGCTGGAGCATGTGCCAGTCCTGCGGGTGCGCCCTGATCCCGTGCTCGAAATGCCGCGCGACCGCCTGCGCCATCGCGGCGGCCTTCTGCCGCCGGTCCCCCTCGGCCGGCACCGGGATCTCCGGGTAGATGTGCACCCCCCAGCGCGGACCCTCGAACCACAACGTGACCGCCATCAGCGCCGCGCCGGTCTGCACGGCAAGTGCCGCTGGCCCGCTCATCATCAGTGCCTTCTCACCGAAAAAGTCCACTTCATCACCCCCGCCAGCGACATCGCGATCGCTGGGCAGCGCGACCAGCTTGCCGGCCCGCAGCCGCTGCGCGAGCACGCCGTACGGCCTGCTCGCACCGCCGGAGGCCGGCAGCACCTCCATGCCGAGTCCCTGGCGGAACGCCACGAAACGGTCATAGACCGACTGGGGCTCCAGCCGTTCCATGACGGTCGTGAAAGAGCCTGCCCCGCGGCCGACGACCCATGCGCCGGCCTGGTCCCAGTTGCCCATGTGCGGCAGCGCGATCACCACGCCGCGCCCGGCTGCCAGGTTCCCAAGCAGTTCGTCGACATGCCCGCTCTCCACCATATCGCCGACCAGCCGTTCTGGCGGTATCACCGGCAGCCGGAAGATCTCCAGCCAGTACCGCGCATAGGAGCGCATCGCCTGCCTGGACAGCGCGCGCAGTTCCGCCGCTGCCGCGTCGGCGCCGAGCACCCTGCGCAGATTGCACTCGAGCATCCGTACCCGCGGGCCCTGCCGGCGCCAGGCGATATCGGCGACCTGCCGGAATGCGGCCGCGGCCAGCGACTCTGGCAGGCGGCGGACGGCCGCCCAGCCGAACGCGTAGCCGGCGGCGGTCAGCCGGTCCTTCAGTCCGCGCACCATGACCTCCGAGCTGCGGCTCGCCGCGTCTGTCACCCCGCCGTGCTGCCGGAATTCGCGGCTCCGGCTTGCGGGCCTGCGGAGTCAGCCGACGAGCCAGGCACGGGCTGAGCACCGGCACGCGCGGTTGCCCGGCGGACTGCCAGCACCCGCTGGCCGAACGTGATCGTGCTCAGCCCGGCCAGTATCCAGAGCCCTGCGGAAAGGACATACGGTACGCCAAGTCCAGACAGCCCGATAGCAACAAGGCCGATAATCAGCCGCTCGGTGCGCTCGGCGATGCCCACGTCACAGCGCAGTCCCAGGCCCTCGGCGCGGGCCTTCGCGTAGGACACCAAACCGCCGACCACCAGGCAGAACAGGGCCACCATGGCGAGCAGCCCATCGTGCCCGCCTGTGGCCAGCCAGATCGCGATGCCGCCGAAGATCGCGGCGTCGCCGACCCGGTCCAGGGTGGAGTCGAGGAACGCGCCGAACGTGCCGCTGCTGCCCTGCGCCCTGGCGAGCGCTCCGTCGAGCATGTCGGTCAGGACGAAGGCGGTACATACCACCGTGCCGACGAACAGGTGACCGGTGGGGAACAGCGAAAGCGCCCCGGCGCTCACCCCGCAAGCGCCGATGACGGTCAGCATGTTCGGCGTGAGCGGCGTGCGCGCCAGGGCCTCGCCTGCGGGCCTGAGCAGGCGGGCCAGACCAGGTTTCAGCACCTTGAGCATGTCCGCTTGATCTTACTGGCGGCTGGTCCGTCCGCCCCGCCGCTGGCCAGCGACGCCGGAGCGGCCGCCGAGCCGCGGCAGCCGATTGCGGCTGGGGACTTGTGATCGCGAACCGGTGGGTAAAGGCTGGCTGAAGCAGAACCAACAGGCAATCAAGGAGGCGGTGGTATGGCGGATAAGGCTGCAACGGGCGCCGCTGGCAGGGCGCCATCGGCCGGCCAGCCCGAAAGCGTGCGCAACGTCGTGCTGGTCGGCCACTCAGGAGCGGGCAAGACGACGCTGGTGGAGGCCCTGCTCGCGGCCACGGGAACGATCCAGCGCACCGGGCGGGTAGAGGACGGCAGCACGGTCAGCGACTTCGACGAGGTGGAGATCAGGCAGCAGCGCTCGGTCAACCTGACGGTGGCGCCGCTTGTGCACGCCGGCGTGAAGGTGAACCTCCTGGATACACCTGGCTACGCCGATTTCACCGGCGACCTGCGGGCCGGCCTGCGGGCGGCCGACGCAGCGCTGTTCACCGTCTCGGCCGCCGACGGCATCGACGGCCTGACCTCGATGCTGTGGGACGAGTGCGCGGCGGTGGGCACGCCGCGTGCGGTGGTCATCACCAAGCTCGATCATCAGCGCGGCAGCTTCAGCGAGGCGCTCGACGCGTGCCGGGAAGCGTTCGGCGACTCGATGGCGCCGATCTACCTGCCGGCCGGCGACGGGGCCGGCGCGATCCGCGGCCTGATCGGCCTGCTGTCAGAGCGTTACTTCGACTACTCGGGCGGGCAGCGCACCGAGCGTGATCCCGACCCGGCCGACACGGACCGGATGGCCGAGTTCCGCGACGCGCTGATCGAGTCGATCATCCAGGAGAGCGAAGACGAGAGCCTGATGGACAGGTACCTGTCCGACGAGCACATTGACACAAAGATCCTGATCGAGGACCTGGAGAAGGCGGTCGCGCGCGGCAGCTTCTACCCGGTGATACCGGTCGCCGCGCTGCAGGGCATCGGGCTTGCCGAACTGCTCGAGCTGATGACGCAGGCGTTCCCCGCGCCGCACGAGCACCCGATGCCGGCGATCAGCACGCTGGACGGCAAGCCGGTCAGCGGCCTTACGTGCGACCCGGCCGGGCCGCTGCTCGCCGAGGTCATCAAGACCACATCTGATCCCTACGTGGGCCGGATCAATCTGGTGAGGGCCTTCTCTGGAACGCTGCGCCCGGACGCTGTCGTGCACGTGTCAGGACACGGCAGGGCCGGCCGGGGGCACGCCGATCATGACAATGATGAGCGGATCGGCGCGCTGACCTCACCGCTCGGCAAGCAGCAGCGCGGCGTCGCCGCCTGCGCGGCCGGGGACGTCTGCGCGGTGGCCAAGCTGACCAGCGCCGAGACCGGCGACACGCTGTCCGACCCGGCCCGCCCAATGCTGATGGAGCCGTGGGCCATGCCGGAGCCGCTGCTGCCGGTCGCGATCAGGGCCAAGTCCAAGGCCGACGAGGACAAGATGTCACAGGCTTTGGCCAGGCTGGTGGCCGAGGACTCCACCCTGCGGCTTGAGCTGAACGCCGAGACCCACCAGCTCGTGCTCTGGTGCATGGGCGAGGCGCACGCCGACCTGCTGCTTGACCGGCTGTCCAGCCGGTACGGGGTGGCGGTCGAGACCACCGGGCTGCGGGTGCCGCTGCGCGAGACGGTGGCCGCCAAGGCGCACGGCCTGGGCAGGAACGTCAAGCAGACCGGCGGGCATGGCGAGTTCGCGATCTGCCACATCGAGGTTGAGCCGCTCCCGTCGGGCAGTGGCCTGGAGTTCGTCGACAAGATCGTCGGCGGCGTGGTGCCGCGGCAGTTCATCCCGTCGGTGGAGAAGGGCGTGCGGGCCCAGATGGAGCAGGGGGTGCTGGCCGGGTACCCGATGGTGGACATCAGGATCACGCTGTTCGACGGCAAGGCGCACTCGGTGGACTCCTCGGACATGGCGTTCCAGAAGGCGGGCCGCGCGGCCCTGCGGGACGCCGTGGAGACGGCGCAGCCACAGCTGCTCGAGCCGGTCGACGAGGTGTCCGTGCTGATCGGTGACGATTACGTCGGCGCGGTGATGTCGGATCTGTCGTCCAGGCGCGGCCGGGTGCTCGGCACCGAGCCGGTCGCCGGCAGCCGGACCATGGTCAAGGCAGAGATCCCTGAGCTCGAGCTGATCAGGTACGCGATCGACCTGCGCTCGATGTCGCACGGCACCGGCTCGTTCTCGCGCTCCTACCTTCGTTATGAGCCGCTGCCTTCGCACCTGGTGGAAAAGGTGATCGCTGCCGCTAAGGAGAATTGAGCGGTTACCGGCCGTCTCGTGGGACTGTCATTCAATCGCGTTGGGGCCAGGCTGCGGACACCAGGCTCCTGGTATCGGCAAGCAGCTGCGGCAGGATCTTCGTCCGGCCGACGACGGGCATGAAGTTGGTGTCGCCGCCCCAGCGCGGGACGATGTGCTGGTGCAGGTGGGCGGCGATGCCGGCGCCCGCCACGCCGCCCATGTTCATTCCGATGTTGAATCCCTGCGCCCCACACGCTGCCCGCAGCGCGGTCATCGCCGACTTGGTGAAGGCGGCAAGCTCGGCCGTCTCCGCGAGATCCAGGTCGGTATAGTCGGCGACGTGCCGGTACGGGCAGACCATCAGGTGGCCGGCGTTGTACGGATACAGGTTCAGGACGGCGTAGACCAGCGTGCCGCGCGCCACGATCAGCCCGTCGGCATCGGCCAGAGCGGGGATGCGGCAGAACGGGCAGCCATCGTCGGGACCGGCTGGCTTGTTCTCACCCCTGATATAGGCCATCCGGTGCGGCATCCACAGGCGCTGGAAGCCGTCCGGGCTGCCCGCCCCGTCCTGCGGGATCGCCGCCGGGCCGTCGGCATGCTGCGCGGCGCGTGCTGGGCCATCGGGTGCGGCATGGTCCATGACTGCAGCATAGGCGGGCCGGCGGGCTAGCTCGCTGGCTGCCGGGCCAGCCGCTGCAGCCTGGCCGCCGCGGCTGCCGCGCCGCCGGCCGCCGCAAACGAGTCGCGCACCCGGCCGGCGGCCGCGGCGTACCCGGGCTCATCGAGCACCGCAAGCACCGCCTCCCGCAGCTGATCGGGCCTGGCCCGGCCGAACTTGATCCGGATCCCGGCGCCCACGGCAGCCACCTGGGCGGCGTTGATCGGCTGGTCGTGCCTGATCGGGGCGACCACCAGAGGCACGCCGTAGCTCAGCGCCTCGCACACGATGTTCATGCCGCCATGACAGAGCACCGCGTCCAGCCGCGGCATCAGGGTGAGCACGGGAACGCGCTGCGCTACCAGGATGTGCTCGGGCGGATCGCGAACCGTCCCTGCGGGGGCGACCAGGATGGCTTGGAGCCGGTCGCCAAGCGGCTCAAGCGCCCGCACCGTCCGCTCGTAGAAGTCCCCGGCGATGTCTTCCGCCAGCGTGCCGACGGTCATCAGCAGATGACGCCGCGCCGGGTCAAGCCGGCGCCAGCTGACATCAGGGCCGGCCTGGCGGGCCGCCAGCGCGGGCCCGACCAGCGCATAGTGGTCGGGAAACCGCACGTCACCGGTCAGCGCGTGGCTGGTGAACGCGATCACCAGGTACGGCGAGAACCGCAGGTCGGGCACCTCATCGCCGGACAGGCCCGACTCGGCGCACAGCCTGGCCAGGTGGCCGCGGATCCAGGCATCCACCTTGGGCAGCTTTGCGAAGGGCCTGGCCAGCTCGATCGATGACGTGCACATGGTGGCCCACGGCAGGCCGTGCCGGTGCGCCACCAGCGCCCCGGCGAGCGCGTGCTGGTCGGTCACCACCACATCAGGCTGGTAGGAGATGACCGCCTTATCCACCGCGGGCAAGGTGAAGCGGGCGAACGGCACCACGAACCCCTCCCAGAGCGATTTCACGGCCGCCATGCCGGTATCGGATCGGCCGCCGTGCGGGCGCATGCCCGTCGGGTAGACGGTGGCGCCGGGGCCGAGCAGCGCGCCCAGCCTGGCCGGCGAGCCCGCCCATGCCACCTCGTGCCCGCGTCCGGCGAGCTGGCTGGCTACCGCGCTGGCCGGGTAAACGTGCCCGGCCAGCGGAGGAACGACGAACAGGAAGCGGCTCATGCGGTGGCGGTCAGGCCGGCCTGCGGCCTGGGCAGCACGCCGCCCATGACCTGCTTCGCCCTGGCCCGCCGCCAGGCTCGCGCCCAGTACCAGTCGATCAGCTTGACCGCCAGGCTGCCCCGGCTGCCGCGGTTGTACTCGGAGAACGCGAGCGCGGCGACCGCCTTGCCGAGCGCCTGCGGATCCAGCAGGTGGCCGGCCCACGCCGCTCCCGCCGCCGGATCCTCGCGCAGCTCGTCGTAGGACAGGAAGGCGACCCGGTCAAGCGGCAGCCGGCCCGCGCCGCGGGCCAGCCGCAGCACGTCGCGCCGGATCTTGCGGCTGGTGTCGGAGACCAGCTGCTGCCTGGCCTTGGGGTCAAGGATCGTGCCGAGCGTCTGCGCAGCGCGGCGGCGGTCGCTGATCAGCGCCCGCAGGTACCTGTTGGAGGTGGCCATCCGCGCGAAGGCCCGCTGCACGCTGTCTTCGATCGCACCGAGCTGCCGGCGCACGAGCAGTACCTGGGAACCGTCGAAGGCGTCAAGCAGAAGCTGCTCGTGCCCGGTGTCCCACGGGTTCTTCAGCACGACGAGGCCGGCCTGCGTGCCCGCGGCCAGCTCGTCGACCAGGTCCCGCAGGACGCCGGACTCGCGGGCCTGCGCCCCGAACGCCGGTTCGCCGGTCGCTGCCTGCAGCAGCCAGCCGTACTCCTCCGGGGTCGATTCGCTGACCGGCAGCCGGTCCACGCCGCGATCGGGAGCGGTAGCCTGCTTGCGCGCTGACGTCAGGAATCGGTTCACGCTGGGCATGTGGCGGGCTAAGTCGCCGACGGTCAGCGTCGCCGCGCCGGATGCTTCGGCCACGGCGGAGGTGACCAGCGTGGTGCCGCTGCGGTTAAAGCCGGTGATGAACAGGACATGTGCCACTCCGACCTCCGACGGCGCCACAATCGGGTTCCGAACCTGTCATATCACCGTTCGGGTGGTCCGGCCATATCCGAGCGCGCGGGCGATATCAGGGAGCTGTGACGGTGACCAGAGTTCCGAAGGTCAGGTACGGCCACACCCGCTTCGCCGGCGCGTACGGCAGTTCCACGCAGCCGAGGCTCTGCTGTGATCCGTAGGAGTAGCGCGGGAAGTAATGCACCGCCTCGCCGGCGTGGAAATAGGCCACCCATGCGACGGGATCGGCGTACTTGGAGCCATCCGGGTTTCTGCCGCGCATGATCTGGGACCGGTACCGCAGGTACACAGGATCGGTGCCCACCAGGGTCGGCCTGATCGGGATCCCGGTGTTCGCCAGGTGCTTGAGCACGATCTGCCCGTTGTGCCAGACTGTCAGCGTCTCCGGCGGCTTCTGGCTGGCCAGCGCGTAGGTATAGCCGTGCGTGTTCAGCTGGCCCTTGGTCAGCGCCCTGAACATCGCGCGCCACACCGCCGGGCCGATGGTGCCGTCCAGGGCCAGGCCATGATCGGATTCGAACGCCATCACGGCGCCCAGCAAGACCTCACTTCGCCGGCCGGGACGCCAGAGCCGCTTGAGCTGCCTCGGATAGCCGCTCTGCCAGGTGTAGCTGCCCTGCGGCGGGCGGTAGGCCGCGCTCAGCTGCGCGTTAGGGGCGCTGAGCGGGGCCGGCTGGCCGGCCGCCGGCGCCCAGGTCAGCGGAAGGTAGCCAAGCTGCGCCAGCAACTGCTCCATCCTGACCCTGCTGAAGGTGCCGGTGCGGAACCTGACGGTGACCGGCGCGGCGAGGCTGCCGCCACCGGCGGACTGCACGCCGGCGCTGCCCGCGGGGATCCGCAGCGTCACCTTCGTTCTCGGCGCGAAGCCGCGGGCGGGCATGAAGACGGCGGTGCTTCCTGACCGCTGCCAGGTTCCCTTGATCGCCGGGGACAGGGTGGGCATCGGCGAGCTGGTGCTCAGCGGCGCTGAGAACACGACACGGATGCTGGCGGCACCGTTGACCTTGGTCGCGCCGTCCGCCGGGCTGACCGAGAACACCTGCTCCGGGTCCTTGGCGGCAGGCGCCGCCTGGGTGCCGTGGCCGCCGCGGCTGCTCTTGCCTGCGGCCTGCGCCGCATTCGGGTGCTGGATGTAGTAATAGATCCCGGCGGCTGCCAGGGTCACCGCCGCGGCAGCGGCGACGCTGAGCGCGGGGACGAGGCTCCGCCTGCCCTTGCGCGGCCCAGGCACGCCGGTACCGGCCGCCCACCAGTCGGTGTCCCCGGTGCTGCCCTGGCCTGGTGACCCAGCCTGGCCGTCAGCCGCCGCGGGCTCCTGCGCCATTCCCGCCCCGTTAGCCTCGTGATACAGATACGCCGCAGGCTGCCCGGCTGGTCCGCCGTTCACATCTTCAGGCTCGTCGTCCTGACCGGTGGGCTTGCCGTGTGACCCGATCTGTACCACCTCTTCTCGCCTGCAGTTAAATACCACAGTGCGGGCCGGGCAAGGGATGAGTTGACGATACAGCACCGAACGGGTATCAACCCTGGCGGTTGGCGCGCGGCGGCACAGATGGTCACCAGGCGGCGGCTGGCTCGTTCCGGCTAGCCGGGGATGGCCCGTTTCTTCCTGGTATCCGGGGCGCAGAAAACCAGGCTGACATTGTGACCGCCGAACCCGAAGGAGTTGGACAGCGCGAACCCGGTCACCGCGGTCCTTGGCGCGCACCTGATGTGATCGAGCTCGCATGCCGGGTCAGGATCATCCAGGTTGGCGGTCGGCGGCAGTACCCCGCCGAGCATCGCGGCGACCGTGACCGCGGCCTCGACGGCGCCGGATGCGCCGAGCATGTGACCGGTCAGGCCCTTGATCGAGCTGACCGGCGGCCCGGTGCCGAAGACCGCGCGGATTGCCTGCGCCTCGGCGGCGTCGCCGAGCTTGGTGCCGGTGCCGTGCGCGTTCAGGTAGCCCACGTCGGCGGCGCCGATCGCGGCGCCGGCGAGCGCGCGGCGCATGCACTCGGCGGCACCGGCGCCATCCGGCCGCGGCGTCGTCGGGTGGTGGGCGTCCGTGGTCGCGCCCCATCCGGCCAGGCTGGCATAGCCGGCCGCGCCGCGGGCATCGGCGTGCTCTGCGCGCTCAAGCACGAGCACGCCGGCGCCCTCGCTCAGCACGAAGCCGTTGCGCCGCCGGTCGAACGGCCGACTCGCGGCCGCCGGGTCGGCCCAGCCGCGCGCCAGCGCCCAGGCATTGCCGAACGACTGGGCCATGGTGGGGAACAGGTGCGCCTCGCTCGACCCGCAGACGACCACGTCTGCCTCGCCGCTGCGGATCAGCCGCGCGGCTTCCCCGATGGACTGCGCGCCGGCCGCGCAGGCGGTCGCGATCGACGAGCTGTACCCGCGGATGCCGTGCTTGATCGCGATGAACGCGGCTCCCATGCCTGGCAGCATCGCGGCCAGCATGGAAGGGCTGACCCCGACCCGGCCGCGGCGCGCCATGGCGAGCGCGTTTACCTCCAGGGTCGCCAGGCCGCCGACGCCGGAGACGATCACGCCGATCCGGCCGGGGTCCACGTCGCGTCCGACCACCAGGCCGGCGTCGGCCAGCGCGCTGTCCGCCGCCGCCAGGGCCATCAGCACGTACCGGTCGGCGGTACGCAACTCGGTTCGCGGCAGGACATCCGCCGCGTCGATCTGCGGCCCGATGCCGGCCACGTCGATCACCCCGGCCACCGGATGGTCGTCGGGCGGCTTGCGCAGCCCAGAGCGGCCTGCGCACAAGGCGGCGAAGACCTCGGCCAGGTGCGTGCCGACCGGCGTCACCAGGCCTACGCCGGTGATGACGGCGCTGCCGACGGGACGGTGCGACTGCTGGCCGGTGCCCGCGCCGCCAGTCACGATGCGGCCGTGGCGGCCAGGTGCCGCTGGCGCATCAGGAACTTGCGCACCTTGCCCGTCGGCCCGACGACAATGTCCTCGTCGGGAACGGCCACGATCCGCCGCAGCGTCGCCGCCGCAGGCTCGCCGAGTGCCTGCGCGACCGCCTCGGTGCGATCGGCGTCAGGGTCGGCTCCGGCCGCGAGCAGCAGCAGGATGTCGGTGACGATCTTGCCGTCCGACATGCCCGCCACCACGGTGCAGTCCCTGACGTCCGGGCAGCGCATCAGGATGCGCTCCTCGGTCATCGCGGTGTAGATCCAGTTGCCGCCGCCCAGGTCCACCGCGTCCACCGCCCGGTCGACGTGGTAGTAGTTGCCTTCGGCGTCGCGGTACATCAGGTCGCCGGTGATGTAGTAGCCGTTCAGCCTGGTGCGGTACGTGTTCACCGAATCGTTCCAGTAGCCGAGCGCCAGGGTGGGTGACTTCATCCCCACGTGACCGACCTGCCCGGCCGGCACCTCCTGCCCGGTCAGCAGATCAAGCAGCACGATCTCGGCGAACGGGTACGGCTTGCCGACGCATCGCCCGTACCGGTTGCTCGACGTGCGGTGCACGGCGCTGAAGCCCGAATGCCCCATCTCGGTGGAGCCGATGCCGTCGATGAACTTCGATCCAGGCACCCGCGTCACGCCGTCCCGTGTGACGGTGAGGTGGCTGCCGGCCGCGACCAGCCTTCGCACGTGCGCTTCGTGCGCGCAGTCACCGGTGTTGAACCACAGGGAGACCGAGTTCAGGTCGCGCTTGCTCAGGTCGAAGCGGGCAAGCTCGGCCCAGGTCACGGCGAAGCCGTAGACGCCGGTCGGGCGCCAGCGCTCGATCGCGTCGAGCACAGCCTCGCCGCTGCGCTCGAACTGGCCGCCCTGCGCCGACAGGTACAGCAGCTCATGGCGGTTGCACAGCGCCTGCTGATGGCTGATGATGCCGGCCGCGTGCGCGGCGGGCAGCACGCAGAGCGTGCGCTCGGGTTGCTCGGAGCGCGGTGTCGCGAGGTGCACCAGCCGGGTCGCAGCGAAGAGGCTGCTGTGCGAGTGCACGACGGGGGTGGGCATCCGGGTGGTCCCCGATGAGTGCGTGATCGCGATCGGGTCGTCGCCGTGGTGCCGGTAATGCGGCGGCGCGCCGGCCGGGTCTCCGGTCCCCGGCTCTGTCACGTCGGCGAGGATCGGCACGTCAAGCTCATGGCCGGCCAGCAGCTCGCGGTGCACGGCGTCGGTGAGCGCGCCGACGCCGTGCAGCCGGCCGATGTACCGCGCGGCGATGTCGGCAGGCATGTTGCCGTTCATCAGCGCCGGGATGGCGCCGAGCCAGGTCAGTGCCATGAACGTGAGCAGGCAGTCGGCTGCCGACGTGACGTACACGGCCACCGGGTCCCGCGGCTTGATGCCGCGAGCATGCAGCCAGTCGGCCCGCGCGGCGACCCGGCCGTGCAGGGTGCCCAGTGTCATGGGCGCCCAGGCCGGGTAGCCGTCCACGCCGGAGTCGAAGGTCATTCCCGGCCCGTCGAGTGCGGCGCCATGCTCGATCAGCTTGGCCAGCACGTTCCCGGCACCGATCGACGGGTCGGCGGCCAGCGCTCCGCGCAGGTTCGGTTCACGCATCGCAGCTCACTCCGCCTGGGCCTTGGCCGTGCCCATACGCTCGGCCACGATCGCGCAGAACTCGCCCACCGTCTTCCCCGCGAGCTCCTCTGCCTCGTCCTCACCGAACTTCACGCCATACTCGTCCTCAACCCGCAAGGCGAGCTCGGCCAGGGACAGCGACCTCAGATCGGCTCCCCGCGGCCCGAGCTGGGTGTCTGCGTCGATGCCATCGACGTCGTAGTTCATCTCCTGCAGCGAGTCAAGAATGAACTGCTGGATGGAGTCGGCCATGTGACGGAGTCCCTTCGCCAAGCGCCTGGTAGGCAGTTTCATAATTATGACCACTTTTGCGGAGCCGAGTACAGGCCCGATAACGGCATGAATACGGCGGAACGCCGGTATCCGCAGGTGACTTATCGTTGACCCGCAGCAACGGCATTCTGTACCGTTTCAGTTATATGCGCGGTCTCTTACGACCCGGTGGCGGCCGGGCCGCCCGTACCAGGCGTGGGTGGTGAGCGAGCGTGCCCGAGCAGTTGCTCGTCCAGTTCGCCGGGGAGGGGTCCGGGGTGGGTGAGCTGTCCTGGGGCCAGCAGACGATCTGGCGCGGCATCCGGGCGCGCGGCGGCAGGCCGATCTGGCTGCCAGGGCTTGAGCCGATCGCACCTGGCAAGACCGAGCAGGACGTGGCTGACCTGCTGAGATTCCTGATGAGCCGCTATCAGTCGCTCCGCACCAGGCTGCTGATCAGCGACGACGAGCAGGTCAAGCAAATGGTCGCAAGTTCCGGCGAGATCGCGCTTCAGATCGCCGACGCCGACGACGACGCCGACCCGTTCGCCGTCGCCAGGGCGCTGCAGGCGCAATGGCTTGTCGCCGACATCGACTGGGCCAGGCAATGGCCGGTGAGAATGGCCGTGGTCAGGCACAAGGGCGTCCCGGCCTACCGGGTGACGACCATGTGCCACACGGTCACCGATGGCTTCGGCGTGCTCGTGATGATGGCCGAATCGGATCACCTGGCTGTCATGGACCGGGCCAGGTCCTCCCCGCCGGACCCGATCACCGCTCCCGCCGAAGGGCCGGTCACCGCGATGGAACCGCTTGAGCAGGCCCAGTGGCAGGCCAGCTCGGCCGGCAAGCGGCGCAGCGCGATCGCCGAGCGGTACTGGGAGCGCGTGCTGCGCACCATCCCGCCGCGCATGTTCACCAAGCAAGCCGAGCCGCGCATCCCGCGCTACCTCCAGCTCAGGCTCAACTCACCGGCCGCCTACCTGGCGGTGCAGTCGATCGCCGGGCGGATAGGCGCGGATACCTCCCCGGTCCTGCTCGCCGCCTTCGCCGCGGCGCTGAGCCGTACCACCGGCGTCAGCCCTGCGGTGCCGCGGGTGATCGTCAACAACAGGTTCAGATCCAGGCTCGCCGAGTCGGTCAGCCCGATCGCGCAGACCAGCCCGTGCTCGATCGACATCGCGGGAATCACCTTCGACGAGGCCGTGAAGCGCACGTTCACCGCCTCGATCGCGGCCTTCAAGAACGCCTATTTCGAGCCGGCCAGGATCCGGGAGATCCTGGCCGGCGCCAGCAAGGAGCGCGGCGTGGATATCGACCTGTCGTGCGTGTACAACGACCTGCGGATGGGCACGCCGCGCGATGTGGCTGCCGCGCTGCCAGGGCCCGGTGACGTGCGCGCGGCGCTGCCGCTGACGACACTGCGCTGGGAGGACCAGGCCGCCGACGACCCGTGCCACATCCAGATCGTCGACTCCCCTGGGTCGATCGAAGTGCTGGCGGCGATCGACAGTTACCAGGTGTCGGCGGCCGAGGTGGAGGCGGTGGTCAGGGAGATGGAGGCGGTCACGGTGCGGGCGGCGTTCGATCCGGCCGCCCAGGTCTAGCGCCCCGTCTTGAACACGTGCCTGATCGCCGCCGCCAGCTGCGCGCGATCAGGCTGCAACGCCAGGTCAAGTTCTGGCACGCAGCCAAGCACCGCGCTGTCAGGGCGGGTGACCCGCCTGGGCGGGACGAGCAGGTTCATCTCCTCGGCGGCAGTAGCCAGGATCTCGGCCGCCAGCCCGCAGAACCTGTTGGCATCGTCAGCGACGACCAGCCTCCCGGTCTTGGCCAGCGAGGCGGCCAGGCCGTCCCAGTCAAACGGGTACAGAGTCCGCGGGTCGAATACCTCGACCGAGATCTCGCCGGACAGCTCGTCGGCGACGGCGATGGCATCGTGCACGAGATGGCCCACAGCCACCACGGTCACATCCGCGCCAGGCCTGTGCACCCGGGCGACTCCGAGCGGCACCGGCGCAAGCTCGGCGAATACCACGTCTTCCTGGATCTTGTGGGCGGCGATCGGTGCGAACACCACAACCGGATCGTTGTCCCTGATCGCGGTGACGAGCAGGCCGTAAGCGTCGGCTGGCGTGGCGGGCAGCACCGTCTTGACGCCGAAGTGGCCGAAGACGGGATACGGCTGGTCGGAGTGCTGAGCGCCCCAGGCAGGGCGCCACCCGGCGGCAGGCAGCAGATAGGTCACCGGCACCTTGGCCTGGCCGCCGCTCATCAGCGAGATCTTGTTCGCCTGGTTCGCGATCTGCTCGAGCACGAGCAGCAGCAGGAACGGTATCTGGTACTCCACCACCGGGCGGCGGCCCGCCAGCGCGGCACCGGTGGCGAAGTTCGTGAAGCCCTGCTCGGACAGCGGGGTCTCGATGACCCGGTGCGGCCCGAACCGCTTAAGCAGGCCGATGGTGGTGTTGGTGAGTGCCTCTCTGATGTCCTCACCCATGATGAACACCGCGGGGTCCCGCTCCATCTCGTCGCCGAGCGCGCGGTTGATGGCCCTCAGGTACGACAGATAAGGCATGACGCCACCGTTTCTCGCTGCCCGCGGCAGCGGAATCTCGCGAACACCAGGCACACCTCCGTGCGGCTCAGGCCGGTGAGGTGCCGGTCACCGGGGACCCGGCACGCAGTCGCAGCCCGCTGGAGTACAGGTAGTCGAGCCCGGCATCGGGATCGGGCTTCGGGCTGTCAAGCGCGAACCTGACCGCGGCGTCGATGAGCAGGTCGACCTCTTCATCGATCGCCTTCCGCTGGTCGGCGGGGATCCGGCCGCCCTGCAGCTCCGCCGGGTCCCTGGCGCGCCAGCTGGCTACCTCGTCACGATCCCGGTAGCGCAGCCCGGCGGTCAGCTCGAAGGTGTGATGCCCCTCGTACCTGTAGGTGCTGAACTCCAGGAAGGAAGGACCGCCGCCGGCCCTCGCCCGCGCCACCGCGCCGGCCGTCGCCTCGAGCACCACCTGCGGGTCCATGCCGTCGTGCGTGCCCGCGGGGATGCCGAACGCGGCGGCCCGGCCGGTGATCGAGCCAGCCACCGCGGTCTGCACCGGCAAGGTCGTGGCGTACAGGTTGTTCTCGCAGACGAAGATCACCGGAGCCTGCCAGAGCGCGGCCAGGTTCAGCGATTCGAGCAGCGCCCCCTGGTTCACCGCGCCGTCACCGAAGATGCTGATGGCCAGCCGGTCGGTACCCGCCTGGGCCAGCGCCCAGGCGATCCCGGCGGCCATCGAGGCGCCGTGGCCGACAGTGCCGGTCGATCCGTACACCCCGACGCTGAAGTCTGATGGGTGGAACGACCCGCCCCTGCCCCGCGCCATCCCGGTCGCGCGGCCCATCATCTCGGCGAGCAGCCTGCCAGGGTCGCTGCCCTTGGCCAGCATGTGACCGTGGCCGCGGTGGTTGGCCATCATGATGTCATCGCCGCGCAGCGCCGCGCCGATGCCCGCGGCCACCGCCTCCTGGCCGATGCACGGATGGATGCCGCTGACGATGTCGCCCGACCTGACCAGCTCGATCGAGCGTTCCTCGAACCGGCGGATCAGCCTGATCATCCGGTACAGGCCCGCATCGGACTGCGCCTGTGGCGGCACAACATGCTCGGCCGTCAACCGCTCCTCCTTCGTGCCAGAGCTCACCGCGCCTGGCGTCGGGCCGCTATCGGACAAGGCGCGAGAACACCCGCACCGACCAGGTCACCGTCGTGGTCATCAGGACCACGACGATGATCACGCTGATCCACACCGCTCTGGCGGCCATGTTGCCTGAGAACAGGTCGCGCATGCCGTTGGTGGCCCAGTAGAACGGGTTCCACGCCGCTATCCGGTGCAGCCACAGCGGCGCGAGCGTCAGCGGAAGCAGCACGCCGGCCAGCAGCATGACCGGCTGGCTCACCGTGTTGATCATGGGCGCGAGCGCTGCCTCGTTGCGCACCTTCAGCGTGACCGAGTAGGACAGCGTGACCGCGAACAGCGAGAGCATGGCCAGGATCAGGTAGGCGAGCAGCAGGTCGCCGATCGGCACCCGCAGCCCGAACGGCAGCGCGAGCAGCGTGATGACAACGGCCTGCGCGAGCAGCCAGACCACCTCGCGCAAACCGCGGCCGAGCATCAGCGCCAGCCTGCTGACCGGGGTGACCCGCGCCCGCTCGATGATGCCGGTGCGCAGCTCGCGCAGCAGGCCGAAGCCGGCGTAGGCGCCGCCGAGTATGGCCATCACGGTCAGCAGGCCAGGCACGTAGATGCGGTAGGCCTGGGTATAGGTCGTGACGCCCTCGGCCTTCAGCGCCAGCTTCAGCATCGGGGCGAACAGCAGCACGTAGGTGACCGGCTGGGCCAGTCCGAACAGGACATAGACCGGCGAGCGCTTCACGAGCAGCAGGTGCCGCTGCATGATCAGCCAGGTGTCGTGGGCGAGTTTCACTGAGCCACCCTCCGGCCTGGTCACTTGTCCCGCAGTGAGCGGCCGGTCTTGGTCAAGAACACATCGTCAAGGCTCGGGCGGTGCAGTTCGATCGCGTCCATCTCCACGCCGGAGCCCTCGAGCACGCGGAGCACCTGCGGGATGGCCGTGGCACCGGAGTCCACGTACAGCCACAGCCCCGCCTCCTCAACCGCCTCGAGCTTGTTGACCAGCGGCAGCGCGCTGAGCAGCTCGGCTGCCCTCGAGGTGGAGCCGTTCAGGGTGACGGCGAGCACGTCACCGGAGATCTCGCGCTTGAGCGCGTCCGGTGTGCCCTCGGCGACGATCTCGCCATGGTCGATGATCGCGATCCGGTCGCACAGGACGTCGGCCTCTTCCAGGTAGTGGGTGGTGATGAAGACGGTCATGCCCTCCGCCCGCAGCCGCCTGACCTCCTCCCACATGTGCGCCCGGCTCTGCGGGTCAAGGCCGGCCGTCGGCTCGTCGAGGAACAGCACCTTCGGCGAGTGGATGACCCCGAGCGCGATGTCGACCCGGCGCCGCTGGCCGCCCGAATAGGTCTTGCACCTGCGATCCGCGTAGCCGGCGAGATCGAAGGCCCCGAGCAGCGCCGCCGCCCGGCGCTTGGCTTCCGCCTTGCTGAACCCGTGCATCCGCGCCTGCAGCACGAGCTCTTCCTCGGCGGTGACCTCGTCCCAGGTTCCGCCGCCCTGCGCCACGTAGCCCACCCGCTTGCGGACCCCGGCCGGGTCGGTTCGCAGGTCCGCGCCGGCGATCGTGGCCTCGCCGCCATCCGGCAGCAGCAGTGTCGAGAGCATCCGCAGCGTGGTCGTCTTCCCCGCGCCGTTCGGGCCGAGGAATCCGAAGATCTCGCCTTCGGCGACGGAGAGATCAACGCCGCGCACCGCCTCGACGGTCACGCCCTTGCGGCCCTTCCCGACCTGGAAGGACTTGCGTAACCCGCTGGTCTCGATCATCGAATCTCCCGCCACCGGACAGGCACCGGTCTCATGCGCATGAACAAGGCTAGACCGACATAAAGGTCCCGTACAACAGCCGGTATCCGGCGCGGTGCGGCCGGCCCGCCTGCGAGTGCGTGCTGGTGGGCTCGGCGCCGGGAGGCGGCTGCCGATGTACCCGGCCAGGTCGCCGACCGTCAGCCCGATGATCTGGTGGATGTCCAGATCAGCCAGGTATGCCGCGAGGTCCACCCGGCCGCCATAGCGCTCGGCGAGCCGGTCGGCGAGCGCGGCCCACTCCACGCTCTCCAGCCGCAGGTCGCCCTCGAGCCGGCTCTCCTTGGCGACGCGGGCCGCCCAGCCCTCATCCTCGCCGGTCACCTCGACAAGCAGCCGGCGAAGTTCGGCGACCACGCCCGGCTCGGCCGGCCCGGGCCCGGTTGGCTCCACCGTCACCCTGTCCCTCCCTGGCGGGGCACCGGCGCGGCGCCGCTGGCGGCGGGGCAGGGGTCCCTGCCTCCATGCCCAGTTGCTACCAAAGCACAATGGCAGCCAGTTGGAAAGGGCGCTTTGTACCGGTACTGCGCCAGGATATGATCCGATCAGCCCGCGCCGAAGGCGGCAAATTGGTGAACGGTGGTATCCAGGCGATATGAAGGTACAGATCCCCGCCTCCCCCGCGTCAGGCAGGCTGCCGCCGGCCGTTCGCGGCAGCGGCGATCTGACCGCCCGCGCCCGCGCGGCGTCCCGCTTAGCGGCCGGCACCGGCGCGGGCAGCACCAGGAAGTGACCGCCATCGAGGCGGTGGCCAGCTACCTGCCGGAGCGGCGGGTGCCGGTTGAGGAACTGGCCGGCCAGCTGAACCTTACCGCGGTGCAGGCACGGCTGTTCAAGCGCTTTCACGGGCTACGCGAGGTACCGATCGAGCCGGAGGCGACCCTGCCTGACCTGCTGCTCGCCGCCGCCAGGCGGCTCGGTCCCCTGCGCGGGCGTGAGCACCAGGTCAGGTATGTGCTGCACGCCAGGACCATGCCAGTGGTCGTGCCGTATCCGCTGAGCCCGGTGCACGAAGTCTGCGCCGCCCTCGGGCTTGACCACGCGGTCGCCTTCACCGTCACCCACCACGCCTGCGCGACTGGCCTGCTCGCCATGGACATCGCCGGCCGGCTGCTTGCCTGCTCCGATCCCGGCGCCCTGGCACTGGTGCTTGCCGGGGAGAAGACGTTCACCAGGGACGCTCAGCTGGTGCCGGGAAGCTCGATCTTCGGCGAGGCCTCGTCGGCCTGCCTGGTCCGTGCCGGGGGCGGCAGGGACCGGATGCTCGCCTACGCCGTGCGGATCCGCGGTGAATTCGACGGCAGGCTCGAGGATCTGCCCGAGCTGGCCGCCCGCTACGAGCAGGAGTACCCGACGTCGCTTGCCGACGCCCTGCTCGCCGCGGTCGGCCAGGCAGGCCTTGACCTCGGCGACATCAGCCTGATCCTGCCGCACAACGTCAATGTGGTGTCCTGGCAGCGGCTGTGCCGCAGGATCGGCTTTCCCGCCGAGCGGGTGCTGCTCGACAACGTGCCTGTCACCGGGCACGCGTTCTGCGCGGACGCCTTCATCAACTACCAGACCGCCGCCGAGCGCGGCCTGCTGCGGCCCGGCGACCGCTACGTGATCGCGGCCGCCGGGCTCGGCGCCACGTTCTCGGCCATGGTGTTCGAGCACTAACCGGCGCAGGATGTCAGGAGTGATACAGCTTCGGCCGCGATCGAGCCAGATGGGACCGACCGGATGGAACAGGAAACCGTGACCACGCACGTCGATGCTGATCTGCGACAGCGGGTTTTCGACAACATCGGCATGCTGCTGCCGCGGGTGCTTGGCAGGGAGATTCCGGCCGTCAGCGACGGCATGCTGCTGCTGAACGAGCTTGGCCTGCGGTCCGCGACGATGCTGGAGCTGCTGCTCGAGCTTGAGGAGAACCTGGAGATCCAGATCGACGTCGAGGACATCGACAACGGCGGGATGAACACGGTCGGCAACCTGGCCGACTTCGTCGCCAGCCATTCGATCATGGATGGCTGACCCGATGCACAGGTCCGGTCCCCCGGCCGATGACGGGCCAGGTGCCTGGCTGCCGTTGCCCCTGACCGGCGCCGGGCGGCGCGAGTTTCCTGGAGCCAGCGCCGCGGCGCTCGATCCGGCACTCCGCGGCTACCTGGCCGACATGGTGCGGCCCTACGGGCTGACGCTGCGGCATGAGCTGTTCGAGCGGGCAAGCGGCCATTCCTATGGCGAGATGGCCGGGGCGCTGCTCACCGAGACGCTGCCGGCCGGCCGGCAGCTCGACTTGCTGGTGCTCGGGTTCTCGATGCACGACGTGATCCCCGGGCGCTCGACGGCCGCCTACCTCAGCGGGCTTTGCCCAGGCAATCCCCTGGCCTTCGCCATCTGCGACGCGGGTGCCGCCGCGCCGTTCACCGCGCTGCGGGTGATCGCGGACTATGCCAGGACCGGCAGCTGCCGCCGGGCCGCGCTCGTGGTGGTCGAGCAGGCCACCATGCACTACGAGCCCGCTGCGCCGGCCGCGGCGCCGGCCGCGAACGCAGCCGTCGCGCTGCTGTTCGGCGAGTCGGGATCGGTCAGGATCGGGGCAGTGCGCCAGCACGCGGATGTGGCGCGGGCCGATGCGCTGCCGTTGCTGGTCGGCCAGCTCGCGGCGCTGGCTGGCCGGCGCGAGGACATCACCGTGATCACCGGTAACGGGCTGGCCAGCCTGGCTGGCTGGGCGGCCTGGCCAGCCCGGCTGGCCGGGCTGGCTGGCGACTGGCGGCTGCGCGCCGCGCCGCCAGGGCAGCCCTGCACGGGCGTGTGCTGGGAGCTGGCGGGCTACCTGCCGCAGTGCGCTGCCGACGGACGGCTGATCCTGCTCGCCGACTACGAGCCGGTGCTGAAGTACCTGTGCCTGACCGCCATCGACGTGCAGCGCCTGGCTGTCACTGCACCCGGCGGGCGAACAGCCGCACCGACCAGGCACTGGCCAGAACCGTCATCACGACCACGATCACCAGGCTGAGCCAGACCGCCGGCTCGCCCAGATGCCCGGCGAACAGCGCCCGCATCCCGTTGGTCGCCCAGTAGAACGGGTTGTACTCCGCGATCCGGTGCAGCCACAGCGGGGCGAGCGTCAGCGGCAGCAGCACGCCGGAGATCAGCATGATCGGCTGGCTGACGGTCGTCATGATCGGCGCCAGCGTCATCTCGTTGCGGACCTTGAGCGTGATGCCGTACGACAGCGTGACGGCCATCAGCGACATCAGGGCGAGCAGCAGGTAGGCGAGCAGCAGGTCGCCAATCGGCACGCTCAGCCCGAACGGCAGCGCGAGCACGGTGATGATCAGCGCCTGGCCGAGCAGGATGACGACCTCGCGCAGCGCCCGGCCAAGCATCAGCGCCAGCCGGCTGACCGGGGTGACCCTGGCCCGCTCGATCACCCCTGAGCGCATCTCGGCCATCAGGTTGAAGCCGCAGAACAGGCCGCCGAGCACGGCGGTCAGCGTGAGCAGCCCTGGCACGTAAATGCGGTACGCCTGCGTGAACGTGGAGACGCTGAGCGCGAGCTTCAGCATCGGGGCGTAGAGCAGCAGGTAGGTGATCGGCTGGACGACGCCGAACGCCAGCTGCAGCGGAGAGCGCCCGACGAGCAGCATCTGCCGCTGGAAGACCAGCCAGGTGTCGCGTGCGAGCTTCACGGTCGTCCTTCCCGGCGCAGGCCCCGATGCCAGGCTAGACCGATGTAAAGGCCCGTACAACAGCCGGAAAGGGGCACCGCGCGGTCAGAGGTACGTGGCCAGCCAGTCATGAACCTCGGGCACGCGATGCTCAATCATGGTCAGGTGCCCGTCGTCGTCCAGCATTCTGGGCTGCACGCCGGGAATGTGCGCCGCCAGCCACTCGCCGTGGCTGATGGGGACGAAGTTGTCTTGCCTGCCGTGCATGAGCAGCACGGGAACCGAGATCTGCGCAAGGTCGAATCCCCACGGCGCGGCCTCGGCGCAGCTGTCCTCCCACCAGCCCTCACTGCCAGGGGCGAGGCCGGCCTGATTGACGGCCGCGAGATACAGCGCGATTCCGTCGGTCATCACGGCGGCATCGACGGGTGACAGCAACGACTTGAGTGCCTGGGCAAGATCACTGGCGGATGAGGTCAGGAATACCTTCCTGTCGTGATCGGTCTTGGCGCGCGCCGCGTCGGGATCGGTGAGCATGAGCCGGAAGTCATCGGCATTGTCCTGGCCCATCCCGGCGAACCAGTCGAGCCCGTTCGCGCCGCACGGCGCCGGGGTGGCCAGCGCGGCCGCCGCCACCACCAGGTCGGGCAGCAGCGCCGCGCAGGCCAGCACGTGCGGGCCTCCGCCTGAGGTCCCCCACGTCGCCAGCCTGGAGATCCCCAGCTCATCGCAGATCGCCCGGACGTCGCTTGCGCAGTCTGCGACGATCCGGCCAGGGTGCGATGTGGAGCCGCCGTAGCCGGGCCTGTCGTAGCTGATCAGCCGCAGCCCGCGGGCCGTCGCATCGACGACGTTCGGGCCATAGAGCAGCCGGGAGTTGGGTGTGCCCATGTGAACGAGGACGGGATGGCCGTCCAGAACCCCTGATTCACGGACAGCGAGTGTCCTGCCATCGGCCGTGCGGACCGTCCGTTCCATTTCTCTCCTCAGCAGATACCAGCCTGGCCGTCGGGCCCGGGCTCAGACCGAACGGTACGCCCCAGACGGGCCGGGCGCGACAGCCGGCCGCCTTCAAGCTAAACCGCCGGTGCGGTAGCGGTAGGTCGCTCCGTCGCCGCGCAATATCTGATGCCAGACCAGCACCGGGCGCTGATCGGCGGTCGGCGCCGTGCGGGCCATGTCGAGCACGACTTGCCCGCCCCGCCCGGGTACCGCCCTACGATGTACTCGCCGTTCACGCCGCCTGGCTGGGCCTTCAGGCTGGGCCTTCAGGCTGGGCCGTTCAAGCTGGGCAGTTCCGGCCGGCCGGCGATCGGGCTTGTCTGAAGGGACCCGGACATGAAGAACAGGTGGGACGAGGCGCAGGCGGCGGGCACCCTCGCACCCTGCCCCCAGTTGGCCGAGTGCGTGTACGCGTCGCGGCTGCTCGGCGCCGATCCCGGCCTGGTGCTGACCGGAGGCGGCAATTCATCGGTGAAGGTCAGCGGCGCCGACGGGGACGTGCTGTACATCAAGGGCAGCGGCCACGACCTGGCGACCATCGAAGCGGCGGCGTTCCCGCCGCTGCGGCTCGACCGGGTGCTCGCGCTGCTGGAACGCCAGACGCTGACCGACTCGCAAATGATGCACGAACTGCGCTGCGCCTGCCTGTCGCCTGGCGCGCCAGACCCCTCGGTCGAGACGCTGCTGCACGCGCTGCTCCCCTACTCGGTAGTGCTGCATTCGCATGCCGACGCGGTGCTGACGCTGACCAACACGCCGTCCGGAGCCGATCAGGTCCGCGCCGTCTACGGCGACCGGGTGGTCAGCGTTCCCTATGTGATGCCCGGATTCGATCTGGCCCGCTGCTGCGCCGACCTGCTGCCAGGCCAGCTGGATGCCGATGTGACCGGCGTGATCTTGCTCAAGCACGGGATCTTCACGTTCGGCGCCGACGCGCGCACCGCCTACGACCAGATGATCGGGCTCGTGACCCTGGCCGAGCGCCGGGTCGGCGAGGCCCTGGCGCTGCGGCACCGCGCGGATCCTGACGGCCAGCCTTCCCCTGGCGAGCCCGGGCAACAGCGGTCGGGCCCGGCCAAAGACCAGGCCAGCCAGATCGCCGCATTGCGGCGGCGCGTCTGTCAGGCGGCCGGTGTCCCGATGCTGCTGACCAGGCGAGACGACGACACCATCCGGTCCTTCCTGAGCCAGCCGAGCCTGCTGGCGGCCAGCCAGCGCGGCCCGGCCACGCCCGATCACGTGATCCGCACCAAGCGGCGCCCGATGCTCGGCAGGGACGCCGATGCGTACGCCAGCGAGTACCGCGACTACTTCGCCGGGCACCAGCCGTCCGCGCGGACGCCCGTCACCATGCTCGATCCGGCACCGCGCGTCATACTCGATTCCGAGCTCGGCCTGATCGGAGCCGGCCGCCGCGCCGCGGACGCCGACGCCGCCGCCGAGATCGCCAGGCACACAATGGACGTGATCTCCGGCGCCGAGGCGCTCGGCGGCTACCAGGCGCTGCCCGATGCCGGCATCTTCGCCGTCGAGTACTGGGAACTCGAGCAGGCGAAACTCAAGCTGGCCAGGCCGCCAGCCGAGCTTACCGGCCAGGTGGCGCTGGTCACCGGAGCGGCATCGGGCATCGGCAGGGCCTGCGCCCTGGCCCTGGCCGGGCGCGGGGCAAGCGTCGCGGGAATCGACATCTCGCCGGCGGTGGCCGCGGTGGCTGCGGCACCCGGATACCTGGGCATCATGGCGGACGTGCAGCGGCCTGATCAGATCAGGGACGCGCTGGCGCGCACCGTCGACCGGTTCGGCGGCTTGGACATCCTGGTGGCCGCGGCCGGCGTCTTCAGCGCCAGCGCCCCGCTGACGGCACCGGACGGGCGGGCCTGGCAGTCGGCCATGGCCGTCAACGTCGATGCGCTCCGCGATCTGCTGGCGGCCGCGCACCCGCTGCTGGCACTTGCGCCAACCTACGGGCGGGTGGTGCTGATCGGCTCAAGGAACGTCACCGCCCCAGGGCCAGGCGCGGCCGCCTACTCGGCATCCAAGGCCGCCGCCACGCAACTGGCCAGGGTGGCGGCACTGGAGTGGGCGGCCGACGGCATCCGGGTCAACATCGTCCACCCCGATGCGGTCTTCGACACCGGCCTGTGGACCGAGCAGGTGCTGCGGGAGCGGGCCGGCCACTACGGGCTCTCAGTGCCTGAGTACAAGCGCCGCAACCTTCTCCGCACCGAGGTCACCAGCGCGACCGTGGGCGGGGCCGTCGCCGCGCTGTGCTCGCCGGCGTTCGCGGCGACCACCGGCGCCCAGATCCCGGTCGACGGCGGCAGCGAGCGCGTGATCTGAGCCTGCCTGGCCTGAACTGGCCGGATCGTTGTCTGGCCGGATCGTTGTCTGGCCGGTCAGGCGACCCGCCAGACCCGCCACAGCGCGGTCGGGTCGGTCAGCGGATCGCCGTGCACCAGCGAGAAATCGGCACGGCCGCCTTCGGTGATGACGCCGGCGCCAGGCTCGCCAAGCAGTTCACCGCCGCGCCAGGTGACGCAGGCGAGCGCCTCCCACGGTTCCAGGCCCGCCTCGACCAGGCACTCGACCTCCCAAGGAAGCTGGTTGGCGCGGGCCGAGCCGCCGCCGAAATCGGTGCCGCCGACGATCGCCACCCCGGCCAGGTGCGCGAGCAAGGCGCTCTGCCTCGCCTGCTCGAGCCGCTCGGTGATCTTCGCCCGGTTCGCCGCCTCGGTGAACCTTGGCAGCGTCGTCGTCGTCCCGAAGGTCAGCCAGGACTTCATCACGGTCATCGTGCTGACCAGCGCGCAGCCGTTGGCCGCCATCAGCCTGGCGATGTCGGCGTCGAGCTCGAACCCGTGCTCGATGGAGTCCACCCCGGCCTCCGCGCATACCCGCGAGCCGGACAGCCGGGTGGAATGCGCGGTCACCTTCGCGCCCCGTTCGTGGACGGCCCTGACCACCGCGGCCACCTCATCGGCGGACCACGGCGCGGTGCTGGCATCCGGCCCGTCCAGGTAAAGCTTGACGAAGTCCGCGCCGTCGTCGAGCTGCCCGAGTGCCGCGGCCACGAACTCGTCGCCGTCGCTGGCCTCGACCGTCAGGCCGGCCGGGAGCATCCCGGCGACGGTGATCCAGGTACCGGCCGCCCGCACATAGGGGCGGTCCCCGCGGCCCAGCCAGCGCTCCCTGACACCGATGCTTACCGCCCGTTCTGCCCCGTCCACGGTGCGCCTTGGCGAGCCCACGTCCCTGGCCCAGCGCACCCCTGAGCGGTACTGAAGCTCGCCGTTCGCCTCCGCCACGTCAAGCAGGACCTCGGTGGCGTCGGCGCCACGGTCGATCCAGTGCGAGCCGCCCGGCAGCGCCAGGTGGCTGTGCCCGTCCACCAGGCCCGGGACGATCGTGGAGCCGCCAGCATCCACGATCTCGCAGCCGGGCGGGACGTCCCCGTCGTCGTCAGCCGGCCGGATCCAGCTGATCCGGCCGTTCTCCACGAGCACGCTCACGCCGATCCGCAGCCGGGCGGACCGGCCGTCAGCCAGCGCCGCGTCCCGGTAGAGCACTGCGGGAGCCGCGGCGCCCGGCCGCCCGGCGGCGGCATCGGTCATGGTGGGTTCGGTCATGGCATGGCAGCTTACGCACGACCGACGGGGGCGAAGCGGTTGCCGGCCATCAGCGAGCCGGGGAGGATGGCCTGGGTCGCCACGTAGTTGCGGATCGTCCTGCCGGTCGGGCGGGACGCGCTGCGGGCTCGCTGCCGACCGCGTGGAGGAGCGTGTGCGCTCGCGTGTAACCCGGTCTCGCCTGATCGCCGGTGCCGCCGCCGGGCTGGCTGCCGCCGGCCTGCTGGCCTGGGCCGTGTACCCGGCGCAGCCGATTGCCGCCCGCCCGGCGGCCGATCGGGGCGCGCAGAGCACGCCGACCCCGGTTCCGTCCGGGCCTGCGCTGCCCAGTCCCCCAGGCACCCAGCCGGTTCCGCGGGTCACACCGCCGGGCACAGCCGCGCCGTCGCCAACCCCGCTCCCGCCCCCGGCGAGGACCGCTCAGCCGACCGCCGGCCCGTTCACCGCAGGGCTGCGGATCGGGGCGTTCACCGGCGGGCAGAGCCTGGCCAGCTTCGACGCCAAGGTCGGCCAGGCCGTCCTGACCGTGTCCTACGTCCGCTGGGGCACCCCGGTGCGCTGGCTGGCCCACGTGGTCGCGGCAGCGGCAGCGGCCCGCGCTGAGCCGGTGCTCGAGCTGTATCCGGGCCCGCTTGGCCACAACGCACGCCAGATCGCCGCCGGCGCTGGCGGTTCGGAAGGCTGGCTGGCCAGCTTCGGGCGGACGATCGCGCAGACCGGCGATCCGGTCACGATCTCGTTCTTCCCCGAGATGAACGGCCCGTGGCGGCAATGGTGGAGCCAGGGCCCGGCGAACTACATCCGCGCGTTCCGGCACGTTCACGCCGTCCTGTCGGCTAGGGCAGGCCCGCTGATCACCTGGTTCTGGCAGCCGTCGGCGATGCACAACGCCAATCCCGACCCGATGCCCTGGTGGCCGGGCAGCGGCTACGCCGACATCGTCGCCCTCGACGGCTATTACTACTTTCCGCACGACACCTTTGATGCCATCTTCGGCGCGACCATCAAGCTGGTCAGGCGGGCAGCCCCGGCGGTTCCGATGATGGTCGGCGAGACCGCGGCCGGGCCCATGTACGGGCGGCAGGCATGGGAGGTCGGCAACTTGTTCGCCGGGATCCGCGGGCACCGGCTGCTCGGGCTGGTCTGGTTCAACCGGGACCAGCACTACCAGCCCTACCAGTTCCACCAGGACTGGCGGCTGCAGGACCACCCAGGGGCGCTGGCCGCGTTCCGGGCCTGCCTGCGCAGGTACGGGCCGCTGGCGAGATTGCTGAGCTAGCCGGCTAACCCTGGCAGGGGCCGCGGGCACTATGAGGTGTGGATGACGGTCGCGGCGCGCTCAGGCCGGACGCGGATCTGGTGCGTGCCGCGCTCGGCCAGGACAAGGACGCCTTCGCCGAGCTGGTAGCGCGGCACTGGCCGACTGCGGTCGCGCTGGCCACCAGGCTGCTCGGCTCGGCCGACCTGGCCAGGGACGCGGCGCAGGAGGCGAGCATAGCGGCGATGACCAGCCTGGACCGGCTCCGTGCGCCGGATCGCTTCGGCGCCTGGTTCTGCGGCATCACGCTGAACGTGGCCAGGCAGTGGCTGCGCCAGCTGCGCGCCGAGGTACCTGCCGTCATCGCCGACCGGCTGTCCGCGGACCCCGGGCCCGACGAGCTGGCCGAGCTCGCCGAGCTCGGCGCCAAGGTCCGGGCCTGCGTGGCGCAGCTGCCCGCCGGGCAGCGCCGGGCCGTCATGCTCTTCTACCTGCAGGGCCTGGCCCACCGGGAAGTGGCCGCCGAGCTCTCGATCACCGTCGGCGCGGTCAAGGCCAGGCTGCATCAGGCCCGCGCCGCGCTCATCCCCGCCCTCAGCCCGCTCGTCAACCCCGCGGATAAGGAGATCTCCATGACCACACCCGCCGCCAGCCCGGCATGGGCTGACGTAGCTGTGACCGAAATCCGGCGCGGCACCGCCGACCCGGCCCGCCCGGTGCACGTGATGGTGCTCGAGGAGCGGGACGGCCAGCGGCGGCTCCCGATCTGGATCGGCCCGGCCGAGGCCACCGCGCTGGCGCTCGTATTGCAGGCACAGGAGACCCCGCGCCCGCTGACCTACCAGCTGGCGCGCAGCCTGCTGGATGCGGCTGCCGCTGGCGTGACCGAGGTCCAGATCACCAGGCTGGCAGGAAAGGTCTTCTATGCCATGGTGATCATCGACGGCCCGGCCGGCCGCAGGGAAGTGGACGCGCGGCCCAGCGACGCGGTGAACCTGGCCCTGGTGACCGGCGCGCCGATCCGCGTCGACAGCGCCCTTCTCGATGACCAGCGGGTACGGGGCTGCGACCAGCCAGGCTGGCATGAGCTCCCGGCCAGCACCGCGGAAATCGTCGCTGAGGCCTTGCGGCAGATGCCCAGCCCGTAGCCCGGCTAGTTCTCCGGCCGGTCTTTCTGCTGGTCCCGAGGCCGGTCCTGCCGCTGGTCCGCTGCCGCCCCGCCGCTGGCTGGCCGCAGTGACCGGCCGTCGTAGGCCCGCCAGTCCTGCGAGCCGTCCGGCCACCGGATCAGCACCGCCCAGCTGCCGCGGAACCTGGCCCAGCCAAGCACCGTCACCGGCCGCCAGGACGTGTCGCTGTACAGGACCTCGGCCGCCGATCCGATCGCCGGCCGCACCGGGCAGTCGGCGAGCTGGTCGGCTGCGATCGGCATCAGCATTCCGATCGGGCCGCCCACCGGAGGCGGGTAACCGCCGAAATGCCGCTCTTCGTCCATCACCCAGACGATACTATGTTCGAGTCAGTCCGTTAAGCTGCGCCGTAGTCAGAATTTCCAGACCGCGTGCCAGCCCGTCGCGAGGTCACCGCGCCGTGATAGCACACCCCGGACGGGCTGCTGACCGGCGGATAGCACTGGTAGCCGAAGTCGGCTGGATCGTGGTTCAGGTACCTGCCGATGCACTGGCTGGCGACCGTCCTGCCGCGTGCGGCGCAGTAGGCGAGCGCCTGCACGCCGTCGGCGAACGACCCCTGGTAGTACACGACCCAGTAACCCGGTCGCAAGGATGCGTACCGGGAACTGTCAAGCACGCGCGCCGCCGGAATCTCGGCCTGCACGCCGGCCAGCACCGCGTCCAGGCGGGCGGTACCCGCGGTCTGGGGCACCGAGGCGAGTTGCGCGATCCAGACATTGTCCGGGGCGGCACGCGGGGACGCCGATGGCGGGCCGGCCCGGGTCGGTGCCTGGCTGGCAGCCTGGGCGCCGGAGGAGACGCGCGGTGACCGGGACGCGGAGGCGGTGCTGGCGGCCGACCGCGCCAATTCGTATCCGCCTGCGGCTGCGGCGATGACCGCGGCGACGCCGAGAACCCCAAGCACGGCGCGTGATCGGCTGCCCGGGCGCCGCTGGCCGCCCGCCTCGATCGTCGCTCGGGCGGTCGCCATCGGGTCAGCCCGGCCGGGCAGGCCGGCGCGGGCCTGCATGGTCGGCGGACCAGGCACGGCATGCGGACCAGGCACGGCACGCGGACCAGGCACGGCACGCGGACCAGGCACGGCACGCGGATCCGGCACGGCCCGCGGCGCCCGCGTCACGTCCGCGGAAGTGCCCGGGTCGGGCGCATCCGCGGAAATGCCCGGGTCCGCTGCGGGCACCTCGCGGGCATCGAGCAGGCCCGCCGCGATGGCCAGTTCTCGCGCTGCCCACTCGCAAGCCTGCGGGCTGAACGCCGTGCTGTCCGCGAACGACGCGGCGGCCAGGCGGACGGCCGTTGCTGGATCCAGCCCCTGCTCGACATGCCCGCGCAATGTTCCTGCGACGTTCTTCTGCGCGGCCAGGGTCAGGATGCCAGCCTCGCGGGGGGCGTCGGGCAGCAGATCCTGGAGCAGGTTGGCGATGGCCTGGGCATTGCTCAGCGCGTCAGGGCCGTGCGCGGAGTCGGAGACGATGGCCCGCAGGGCTGCCCTGGCCTCGTCGGCGTGCTCGAAGGATGCAGCTGGCATAGTCCCCTCCCCGCCGGACATTCGCCACTAATTGTGACCGATCAGCTACGACATCGCCACGCGGTTGCCGAACATGCTCAGTCGGCTGCCGATTCGTGATGTGCGTCGTGCCGGGCGGCCAGCCGGGCGGCATGCCGCGCCGCGGACCTGATCGTCCTGACGGCCTCCAATTCGCTCAGGCCCGCGTCCTGGGCGGCAAGCGCCAGTTGGGCCAGGGCATCGGCACGCCCGGCCTCGATCACCCGGCTGGCCGCCCAGAACAGGCCGTTGTTCCTGTTGCCCTCCGGCTGCGCGGCAACCCAGGCCGCCAGCTGCCCAGGATCGCAGCGGCGGACAGCCCGGTCCGCGGCCCAGAGCTGCGCGGGTGGCCGCGGGTCAAGCAGTTCCCTTGCCCTGGCCCAGTCGATGACCGCACCGCCGCCTGGCCGGTCGATCAGCACGTACCGCCGCCCGGCAACGAAGGAAGGCGGCGCCACGACGTACCCGCCCTGGCCGCGGAAGTCGATATGCCGCGCCGCGACGTGACCGCTGCGCTGCCCGGTTCCGCGGAAATAGACATGCATCCCGCCGCGCGGCGTCCGCACCACCGCCCAGGGGGAGCCGATCAGGGCCTCGCGTTGCAGCAGGTTGAAACCCGCGAATCCCGAACCGCCTTGGCGGACATCGATGTCCAGCACATCCGGGCCGGGGGCCCCGGTGGCGATCGCGACATTCCGGTCAGGCACCCGGCACCACCAGGTCACGATCCGGTCCAGCTCGGTGCACGCGTCAAGGAATCCGTGCGCGGTCGCCGGCACCTTCTCCCCTGGCAGGCACGGGAACACCGGCCAGCCAAGCCGGGCATACGCCAGCGCCGCGCGCAGCATCCCGTCGGCACCGCTCATCGGATCTCCCGCCAGCCAGGTAGCTACCTACCCATTCCCGGCGTTATCTCCACGACCAGATGCGGTTGGTGCCCCTGGCCGGGGCCAGCAGGGCCGGGCTGCTCCCCCTGTGGCCGCTGGCGGCCTCCGTGCCATCCCCGGCCCCGGGCCTGCCCTGCCAAGCCGGTTCAGCCAATGAGACGCTCACCGAGCCCGAGCCGTTGTAGGCCGGCGGCGGTGTCCTTGACCGGCGCGGGCTATGCCGGTCAAGGACACCGCTCCTCAGATTCTGGCAAGTGCCGACCAGGGGTTCGTGCGGGTGCGCATTTCGTGACCCGTGCTGAGGTTGCGCAGGCGTCGCACACGTCCGTGGTTGTCCATATCAGCGGGCCGGACCTCCAGCCACTGGCCCTCTTGCGGAACCGCCCCCATGATCTTCGTGCCGCGCAGGTGGATGTTGATCCAGCCTGCGGCCGCACCATTTTCGACTCGCCGTGCGGTAATATCGATGATCTTTATGACCTGCGGCTTTCCCAGCCATGCCTCGGCCGCCACGTTTGGCGGCTTGGCCACCACGCAGACAACGCTGTCGGCTGCTGCAGGGCGCCTTGGCGGTAGTAGTTGACTTGTGTTCATCGAATCCTCCCGGGTTGAGTCAGACATCGGTGCCGGTGTAGCTGGTGTAGTCGTACAGTTGCGAGCCGGCGGCGTTGGCGTCGTGCTGGATTACCGCGCCCGCGCCGGTGTGGTCATCGGACAGCGCCGCGGCCAAGGCCTGATCCTGGCCGTGCGGCAAGACGCTCGCCGCGCCGGTATGGTCATCGGACAGCGCCGCGGCCAAGGCCTGATCCTCAGGCCTCGCGATGGCGTGCTCGGCGTGATGATGCCGGGCGCCCGCATCGGGCACCGCGGCCGGGGCCGGCGTGTGGTCACCGTGGTGGGTGTGCGGTTCCCTTGCCCACGGATCGATGAGCCCGTCTGGTCGCTCGTGGCCGGCGGGCTGCCAATGGTGGCCACCGTGATCGGGAACGAATGTCCCGTGGGCGGGATGCGGCAGGCCGTGAGCCAAGTCGGGCGGGAAGAGGAAAAGGCCTCGTTCGGCCGGTGGCATGTCCCTGCTGAACGGGTAATGCGCCGCATCGGCGTTGTTTCCCGCGAACCTCCAGCCCTCCTCCCGGCCGGCATTGCGGATGTCGTGGCCGAGGAAAGAACTCCCGTCGTTCTGGTAGTGGGCAGCTGGCTGAAACCAGTGCCCGTCGTGCCGGATGTCCCAATGACCGTCACGGGTCCAGTGCGCGGTATCACGGGCGTCATACAGCCATATCTGGCAGCCCGGCGGCACAGCCTGGTCAGAATGCCAGACGTGGCTATGCTCGCCTCTCGTGAATGTGACCGGGTGCCATTGATTGTTATGGACATACCCGCCATGAATTCTTGCTAATTGTGCCATCACGTCCCTCCCGACGTTCCGTGGCTACGTTCGCCTTCGCTCAGCAGCTTCGGACGCGGGACGTCCCAGCGGGTAGGGCTGCAGTCCTGGCGATGCCGTGAATTTCGCCCTGGGACTTTCGCCCGGGGACGCTGGGACATGGCGTGCGGCATGATCGTTGGCATGGACCAGGTACCGTCACCAGATGACCCGCAATCAGGCACGGCAGGCGGGGCCGGCTGGCGCATGGCCATGCTGCACCGGCTGTTCGCCGCGATCCTGCTCGCCGCTGTGATCATGGTTCCGGCCGCTGGGGTGATCTGGCTGCGAGCGTCCGAGCCATCGGATAGAACCTTGATCCTGCCGGCTTCATCCGACTGGTCGGCCCAGGGCGTGCGGCTGGCTCATGTGGCAGGTCCCTCACCCCTGCGGCAGGGCGACACGGTACTCGCGGTGGATGCGGTGCGGCTGGCCGACTGGGTCGCCGGGCGCGCGCAGCGGCACCTGCGCGGTGGCGACCAGGTACGGTACTTGCTGCGCCGCGACGGCAAGGAACTTGAGGCCGATGTTCTGGTCGGCCACTATCCGTTCTTGCGGACGCTTGCGGCGAACGCCGTCATGCTGCCTTTCATCCTCATCTTCTGGATCGTGGCTGGTGTCGTTTTTATGCGCCGCCCGCACGCGCCGACCGGCCGGGCGCTTCTTACCCTGGCCGGGCTCGCGGTGGCGGGGAGGACCACCTGGCCTTTCGGATTGCAGGTCCTCGATCTCGTCGGCGGGCGTGGTGTCTGGACCTACCTGCTTGGCGATGTGGCGAACCTGCTGGTGTGGGCTGTGCTGCTGCATTTCGCCCTCGTTCTGCCCGAAGGTCGGCCATTGCTGCGGGCACGTCCCCGGCGGATCGTCGCCGCCGTATACCTGTTTCCCTTGCTGCTGTATGGCGGCTGGGCGGTGCATACGCTGCTGGCCACGTCCAGTCCGCTCGCCAGGCTGGGCGGGTTGGTCGCGGTGTCGACGCCGACCGCAGCGGTCTATCCAGCACTGACTGTCATCGCGTTAACCGCCGGATGGCAGCGGGTTGCCGATCCCGTGCACCGTGCCCGGCTCCGCTGGGTGGTCAGCGGGCTGACGGTCAGCGCCGTGCTGTACCTCGGTCTCGGCCAGATACCCAACCTGGTGGCCGGCGGCCCGCTTGTCCCGTGGGAGTGGCAGCTGCTTGGGTTCCTGGTCACCCCGCTGGCGATCAGCTGGGCCATCGTCAGGTACCAGTTGTTCGATATCGAGACCGTGCTGCGCCGGTCGGTGGTGTACGCGGTCTTGACGCTGGCGGTCTTCGGCGCATACCTGCTCGTATTCCGGCTGCTGGTCGGCGGGCTACCCGAGCAGCAGCAATGGGTCGCCCTGTTCAGCAGCGCGCTGCTGGTCACATTGTTCACCACCGTCCGCGACCGGCTGCGCCAGTTCATCAGCAGGAGTTTGTTCGGGCTGCGCGACGATCCGGCGGCCGTGGCCGCGGCCCTGCGGCAGGTAGAGCCAACCGGCACCCCGTCAATTGTGCTCGAACGCGTGGTAGCCACCCTTGCCAACACCTTGCGGCTGTCCTTCGCGGCGGTGGAACTCGCGGACCCTGATGGCCATTTCCAGCCGGTCGCCAGCGTCGGCCAGCTGGCCCCCGCCGTTTCCGAGGTGCCGATAAACCGGGGGGACGCCGTCGTCGGGCGGCTGCTGATGGCCCCTGGCGCACACCGCGAGCCGTTCGGCCCGGCCGACAGGCAGCTCCTGGCCGAGGCCGGGCAGCTGGTCAGCAGCTTCGCCACCAGCGCGCTGCTGGCGGAAGAGCTGCTGCGAGCCCGCCGGCAGCTGATCATCGCGCAAGCGGACGAACGGCGGCGGATCCGCCGCGACCTGCATGACCGGATCGGCCCCAGGCTGGCAGGCATTGCCATGAAACTGGAGGCCGCCAGGTCGGCTGTCCGCGACGACCCCGACCGGGTTGCCGAACTCCTCGTGGCAGAGGCCGCCGGGGCCAGGAGCGTGGCCGAGGAAGTCAACCAGGCGGTCGACGATCTGCGCCCGCGAGTGCTCGATCAGCGCGGACTGTATCGTGCGCTGCAGACCCTCACCAGCAGCGTCCACAGCACGGGCAGCGGACAGCCGCGCGGCTTGCCCGTGACGGTCCAGGCAGACGGGGAACTCGGTGACCTGCCTGCCGCGATCGACGGCGCGGCCTTCTACATCGCGATCGAGGCCGTGAACAACGTTGCCAAGCACGCTCGCGCCAGCACCTGCATGATCCGGCTGGAACGCGGCCACGACCCAGACGAACTTCGCGTTGAGGTCTGTGACGACGGGTGCGGGATACCGGCTCACCATATTCCCGGGGTCGGGCTGCGCTCCATGCGCGTTCGCGCCGAAGAACTCGGCGGCAGCCTCACCATCACCGCACGCATCCCCGCGGGCACCGTGATCCGTGCACGGCTGCCCATCGACGAACCATAAGGAGCGCCGCCATGCCCGACGAGCCACTTCAGCTGCTGATCGCCGAAGACCAGCCGGTGTTCAGGGACGGGCTGCGCGCCAGCCTGGCCAACGCATCAGACGTTGAGATAGTCGCGGAAGCCGAGACAGGGACGCAGGCCATCAGGCTCGCCCAGGAACTCCAGCCTGACGTCGTGCTGATGGACGTGTTCTTCGACCGGGACCTGGGCATCGACGGGGTGGAGGCAACCCGCCAGATCGTGCTGCACAGCCCGAACATCCGCGTGCTGATCGTCACCTACGATCGGGACCCGGACACCGTTTTCGCCGCGATCCGCGCAGGTGCCCTTGGTTACGTACTCAAAACCGCGACCGGTGACGAGCTGATCAGGGCCGTGCGCACCGTTGCCGCGGGAAGCGCGGTGTGGGACCAGCCGATCGCCCAGCGGCTGCGCGATGCGGTCCTTTACGCACAGCCTGCCCAATCGGCGGCGTTTCCTGAGCTGGCGGCGCGCGAGCGGGCGGTGCTTGAGCTGATGGCCGCGGGCAAGCAGTACCGCCATATCGCCAGGGAGCTGGGCATCGCGGAGAAGACTGTGCGTAACTATGCTTCCAACATCTTCAGCAAACTCCATGTGGCTGACCGGGTGGCGGCGATCGAGCAAGCCAGGAAGGCAGGTCTTGGCACCGCACCGCGCCGCCGGTAGCACCCGCCGTCCGGGCTGGCTCGCTATGCCCCGGTGACACCCAGGGCGGCATCCAGGCCAGGGGTGCTTTCCTGACGGGGGGTGGCCTGCACGCGGCTCCGCCGCAGCACGACGGCGGTGACGATCACCGCGAGCACGGTGGCACCGAGCATGATCGTGGCGAGAGCGTTGACGGCTGGCGTGAGGCCGAAGCGCACGGCCGAGTACAGCACGATCGGCCAGGTGTTCGTCGTGCCGTTGGTGAACGCGGGCAGCACGTAATCGTCGAACGAGAACGTGAACGACAGCAGGGCCGCTGCCACGATCGCGGGCATCAGCCTGGGCAGCGTGATCTGCCGGAAGGTGGCCAGCGGCCCGGAGCCGAGATCGTAGGCGGCCTCTTCGAGCACATCGCCCATGCCCACGAATCTGGCCCTGATGATGAGCATGGCCACCGAGGCGTTGAACACCACCTGGCCGAACAAGATCGTGGCCTTCCCCAGGGCCGGGAAGGCGTGGACGTAGTTGCGAACCTGCACGAAGAAGATCAGGGACGCCACCGCGATGACGATCTCAGGTACCACGAGGGTCAGGTACACCAGGGCGTCGAATGGCGCACGGAGCCTAGGCTTCATCCGCCCGAGTGCCAGCGCGGCACACAGCCCGAGCACGGTGGAGATGATCGCCGCCTGCGCGGCGACCTGGAGGCTGACGACGATCGCCGGGATGTACGTGGGGTCGTGCAGGCCCGCGCTGAACCAGCATGAGGTGAAGCCGTTCCAGATCGTGATGTTTCCGACCTGGGCGGGCGGGATGCTGCAGATGTTGGAGCCGTGGAAGGTTGCCAGGGCGGCGGGCGACGGCTTGTTGAACGCGAAGATCACCATCACCAGGATCGGCAGGTACAAGAACGCGAACACCACCAGAGCCCAGGCGGTGAATCCCTGCTTGGCCCTCAGGCGCCTACGCACCGAACTGCTCCTCCTTGGTGGCGAACAGGATGTACAAGATGACGAACACCGACAGCGCCGCCATCAGCGCGATCGCCAGTGCCGAGCCGAACGGCTGGTCCTGGGCCTGGTTGAACGTATCGCCGATGACATTGCCCACGAACTCGTAATTCCCGCCGCTCAGGATGTTGGGGATGATGTACTCACCGGTCATCGGGATGAATACCAGCAGCGCGCCGGTGACAACACCGGGGAGCGTGAGCCGGAGCGTAATCTGGCGGAATGCGCTGAACGGCCGCGCCCCGAGGTCCGTGGCGGCTTCGATCAACGTCCAGTCCATCCGTTCAAGCGAGGCGAACACAGGCAGAATGAACAGCGGCAGGTAGTTGTACACCAGGCCCACGCCCACCGCGTACTTGGTGAACATGATGTTGATGCCCAGGTCCCTGGCGAGGTAGCCATTGGGATCGAGGATGATCTTCAGCGCGTAGGTGCGGATCAGGAATGACGTCCAGAACGGCACGACCACGAGTAGCAGCGCCAGCATCTTGTACGTCGTGAGGTAGCGGGCCATCCAGTAAGCGAGCGGATAGCCGACCGCGATGGTCAGCACGGTGCCGGCCGATGCCATTGCCAGCGTGCGCTCGAAGATCGTGATGTACAGCGGGCTGAGAACCTGGCGGAACTGAGCCGTGTCGAACCCGTACCTGAGACTGCCGAAACCCTGCTGGGTCGCCAGCGAGAATGCCACCAGGATGGCCATCGGCCCGAGGAAGAAGATGATGTAATACAGCAGCGATGGCGACGTCAGCCACGCCGGGTAGCGCGGCTTGAATGACCGCGCTACCCGGTTTGGAGCCCTGGTGCCGGCTGCGGTCGTCTTCTCCGCGACCGCCATTAAGCTGCCTTGAACGCCGAGTAGATCTGGGTGCGGGACTCCACGACCTGCGGGCTGACATTGAGTATGTAGTGATAGTTGTTCGTGTAAGTCTTGGGAACGTTGAACATCGGGTCGTCGCGAAGTGCCGGAGGCAGCTGTGCGAGCGCCGTCGGCATCGGGATCTTGTAGTTGTGATAGTTCATCTCGGTCACGGCCGTGCTCGGGGTCAGCAGCCAGTTGATCCAGGCGTGCGCGGCTACCGGATGAGGTGCGGCCGCGGGGATGCACCAGTTGTCCGCCCAGATCTCCGATGCCTCAAGCGGGATGACCGGCGTGATGTCGCCCTGCTTGGCCCGCCCCTGCACGATCCGGCGCACATCACCGTTCCAGCCCTGACTGAGGATGATCTTGCCGGCGATGGCGTCGTTGATGTAGCTGGAGGAGTCAATGGTGGTGACGCCCCGCCGGATGGAGAGCAGGAAGGACTTCACGTGGCTGAAATCGGTCTGGCTGCCGGTATTGGGGTTAAGGCCGAGCGCCATCAGCGCGAGCGGCACGACTTCTTCGGCCCCGTCAAGCAGGTTGGTCCGGCCCTTGCCCACGTATCTAGGCAGCGCGTGGTAGAAGTCGAGCATTGTCTTCGGCCGTTCCGTCACGATCTTGTTGTTATAGAAGAACATCGTGATGCCGAAGTCCTTGATGACGTGATAGTCGCCCGTCGGGTCGTAGGACGGCTTCAGGAACGACGGATCAAGGTACTTGAGGTTCGGAAGCAGCGCCTTGTCGAGAGCCATCAGGCCTTTTTCCTGGATGAGCTCAGCCACGGCATTCTGGCTTGGTACGATGATGTCGTATCCCGTGCCGCCGGCGTGCAGCTTGGCCAGCAGTTCGTCGTTGCTTGAGTAGAAGGTCTCGTGGACGGTCGTCCCGGCCTTCTTCTCGGCCGACAGCGCCAGGAACTTCTTGAAGGTCGAGGGGTCGTCGTATTCCGACCAGTTGTATATCTCGAGGTGCTTTTCCAGCGGCTTGCCGGCCAGCGGATTCGCCGAGCCGGATGAGTTGCCGGCCGGCCCGCCAGGGGTTGTCGTGGTGCTGCCGCAGGCCGCTGCCGCAGCCGCGAAAATCGCCATCCCACCGAGACCGAGGGCTTCCCGCCGGTTAATGCGCCGTCCGGCGGCGCGCTGAACCTCACGGTGCAGGTAATCGAGTTTGGGCTTCATCTCACGTGGCGCGAGAATTTGCAGGTCGTCCCGATCGTCGTTCATGATTCCTCCTTCGCTCCGCCGCCGACGGCTGGAGCAACTTCACCCAGCAGAAGCGGGGCGGACTCGTCCCAGTGCAGGGCAATCCGATGGCCCGGGTGGATGGTGTCGAGTGCGGGGTCGGCACCGACGCGCTGCTCGCGCACCACGACGCTGTTCCCGCTGGCCAGCTTGGCAACGATCTGTATCTGATCGCCGAGGTACATCTTGGTGATGACCTCAGCGGCGGCTGAGTTGGCTGTTCCTGACGGCTCGCCAGCCGCCGCCACCATGCGCTCGGGCCTGATGCCGACGCGCACGCGCGTTCCCCTGAGCGCCTGACCGCGGCCGCGCACCACAATGCCGGGGCCGACGGCCACCGCGTATCCGTTGTCGGCAGCCTCAGCCACCTCGCCGACCAGGAAGTTCATGTCCCCGATGAAGTCAGCGACGAACGGCGTCAGCGGCCGGTCGTAGATGGCCCGCGGCTCGTCGAGTTGCTCGATCACGCCGTTGGACATCACCGCGACCCGATCGGACATGGACAGCGCCTCCTCCTGGTCATGGGTGACGTAGACGAAGGTGATCCCGACCTGATCCTGAATACGCTTGAGCTCTATCTGCATCTCCTTTCTCAGTTTCAGGTCAAGCGCACCAAGCGGCTCATCAAGCAGCAGCACCCGGGGATTCATCACCAGCGCCCTGGCCAGCGCGACGCGCTGTTGCTGACCGCCGGAGAGCATCGTCGGCCGGTGTGCCTCCCGGCCGGTGAGCTGCACCAGCTCAAGCGCTTCGCGGGCCTTGGCATGGCGCTCGGACTTGCTGATCCTGCGCTGCTTAAGCCCATAGGCAACGTTGTCAAGCACTGACATGTGCGGGAACAGCGCGTAACTCTGGAAGACCGTATTGACCTCGCGCTTGTAGGGCGGGGCGCCGGCCACGTCCGCGCCGCCGATCAGAATCTCGCCCTCGTCGGGCTGCTCGAAGCCGGCGATCAAGCGCAGCGACGTAGTCTTCCCGCACCCAGAGGGCCCGAGAAGAGACAGGAACTCGCCCTTGCGCACCTTCAGATTGACGGCATCAACCGCTGTCAGCGAGCCGAACCGCTTCGTCACCGCGCGAAGCTCGACGTCGTAGGCGCCGTCGAAGCTTGGGGTACTCACGCCCCGCGTCACCCCCATCGAAACGAATGTAGGGGCACCTTATGGCAAATGCGCGCTCACGTCCACGAGAGTTGCGTATGAGCCTCCTGATGTCTTGTATCCAGTTTGTGGTATTTAGAATCGATATCAGGTCGCCGGGTGTCGCGCCGTGGCCGGCTTTGTCCGGTTGCGGGTCGCCTGCCAGGGCCGAGATGAGATAATCGCCGGGTTCCGGCCGACGTCGCTCATCGCATCCGTGCCAGGGCCGGCGGGACGCGGGCTAGCTCGCGCGACAACGAGCCGGGGGTGCTTGAGCTTGCCTGAGCAGACCACGAGCGGGCGATCCCTGACGATCCTGTTCATGCCGGAGAGCGCATACGGGCCGACCAACAACTGCATCGGCATCGGCGACGTGCTGCGCCGCAGGGGCCACCGGGTTGTCTTCGCGGCCGAAGCGTCCTGGAAGGGGCGGCTCGAACCGCTCGGCTTCGAGGAAGATCTAGTGGATCTCGCGCCGCCGCCGGTGTCCGGTGCTCCCGATCAGAACGCCGGGCAGTTCTGGAAGGACTTCGTCGCCGGCACCGCACCGCAATTCCAGCGGCCGACCATCGAACAGCTGGACACATTCGTCAGCCCCGTGTGGCAGGAGCTCATCGGCGGCGCGCGGTACTGCCAGCAGCAGCTCGCCGCGATCGTCGAGCGGAGCGGGCCCGACGTGATCGTCGAGGACAACGTCGTCAGCTTCCCTGCCCTGGTGACCGCCGGAGTCCCGTTCGTGCGGATCGTGTCGTGCAACCCCCTGGAGATCACCGATCCGGACCTGCCGCCGGTATTCTCCGGCTATCCGGCGGCCGACCAGGCCGGCTGGCACGCTTTCCGTGCCGAGTACGAACGGGTGCATCGGCCCGTGTGGAGCGAGTTCAACGCCTGGGTCATGGAGCAGGGCGCGCCACCGCTGGCCGACCTCGAATTCATCCATGAAGGCGCTGCGAACCTGTACGTCTACCCCGAGCTGGCCGACTACCGCCGGGCCAGGCCGCTTGGGCCGTCCTGGCACCGGCTGGACTCCTCGCTGCGCCAGACCGAAAAGAAATTCGAACTGCCCGAGGCGCTGTCCGGCGGCGATGGCGCGCTGATCTACTTCTCGCTCGGTTCGCTCGGATCGGCTGATGTTCAGCTGATGCGGCGGGTGATCGCCTGCCTGGCCGCGACGCCGCACCGCTACGTCGTTTCCACCGGCCCGCTGCATGAGGAGATCGAACTGGCAGCCAACATGACGGGCGCCGAATTCCTGCCGCAGCCATCCATCATCGGAATGTGCGACCTGGTGATCACTCACGGCGGCAACAACACGATCACCGAGTGCATGCACTTCGGCAAGCCCGTGATCGTGCTGCCGCTGTTCTGGGACCAGTACGACAATGCGCAGCGCATGCGGGAACTTGGCCTCGGGGTCCGGCTCGACACCTACCGGTTCACGGACGCGGACATGCACAGGGCGCTGGATCGGCTGCTCGGTGACGCCGCACTGCATGACCGGCTGGCGCGCGCGGCGGTCACCATCCAGCGCCGCGACGGCCTGGCCAAAGCCGCCGACATCATCGAGCAAACCGCATCCGCGCAAATGAGTCTCTGACCGGGGGACGTCAGCGAAGCGGCACCTTACCATGAACCGTCCAGCAATTGACGACGGCGCGCCTCGGCTACGAAAGCCGCCTGACCGTGAACTTGCCATTTCCCGTAGATGTTCCTGAGATGAGTCCGGACGTTGCCGGTGTTGAGTTTGCGCAGCCGACACACTTCGTCCACAGTCATATCGGCCTCTAAACCGCATGCCACGACGGCAGCGATTCGACGTTCCGTTGGTGTCAGATCTGCATCATCTCTGCCCATGGGCCCTGATGGGACGATGGCTTCAGCGTTCTGCAGGGAATCCTGAAGCTGTTCCTCCAACGGGTTCTGCGGGCCCTGCTGAGCAGGCGGTCGCTGCGCGGCTGTGCGCAGCCGCACGATCAGCTGGTCTATGCCCTCGCCCTTCTTGATCCAGTCCGTCACGCCGCTCCGCGATGCCCTGACCTTCAGCCTGAGTTCGGCGTCACGGTCGAAGCGCCAGTCATCGGACCAGGATGTGCAGACAATAACCTGCGACTGCGGGCTCAACCTGGCCAATTCAGAGGCGAGGCCAATCGGGTCGGGATTTCCGCCGAGCATGAGGTCAAGCACGACCAGGTCCGGCTGGGTATGGCGTACAAGGTGACGGGCTGCGTCGGAGTTGCCCGCGGCTCCCACGTACTCGAAGCCCTGCTCGCGGTTAAGCCTCGCCTCGAGCAGCTCGCAGACCAGCTTGTCGTTGTCTACGATCGCGACTTTGATCATCTGGATCCTCTTTGCCAACTTGATGTGCAGTTACCGGTCCGTATCCACATCGGAGATCGGAGGTGGCTGTGCGATGTTAAGGAACATCTCACAGATGGCCGATAGCTGATCCTGAAAGTCCTGAAGTTCGGCCGCTTTCGCCACATAGACGTTTGCGTGGCCGGTCATAGCCGCCCGCACATCCACGTGCGCGGTAGAGCGGGACAGAACGACTACCGGAACGGTGCAAATAGCTGGTGACTCTCGGACAGCGCGCAGCACCGAGGCTCCGCCGCCCGGGATCTTCCAGTCGAGTAGGACCAGGACCGGCGCTTCATTTTGTTGGAGGTGGGAAATAGCCTCGTAGGATCGGGGATGTACTTCAGGACGGATATCGAACTTCGACAAAGTCCTGAGAATATATTCGGTATCGATCTGGTCGTCTTCCACCACTATTACTGACCGGATGGTTGCAGCGCTCATTTCCTGTCCGTGGAAAATGGGTGATGAGGGATAGTAAATTTAAAGACAGAGCCTGGTTCCGGCCCCGATTCTGCCCAGATCCTGCCGTTATGCCATTCGATAATCGTGCGACAAAAGTTAAGGCCTATTCCTGAGCCAGGCTCATCGGCCCCAACATTGTCACCTCGTACATAAGGCTCGAAGATCGAGCTGAGCCGCTGTGGTGAAATTCCCCGGCCGTTATCTTTTATGGCGAATTCCCATGCCTCAGCGATCCGCTTCGCCGAGGCGTGAACATGTACCGGAACACCGACGCGGCCGTACTTGCATGCATTCTGCAAGAGATTTTGGAAGAGAAACCCTAATAGGATCTCATTCGAAACAACCCGCGGTAGTGCGCCGCGCGTGATGATGGCGTTCTTGACGAATTGATCGACTGCGGCAAGCATTTCACGTGACTCATCGAATGCCTTCTCCGAACGCACCAGTTCCCGAGAGGGCGAACGTCCCTGGGTGAGCCCCGAGGCCACCTGGAGTCCCTCGGTCCGGCGCTGGACCCAGCGAGAGCTTGCGACGATCCGCTCCAGCAGCTTCCGCAGCTCGGGAGCGGCGTCAGGGCCGATCATTTCCGCCGCATCCTGGGAGTTCCACAGGATGTGGTGTATCGGTGTCTTGAAGTCGTGAGCGCTGAAGTCGGCGAAGCGGGCCAGGAGCCCGGTCGTCCGGCTTCGTTCGTCCTCCAGTCGGCGCCGCTCGGAAATGTCGCGCGCGAAGCCAGCCGCCGCGACAATGCGATCCGTGGCATTGCGAACCGGCGAGATGGACAGCGAGACCTCGACCCGGGTGCCGTCCTTGCGGCGGCGGATCGTCTCATAGTGCTGGATCCGCTCACCCCTGGCGATCCGGGCCCGGATATCCAGCTCCTCCTGCCGCCGGTCGGGATCATCAGGGATCACGATGTCAATCGACTGGCCGATCGCCCCCTCGGCGGTGTAGCCGTACATCTTGGTAGCCGCATCGTTCCAGGACAGAATCTCGCCTCTCAGATTCTGCGACACGATGGCATCGTCGGAGTTCTCCACGATCGCTGCCAGGTACTGCACGGCCTGGAACATCCGCCGCTCGGAGATATCCCTGGCGAACCCGGCGGCCGCGACAATGCGGCCGGTGCCGTCACGGACCGGCGAGATAGACAGCGAAACCTCAAGAAGACTACCGTCCTTGCGGCGCCGGACGGTCTCATAGTGCTCGATCCGCTCGCCGCCAGCGATCCGGGCGCGGATAGCCAGCTCCTCCTGCCGCCGGTCGGGATCATCAGTGATCACGATGTCAATCGACTGGCCGATGGCCTCCTGCGCGGTGTAGCCGTACATCTTCGTGGCCGCGTCGTTCCACGACAAGATCTCGCCGTCCAGGTCTTTTGACACCACGGCATCATCGGAGTTCTCCACGATCGCCGCCTGATACTGCGCGGCCTGGAACACCCGCCGCTCAGAGACATCGCGAGCGAACCCCGCCGCCGCGACGATCTCGCCGGAGGTAGTCCTGACCGGCGAGATCGACAGCGAGACCTCCACCCGGGTGCCGTCCTTGCGGCGGCGGATCGTCTCATAGTGCTGGATCCGCTCACCCCTGGCGATCCGGGCCCGGATATCCAGCTCCTCCTGCCGCCGGTCAGGATCATCAGGGATCACGATGTCAATCGGCCGGCCGATCGCTTCCTCAGCGGTGTAGCCGTACATCTTCGTGGCCGCGTCGTTCCACGACAAGATCTCCCCGCCCAGGTTCTTCGACACCACGGCATCGTCGGAGTTCTCCACGATCGCCGCCTGATACTGCGCGGCCTGGAACACCCGCCGCTCGGAAATATCGCGAGCGAAGCCGGCCGCCGCGACGATGCGGCCGGTGCCGTCACGAACCGGCGAGATGGACAGCGAGACCTCCACCCGGGTGCCGTCCTTGCGGCGCCGGACGGTCTCATAGTGCTCGATCCGCTCACCGCCGGCGATCCGGGCCCGGATATCCAGCTCCTCCTGCCGCCGGTCAGGATCATCAGGGATCACGATGTCGATTGGCTGATGCGTGGCTTCCTGCGCGGTGTAGCCGTACATCTTCGTGGCCGCGTCGTTCCACGACAAGATCTCCCCGCCCAGCGTCTCTGACACGATCGCGTCATCGGAATTCTCCACGATCGCCGCCTGATACTGCGCGGCCTCGAACACCCGCCGCTCGGAAATATCGCGAGCGAACCCCGCCGCCGCGACGATGCGGCCGGTGCCGTCACGAACCGGCGAAATGGACATCGAGACCTCGACCCGGGTGCCGTCCTTGCGGCGGCGGATCGTCTCGTAGTGCTCGATCCGCTCGCCGCCCGCGATCCGGGCCCGGATATCCAGCTCCTCCTGCCGCCGCTCGGGATCATCAGGGATCACGATGTCAATCGGCTGGCCGATCGCCTCCTGCGCGGTGTAGCCGTACATCCTCGTGGCCGCGTCGTTCCACGACAAGATCTCGCCATCCAGATTCTTCGACACCACGGCGTCGTCGGAGTTCTCCACGATCGCCGCCAGGTACTCGGCGGAGTCATACTCGGTGCTTCCAAGCGGTGCAGATGCGGTCGGACGCGCTCCCACCATCGGGAATCACCGCCTTTCCGAACTCTTCTTTGCTAGCCCGTAGAATCTCACTCCTGATGGACTCGTGAACAGCCTATCTCTGCGGCATACGATCCACTCAATTCTGGGGTGACGTCACCACTGGCCCATTTGTCCCTCTCGTGCCTGGCCGCGCCGATTCATACCATCGCAGCCAGCCCGCCAGCATGGCCGCGACGTGCGGCATCTCGCATGAGGCCCGGAGGCCCAAAAACGAGGGAGCGCACGTGACGACTATTGGGCTGGGCAATGATAGCAGGTCAGCCGAAGGTAGGCATACAGGCACAATCGGGGCTCCCGGCTAACGCAAGAAGCACCCGCAGATCTGTGAGGTAGTCGATGTCCGTTATGACGCCGTTCCACGGGCCCGCATAGTCGGCTCAGATGCTCGTATACCGAATCTACCCGCACCTGCCTGGCGCCCCGTCGGACGCCGCGGGGCATCCGATGTACGTGAGCACTCAGGGTGCAGGGCGCCTCGATAATCCCGGCCAATACCGAATCTGGTACCTGGCGCTCGAGCCTGCCGGGGCCGTCGCGGAGGCTTTCGGCGATCTAAACGAGTGGAATACTGAGATGTTCGCTTTCCCGTCGCTTCCTGAGAGCCGCCTGACTCTGGCTACATACCACCTGCAGGACGATATCCCGCTGCTAGATCTCGATGATGCACGTAATCTTTATGTGAGAGGCCTCCGACCCACTCAGATCATCGAGAGGAACCGGACCGCAACGCAGGCATGGGCACTGGGCATATACAGCGAACGCAATGATCGGGGCGCGCGGATATGGCACGGCGTCAGATGGTGGAGCTACCACCGGCCGCAATGGCGGATTGTCGGCTACTGGGGCGACGACTCTCCGCGAGTGCTCCAAATCGAAGAACTCACCGTGGCGACCCCCGCTGTAACCGATGCGGCGACTTCGCTCAAACGGCGGGTCAGGTTGCCTACTGCTCCCCCCAGCCAGGTGCGGGAAGCGGCCGCGTTTCGCGAGGAGGTATTCAAGAAAGCCACCACGGACGACCCAGCCGAAGCTGAACTTCCAGATTCCTGCCCGAATCCTGCGACGCCGGCGCGCCGACGAGCGCGGCCGCTGGATCTGAGCCGGCTTTGACCTCGCAATGGCGACCTATCCGACGGGCAAGTCCCCGGCCGCATCGCCTGTCTTGTTCAGCGGATGGCGGCCTGGCGCAGTTGTCCAGCCGGGGTCAGGCCGGGTGGGCGGTGCTCGGCTTCCACTCCGAACGCGCCGTCCGCCGTCGCTCCCGCCGACTGCCCACCCGAGGCCGGACCCGCTGCGTTGCTGCGCGGCCTGGCTGCTCGGTCAGTTGCTGCCAGCCGACCCCGGCGGACAGGCCATTCACGCCGATGTACCCGCCGGGCAGCAACTCAAAGGGCCGCTTGATCTGGTTCTGGTAGTCGAATTTGGCCGTGCCCGGCCGCCAGAACGGCTCGAACCAGGACGGGAAGACGAAGTCTGAGACCGGCGTGCCGCCGATCTGGTAGCCGTACTGGTCCGCTTCGCAGGCGTCGCACACCTCGTAGGCGAACAAGATCCCGGCATGGATTCCATCCTGGCCGACCCGCTCGACGAACGCTGCCAGGTTGATGCCAGGGTCAGCGAGCATTTCAAGCAGTTCGTGCGACGCGGTGACCGTCCAGCTATTCCCGCTGTCGATGTCGCTCTGGGCGAAAACCTTGCCCAACGGCAGGCCCTGGCTGGTGAGGTCGTGGTAGCCCAGCGCCCCGGCCTGGTCGGAACTGTCGAGGATGGCCAGCCACCAAGCCCCCGGCGGCGGGGGAGTTCCCTGCGGCACGAACTCAAGGTCGGCATCAATACCCCAGACGGGAGCGAAGTCCCGGTGCACTTGCGCCTGCAGCGCGCCGACCGCCCCCTGCACGTCAGCGTCGGAGACGGCGTTACTTGCGTTGATCACGGCAACCTTGATGTCAGCCATGACTTCCTCCCTTGGCCGCCGTGGCGGCCAATGTCAACATTTCGCTCTCTCCACAACGGAGCGCGCAGGCACGCGGCAGATACACGGTCCCGCCCGCTCCGGTCACGGGCCCCGGTGCTGGGCGAGGACGAGAGGCTCACCAACAGCGACGCCGGCGCCGCGGGAATGCCGCATTGCCAGGGCCCCGCACTCAGACGGCGACCACGCAGTCATCTGAGCTGTAGTTGCCCATGACGCTGACGATCCCGGCGCTGCCGTCGCCGAAGAACCGGGAGAATATGCCGGCTGGGCGGCCGCCGAACAGCATTGGCCCGAACACCGGGGCGACCTCGACGTCGTGCGGCTCGTCTGCCTCGTCGGCGATCATCGCCAGCCTGCACGTGCGCGGCGCCACGAACTCCTGCACCACGCTGGTGCTCGCCTCGGCGGCCGCGACCACCGCGGTCTCCCACTCCGCCTGGCCTGCCTCGCGGCCGATGATGACCTGCTTGCCGCTCATCCCAAGGCTCTCCTTGAGCACCAGCAGCTCACGGTGGTCCACGCTGAACCGGACAAGGTCGACCTCCTGGTCACCCCAGGTTGTCCGCCGGTGGCAGAGGGTCCGGGTCCACGGCAGATACGCCTCGACAAGGGCCCGCTCGGCCGCGCTCATCCACGGCCGCCCCTCCGACAGCAGGCTCATAGTCAGCTTGCTGGACAGGAACGTGGAGGTCTGGGTGCCCACCAGCAGGCAGCCGTTGTCCAGCGCGGCCCGGACAGGCGCGGTGTCGATGCCCAGCTCGCGCCAGTCTGGGATGGTGAAGTTCCGCAGCCCAAGCGGGTAGCGCAGGTGCGATGGGCAGTCCCAGGCCTCGTGCAGGTCCTCGGGCTCGAAGAAGCGCGCGGTGAGCCCGTGGCTGTTGAGGTACTCGGCCTCGAGGTCGAAGTACCTGGTGGACTCCACGCCCTGGTCGCGGACGCTGCCCACCAGAGCCAGCCGGGGCGCCACGGCCAGTTCCGCGCACAGGCCACGGAACATCTCCGCCCGCACGGCGAACGGGTCCTGGTAGCTGAAGGGCACCCTGCCCTCGTCGTCGGCGTAAAGCTTGCGCCACACCTCAAGGCGGCAGTGCGTCTCCACCGGCCCGCCGAGCGCCCCGCTGACGTTGAACTCAAGGAACTGCGGCCCGTCTGGCCCGATCACGATGTCTGGCCGGGCCACGCAGTCGGCATACCGTTCCTCGATGAACTGGTCATCGACGAACAACTGGCACTCGCTCGGCGGCATGTTGTACGCCGCCAGCCTGCCGGCCGTGGTGTCCGCGCTCTCCAGGGCGGTGCGGCGCACCAGGTCGAGCAGCGCCGCGGTCACGCGGAACAACGCGGCGTAGGACGCACGCGGCAGCGCGATCGGCGCCGCGGGCAGCAGCGGCTGGTACGGCCAGCCAGTGTCCCGGATCTCGGCGCGCAGCATCTCCCTGATCGTGTCCGCGGGCGCGGCGGGTGTCAGCCGGTGCCTGCCGAACCACGGGTGCCCAGAAGCCGCGTGGCTTCCAACGTCATCGAGCGCGGTCATCCGTCCTCGCCCCGTCTGCCATGTCACTTCGAGCCGTCCGAACCGGGCGCCGCTCCGACATGACATGAATAGCCGATCACTGCGGGTCGCACAACTATCCGATCGGCGTGACCAGCGGGTCAACCGTCAGTGCCGAGCCCGCCAGGGCCCGGCCTCGATCCGGTCGAGTGCCGGGTCAGCACCTGACCCGCTGGGCCGCCGTCGGGCCGGCCACCTGGAAGCGGTGGTTTCGGCAGGCCAGCGACTGTACGGTCTGAGCATGCGGAACCGCCGGTGACCGCGCCGGTTCGTCTGATGCACCGCACACGGGAGAACGACGCATGACGCTGCGCCGCGTCAAGGACAATGAGTACGTTGAAGAGCACGGCGGGGACTACGAGGACTTCGAGCCTGGCATGGTGATCCGGCACTGGCCCGGACGGACCATCTCCGAGGCCGACAACACCTGGCTGACCCTGCTGACCATGAACCAGCACCCGCTGCATTTCGACCGGCACTATGCGGAGGGCGCCGAGTACGGGCAGGTCCTGGTCAACAGCGGGATTGTGCTGTGTCTGGTCGGCGGCATGACCGTGCAGGCGCTGTCCGCGCGGGCGGTGGCCAACCTCGGCTGGGACAAGGTCCGCGTGAAGGAGCCCGTGTTCATTGGCGACACGCTCTACGCGACGAGCCGGATTCTGCACAGACGGCTATCCAAGTCCAGGCCGCGGCAGGGGATCATCACGGTGCAGACTACCGGCACGAAGTCGACCGGGGAGACCGTCATCGTGTTCGAGCGGTCTTTCATGGTCCGCTGCCGCGAGGCGGGCTGACGCTCAGCAGGCGGCGCGCGCGGCCTCGCGGAGCGCCGCAGCGGCGGCCGTGTCCTCGATGGCCATTCCCACGCTGCGGAACAGCGAGGTCCGTCCGTGCCCCCCAGTCTCACCGTTGACCAGGGCGCCAAGCTCGTGCAGGTCGTCCACGCCGATCAGCCCGTCAGCCAGTGCGGCCCGCACCTCGCCTGCGTCCTCGATCGCCGCAGCCCGCTCCTCCACGACGACGAACGCGGCCGCCAGTAGTGCCGGGTCAACTTCGACCGCGTCCTCGTGGGTGCCGCCGATCACGTTGACATGCGCCCCGGGCGCCACCCAGTCGGCCGCCACCAGCGGCGTCCTGTCGCTGGTTGAGGTCGCCGTGCAGATGACCGCGGCGTCGGCGATGGCGGTCTTCGCCGTGCCGCACACGGTGATCTTGACCGGGCGGCCCGCGGTGTCGCTGACCCACTCAGCGAACCTCTCCGTACGGGCCCGGGTGCGGGAGAACACTCGGACCGATCGGATCGGGCGCACCGCGAACATGGCCCGCACCAGCGCCCGCGCCTGCACCCCGGCGCCGATTACGGCAAGGTCCTCGGCGTCCTTCGATGCGCACAGGCCGGTCGCCAGGCCAGCGACAGCGCCGGTGCGGACTGCGGTCAGCTCGCCTCCGTCAAGCAGCGCCGTGATCTGCCCGGTCTCGGTGTCGGTCAGCACGACCACGCCATGGATCAGCGGCAGCCCACGATCCGGGTTGTCCGGGGTGAGCGTGGTGATCTTGACGCTGCCCACCCTGCGCCGCTCCCAGATCGCCGGGCCGACCACCAACTGCCGCCCCGGCCCGTGCTCGACGATCGTCCGCGACGGCGACCGCGTCCGGCCAGCCGACAGGTCAGCGAACGCGTCGGCCAGCGCCTCGATCACTCGCACCAGCCGGTCAGCGCCCGCCATGTCCTGCGCACCGATCATCACCGGCTCGGTCATGCGGCGGCCCTTCCCGTGCTCGGCCCGGCCACGACGCCGATCCGCCCGGTTTCCTCACTGATCGTCATGGCCCGCGTCCTCGCCGCTGCCGTGATCCCGGCCGAACCGCTTGGCCCACGCGTCACCGAGCGCCACCGTCGCGCGGGCCATCCGGGCGAACGGCGGGCCGACCATGTTCCCGTCAAGGACCGCGATCCCGCCGTCCGCCGCCATGACGGCCTCTGTGACCCGCCGGGCCTGCCGCAGGCCCTCCGGGTTGGGCCGCAGGACCCGGTTGATCTCGCCCAGCTCGCTCGGATGCACGGTCGCCTTGCCGTGGAAACCCAGCTGGCGCATTCGGTCGATCTCCTCTGCCAGCACCTCCGATTCTGCGAGCCGGAAATTGGCGGTGTCGACGCAGGCGATACCGTGCCGGGCGCAGGCCAGTGCCATCGCCTGCCGGGCCGCGAGCATGCCTGCCCAGGTGATGTCGATGCCCAAGGTGGCGGCCAGGTCCGCCGAGCCGAGGATCAGCCCGTCCGCGCACGCCGCGATCGCGTCGATGTCGTCGACGGCCGCCGGGGTCTCCACGGTCACGAAGATCTCCGGGTGTGCCCCCGTAGAGGCAAGCGTGCCGCGCATCAGCGTCACCTCGACTGCGGACTCCACCATCGTCATCACGATGAAGCCCGGCCTGACCGGGCACTCGGCGAGCATCACCAGGTCGTGCACCGCCTCGATGGTGCCAAGCTCGTTGACCCGGACGGCGATGTTCGCGGGCTCGGGCGCCTTGTCAAGCGCCGCCCGGCACACCATCCGCGCCGCGGGCTTCTTCTGCGACGGGACGCCGTCCTCCAGGTCGATCAGATGCACGTCCGCGTCGTAGGACCAGGCCTTCACGACCCGGTCAAGCGACAGCGCAGGCGTGTACAGGATGCTGCGCGGGATCGCCTGGGCGGTGCCCGTCATCGAGCCGCCTCCTGCGGAAGACCGGCCGCCTGCTGTGCACCCGCTTCGACCAGCACCGCGCACAGCCCGCGGATCTGCTCGCCGGTCTGGCCAGCGCGGAGCATCACCCGCAGCCCCGCCGTGCCGCGGGCGACGATCGGGAAGAACACCGGGGAGACGTAAAACCCGGCCTCGTACACCCGGCGGCCCGCCTCGATCACCGTCTCATCGCTCATCGGTATGATCCGGATCGGGTACGTCGTCCCGCTCTGCCCGGTCTTGATGTGCGTGTCGAACAACTCGATATTGCCGCGCAGCCGCCGCTGGAGCATGGTCAGTTCCTCGGTGCGGTGGATCTCCGCCGACGCTAGGGAGGCCCCGACCGCGGCCGTGTTCATTGGCTGCGAGTAGCACAGGGCGCCAGCGAACCGCTCAATCACCCGCAGCGTCTTCTTCGGGTAGCCGTCGAGCATGATCGCCGCGCCGCTGGTTCCGAACGCCTTGTTCAGGGTCGCGACGGTGATCGTCCGCTCGCCCAGCACCGGGCAGTGCGAGCGGATGTAGCCGATGCCGCGCTCGCCGTACGCCGAGATGGAGTGTGAGTCGTCGTAGTACACGAGCAGGCCGTACTTGTCCTGCAGCCCGGCCAGCTCCAGCACCGGTGCGTACCCGCCCAGGCTGTCCGAGCCGTCCACGACGTAGCAGACGCGCTCGTACTGCTTGCACATATCCTCGATGAACCCGACGTCATGGTGGTCGCAGCTCACGACCTCCGTCTCGTCGGCGCAGGTCGGCTTGGCACTGGCCAGCGACACGTGGCAGTTCTTGTCGAACGCCATCAGCGGCCGGACCCCGTTTCCCAGGTGCCCGGAGGCGACCAGCGGCAGCAGGCCCGCGCTGGCGACCCCTGCCGAGATCGCGCTGACCACCTCGGCGCCGAACAGCTCGCCGAGCGAGGCCTCAAGCTCCAGCAACGCAGGGATCTGCACCCGGCTGCGCGGGATGCAGTGGTCAAGTACGCCGAACCTGCCCAGCGCGGCGACCGCGCCCTCGATGACCTTGGGGTGGCTGTCCAGGTCCAGGTAGGAGCAGCAGGTGAAGTTGACGAACTCGTGCCCGGCCGCGGTGCGCAGCACGCCCTCGGAGAGCTCGGCGACGATCCCGGCCAGCCCGCTGCGCTCGGAGGAGTCCCAGAACGCGTTCCCGACACCGATGGCCTTGTCGTTGTTGCGGTACCGGTGGGCTGGGGTGATGGTCTTGCGGACGCTCATCGGGTGCCCACCGGCGACGCCTGCGCTGGCTGGTAGTTGTAGACGCCCTTGAGCTTGCGGTACGCGGCCGTGTAGAGCGCCACGCCGAGCACGTAGGGCCTGCGGAGGATCTTCGGGTCACGCAGCCAGAAGTTCATGTTGATGTTCATCTCATCCAGCGACTCGGCCTGGTGCCACCAGCCGAGTGGCAGGTAGAGCATCTGTCCGGGCTCCAGGATCAGCTCCCGGCGCTCGGCCAGCTTGGGCACGAGCCTCGGGAAGCGCGCCGGGTCCACGTCGTCGAAGTCGAAGACCTGCGACTTGTCGCCGAACCCGCGCGCCAGCGACCTCGGATAGTACTCCCAGGACCCCGGGGGCGCCAGGACGAACCGCTTGCGGCCCTCCAGCGCGATGTTGAAGTTCTCCAGCTCGTCGAAGTGGCTCTGGGTGAACACGCCGCGGTGGCTGACCCACAGGTTGGCCGCGTTCAGCGAGCGCTGGTAGTCGAACAGCTTCCCGGCGTCAAAACCGAGGATCGCGTTGACGTCGGCCGGGCTGTTGCGGATGTTCGACACGATGCGGTTCCAGGTGCCGGGGTCGGTCTGGTACTGATCGTCCTCGAAGAACTCCCTGAGCCGGATCTCCTTGGTGCTCCACCGCTGCGAGTTCTGCTTGTTGCTCGGCTCGGTGAAAACGGTCACTGCCATGTTGCCGAGGCGCTCGGCCACGCCCTCCTTGCCGAGGCCCTGGACGCCCCTGGGCAGCGTGATCACCACCGGGATATCGGCCCGGATGAGAGCCCGCCGCCCGAAGGCCGTGAACTGGTCGAACGAGAGATGAGGGACGGGCGGGCCCGCGAGACCTTCCCGTTCGGCTGCCGGATGTGCCGTGCTCATAGCTGCTGTCCTCGCTCTTCTCATGCCGTCATTCCCGAAGCCGGTGCCTGAGCCTGTTCCTGAGCCGGTCTGCTCCGCAGCGCCGGCTGGCCAGCGACGCTCAGGCCCAGGGCGACGATCCCGCCGCCGACCGCCGTCCATGCCGCCTGCCAGGAACCTCCCAAGCCAGCCAGCCGCCCGCCCACAGCAGTCCCCAGCGCTATGCCGACCGCCCCGGCGCTGGTGAGCCACGAGAACCCCGCAGAGAGAGAGCCCTTCGGGGCCAGCGACTCCAGCAGCGTGCTGCCCGCGATCAGTGCCGGGGCGATCGCGATGCCCGCGACGACGGCGAGGAAGGCCATCACGAAGTCCGAACCCGCGAAGGCCAGCGGGACCACGCCAAGCGTCAGCAGGCAGGTGGTGATCGAGAGCAGCCGTGCCTGCGACGGCCGCCAGCTCACCGCACCGTAGACCGCGCCCCCGGTGAAGCTGCCCGCCGCTGCCAGCGACAGGAGCACGCCGCCGAGCCACGGCACCGACCGCTCCCTGGCGAACGCGATCATCGTGACGTCGACCGCGCCAAGCAGGAAACCCATCCCGGCGTAGCAGACCATCAGCACCCGTACCCCGGGCACTGCGATCGCCCGCTCGGAGCCGCGGCCCCGCGTCGGCTCGGACACCGGCTCGGACCGGCGGTGCAGCGCGACGGCGATGGAGCCGGTCGTGGTCAGCACGCCGCAGGCGACCAGGCCAGCGGCCGGGTGCACCGCCGAGGCCAGCACGGCGACCAGCAGCGGCCCGAGCAGGAAAATAATCTCTTCCAGCATGGACTCTAAGGCGTAGGCCGTTCGCAGCATGTCGCGGCCGACCATTGCCGCCCACCGCACCAGCATGAACGAGCCAACCGAGACCGCGGTACACCCGGTGCCCACCGCCGCGACGATCACCAGCCACAGCGGGGCCCTGAGCATGATCGATACCACCAGCAGCGCGATCCCCAGCGCGTGCGCCGGGCACGCGGTGAGCAGCACCCGCCGCTGGCTGAACCGATCGGCCAGCCGCCCGAACGCCGGGCACGCCACCCCCTGCGAGACCAGCATCGCCGCCGACACCGCCCCAGCGGTCCCCAGCGACCCGGTGACCGCCGAGATCAGCATCAGGCAGCCGATGGACCGCATGGCGATCGGGAACCGGCCGACCATCCCCAAGAACGTCAGCGCCGCGGCGCCCGGCACCCGCAGTAACCGGGCATAGGACCCGAACCCGGAGTTCGACCCTGATGTGCCGCCAGACACGATAACCCAGCTCCTGTGCAGTGCCAGGACCCCACACGAGGGTCTGATCTGGGGCTCTGAGCCTACCAGTCGCGTCTGTCCGTAAGCTGTCATCGACCCCTGGCGAGGCCATCCGGGCATTCCAGGCATTCACCCATTCACTGTCAGGCCGCTCCAGCTGAATGGCGGAAGTCCAGCACAGAACACATTCCCCGGCGGCATGCGAATCATGACTCACCACGCGCCTTGGGCCAGGTGCCCGCCGCTGAAAGATGCCGGCTAGCGCTAACAAGTGTTCGGATCAATTGTTAAGCGTGATAAGGGTATATTTATGAACGTGCCCGTGACATACTAATCGATTGGCGGGCCCGGCACGCATGAGCCGCGCGGGGCGCGAAGGCCGCCGAGTCCGCCACCGCCACGATGGAGCGCTGACGTCCGGGTCATTGTCATTTACCGCCCGTCACATCGCCCGTTCGATCAGATATATCGGAGGATCTGTGCGCACAATATTACTTACCAGGCAGGCAGGCTTAATCACCGCAGTTGCCGCTCTCGGAGCGCTCGGCCTGTCGGCGCCCGTCGGGGCAGCAGCCGCCGTCGGGCCTGCTGCCGCGCATGGCCCGGTGCCGCACGCGCCCCGGCCAGCATGGCTGAACACTGAGCACCGCGCGGCGCCGCTGCCGGCCGGCGAGCGGGCAGTCTGCCCGGCGCCATCGCGCCCGGGCCAGATGCAGTGCATGTCGATCATCCGCACGACGGCCAGCCGTCAGGCGGCCAGGCCGGCGGCGAGGATCCTCGGCTACGGCCCGGCTAGCCTGCGCAGCGCATACAAGATCGCGCTGGCCGCGGCCAGGAGCGGCCGCGGCCGGGCGATAGCGATCGTCGATGCGTTCAGTGACCCGAGAGCCGCGTCAGACCTGGCAACCTACCGCGCGCACTATCATCTGGGCTCCTGCACGAAGGCCAACCGCTGCCTGCGGATCCTCAACGAGCACGGGAAGGCCAGCCCGCTGCCAGCCGCGAACCGGAACTGGGCCGCCGAGGAATCACTTGACCTGGACATGGTCTCTGCGATCTGCCCGAAGTGCCACATCCTGCTGGTCGAGGCACACACCGCTTCGGCCTCGGACCTCGCCATCGCGGAGAACACCGCCGTCGCCAAGGGCGCGCGGTACGTGTCCAATAGCTGGTCGGGCGGTGAGTTCCTCGGGCAGGACACCTTCAACCATTTCTTCAACCACCCGGGCGCGGCCATCGATTTCGCGTCAGGAGACTTCGGCTACGGTCCCGCCTACCCGACCGATCTGCAGTACGTGACCGCCGTCGGGGGCACCACGCTGCGGCACTCCCGCACCAGGCGAGGCTGGACCGAGACTGTGTGGGGGTCGCGCAAGCCCCGCGGTGCGCTGGGGACCGGTTCCGGCTGCTCCACGCTCGAGGCCAAGCCGTCCTGGCAGCTAGCGGACGCGACCGCGCCGGACGGCTGCCTGAACCGAACCGAGAACGATGTTGCCGCTGACGCCAATCCCAGGACCGGGGTCGCCGTCTTCGACACCTACCGGATACCGGGGAGCTGGCATGAGTTCGGCGGGACCAGCGCGGCGACCCCGATCATCACGGCGGTCTATGCCCTGGCCGGGACGCCGACCAGCGGGAGCTATCCGGCCGAGTACCCCTACCTGCACTCTCGGGGGCTATTCAACGTCGCCTCCGGGTCCGATGGCAGCTGCGAGGCGAACCGGCAATACCTGTGCAGTGGCGGGCACGGCTACAACGGGCCCACTGGCCTGGGCACCCCGAACGGGACCGGCGCGTTCACCGATCACTCGGCCCGGCGGGTGACGCTGGTCGACCCGGGTACCCAGGACCGCGGGGCCGGCACCAGCTTCTCGCTCAGGATCAAGGGCCTGGACACCAGGACCGGCGCCACGTCGCTTAGTTACCAGGCTTCCGGGCTGCCGGGCGGCCTAGCCATCGGCTCGGTCCCGCAGTCGACCGACGGCCTGATCACCGGCACCCTGCCGGGCCCGGGCACCTTCAACGTCACCGTCACCGCCGCCGATGGCGCCGTCACCGGCTCCACCCGCTTCACCATCGTGACCGTGCCGTCCCTGACCGCGGCGGTCCCGGCGACAGGCCCGGTCAGCCTTCACCTCAGATCCGGCAGATTCAAGTGCCTCGACGACAACGGCGGCGGGGCCGGCACCGCGTCTGTGCTCCAGCCATGCGGCAACCCGGTGAACCAGGACTGGGCCTACGTCTCAGGCGGCAGGCCCGATGGGATCAGCGAGCTGACCATCGACAGTCTGTGCCTCGCAGTGTCAGGGTCCACCGCCGCGCTGGCTGCCTGCGACCCTGGATCGGCCGGCCAGCAGTGGGTCTACCTCGGCTTCGGCCTGCTGCAGAACCCGGCTACCGGGGGCTGCCTGTCCGCGGCGCCCAGTCTTGGCAACGGAACGACGGTCGGCGTGGCAGCCTGCGCTGGCACTGGGAACCAGCGGTGGGATCTGCCTACAGGCCCGATCATCAACGGCGCGGCGGCTGACTGCCTCGACAACCCGAACAGCCTCATCCTCGGGACGCAATCCGACATCGCTGTCTGCGTGACCGCGGAACCCGCGCAGCAGTGGACAGTCGACAACGGCGGCTTCATCGCCCAGCGCTTCTGCCTGCAAGTGCTGGGCGGAAGCCTGCTCGATGGCGGCATAGTCGTCGTCGACTCCTGCTTCGTCGCTGGCGACCTCTGGATACCAACGCCCAATGGCGAGCTCGTCAACACCAACTCCGGCCGGTGCCTGGCAGATGCTGGCGACGGCCCGGCGGGCACCAAGGTGGTGCAAGAGGACTGCTACGGGCGGGCCGGGGAGATATGGGCCATCAACTAGGACACTGAAGACCGCGAAACTCCGGGCCGGCCACGGCGCGGCAACGTTGCACGGGCGTCAGCATGCGTCCTGTCCGGCGACCATCTGAGCGACCCTGGCCGGCATCGCGGGAAGTTGCTTGCTGTCTCTTGACACCGCAGTCCTTCAAGGCTTAACTCACATCATAAATTAAGTTGTGTCAAAAGTGCACCGTCAAGGACGGCGCCCAGGTCAACGGCATCGAGATCCTGTCGCGAGGATAAGAGGAGAACCAGCTCATCCCGGTTCGAATGCTGTAGGCGATCAGGTTTCTGGCGGCCGCCATTGGTGCTCGCCGGGTGGCGGCCGTGACACGAGCATGACGAGCTGATTCGGAGTTCACATGAACAGAGCACGTCGCCATAAGGCCGCGGCATTCACCGCCTTACTTGTCCTGGGTTCTCTCACGCTCGGGGCCTCAGCGGCACAGGCCCAGATGCGGGCACCCGCAGCCCAACCCGCAGCGTGCGCCATTCCGGGCCCGCCGGCGGGCGACGAACTGACCGCCAACTATGACTCGTCGATCACCATCACCTGGCCGGCGAGCGCGGGCGCCGCCAGCTACAACCTCTACCGGGGCACGAGTTCGGGCGGCGAGGGCAGTACCCCGATCGCGAGCACCACCAGCACGACCTACACGGACAAGAACCTCAGCAGCACGCCCGTCTACTTCTACCAGATCACCGCGGTGAACTCCTGCGGCGAATCCGCCCGGACGCCCGAGGACGCGTCAAAGACCCCGCCGCCGCCAAGCACTGGCGGCACCACCGCAGGCGTGACCTCGGGCAACAGCCTGGTCTTCTACTGCAAAGACGCACGGCTGGCCGGATTCGACTGGTTCCAGACCTTGAGCGGCTGGTTCCCCCAGGTACTCGGGTCGTCAGGCTCCATTTCCCCGGGACAACAAGTCGTGGACATGGCCTATGCCACCAATGGCAGCATGACATTCAACAACGTCGTCGTGCCGACCAGCGGTCTGTATACGGTCGACTGGCGGTACGCTTTCCAGGGCGGTCTCTTCCCCGGCGTCAACAACCGGCAAATGGGGCTCATGGTCAACGGAACCGTCATCACCACCACCGAGCGCTTCCCGATCACCGGCAGTTTCGACACCTACCAGCACTCGTTCCTTCAGGTTCACCTGAACGCCGGCGTGAACTCGATCAGCATGCTCGCCGTCAGCGACCACGGTGTCTCCCGTGTCGACCAGCTGACCGTCACCCCGGCGACCGCGTCGGTCCCGAGCGGGCCGACCAACCTGAGCGTGACGGCAGGTAATACCACGGCGGCACTGCACTGGACGGCCAGCACAAGCGGCAACCCGACCTCGTACAGCATCTACCGCGGCACAAAATCCGACGGAGAAGCGAACACGCCGATTGCCACCGTAAGCGGCACCACAATCACGTTTACCGACACCGGCCTGACCAACGGGAAGACCTACTTCTACAACGTGGCAGCCAGCAACAGCGTCGGCGTGTCACCGGACTCGAACGAGGTCTCGGTCACGCCCGCCGCCACCGTCACCGTCCCGCCGGCCCCGACCGGCCTGAGCGCCACGGCAGGCACCGGCTCGGTCGGACTGAACTGGAGCGCCAGCACCGGCGCCACCAGCTACAGCATCTACCGCGGAACCGCCCCCGGCGCGGAAGGCGCCACGGCGATAGATACCGCCACGTCGAACAGCTTCACCGACACCGGGCTCACCAACGGCACCACGTATTACTACAAGGTCACCGCTAGCAACTCGGCGGGCACATCGGCAAGCTCGAACGAGGCCAGCGCGACGCCGACCGCCGGATCGGGCACGCTGCTGTCCCAGGGCCGGCCTGCCACCGCATCCTCGCTGCAGAGCGCCTCGTACCCGGCCTCGAACGCCGTCGACGGCAATCTCAGCACCCGCTGGTCCAGCGCGTTCAGTGACCCGCAATGGCTGGAGGTCGACCTCGGGGCCGCGCATACCATCAGCAAGGTTGTCCTGGACTGGGAAACCGCGTATGCCAAGGCCTTCCAGATCCAGACATCCACGGACGGGACGAACTGGACCACGATCTATTCCACGACCACAGGAACCGGCGGCACCCAGACCCTCAACATCACAGGTACCGGGCGGTACGTCCGCATGTACGGCACGCAGCGGGCGACAGGGTACGGCTACTCACTGTGGGAGTTCCAGATCTTCGGAACCTGACACCCTCAGATAGCGCGGCCGAATCGGGTTCCGGCGAGGCTCACCCGCCGGAACCCGGTTCGTACACGAGGCTGATGCTCGAAGCCAGGGTCGTGGATGAACGGGTCGGGGCTGACGTCATCGATCTGTATCCAGGAGTCGGCGCCCGGCGCCCAGTAGCCGACGAACGGGGCGCCCGGGCCGCGCCGCTTGGATGCGACCCGGGGGCTGTTACGGGGTGATCGCGATGGCGACTGGGTGGGTTCCGACCTTGATCGCGGTGAGCGCGGTATTGGTGGCGATCCGGATCGGGGTCACGTGGTTGCCGCCGCTGTCAGCGACGTAGGCGGTCTTCCCGTCCGGGGTGATCGCGATCGCCCTCGGATCGTGCCCGACCTTGATGGCCTTGAGCGCGGTGTTGGTGGCGATCCGGATCGGGGTCACCGTGCCCAGCTCGCCGGTGCCAACGTAGCTGTTGGCGATGTAGGCGGTCTTGCCGTCCGGGGTGATCGCGATCGCATCTGGACTGTGCCCGACCTTGATGGCCTTGAGCGCGGTGTTGGTGGCGATCCGGATCGGGGTCACCGTGCCCGAGTTGTGATTGACCACGTAGGCGGTCTTCCCGTCCGGGGTGATCGCGATGGCGTCAGGAGCTCTGCCGACCTTGATGGCCTTGAGCGCGGTGTTGGTGGCGATCCGGATCGGGGTCACCGTCCCCGAGTTGTGATTGACCACGTAAACGGTCTTCCCGTCCGGGGTGATCGCGATCGCGTCCGGGTGGGTTCCGACCTTGATGGCCTTGAGCGCGGTGTTGGTGGCCGTGCGGATCGGGGTCACCCTACCCGCTGTCCAGTTGATGACGTATGCGGTCTTCCCGCGCGGGGTGATCGCGATGGCGCCGGGACCGCCCCCGGCCTTGATCGCCCGAAGCGCGGTGTTTGTGGCCGTCCAGATCGGCGTCACCGTGAAATCCTCGGCGTTGAGGACGTAGGCGGTCTTGCCGTCAGGGGTGATCGCGATCGCCCAGGGACCAGCGCCGACCGTGATGGCCGGGAGCGCGGTGCTGGTGGCCGTGTCGATCGGAATCACCTCGCCCTGGTGCTGCATGGCGACGTAGGCGGTTTTGCCGTCCGGGGTGATCGCGATCGCCTCCGGGCAGCACCCTACGCTGATTCCGTTGCCGGGGACGTTGGCAGCAGTGCTGATCGGGGTCACCGTGCCCTCGCCAAAGACACCGCCGCTGCCACTGCCGACATAGGCGGTCACCGGCACCGGTGCCCGCGGGGCGGTGCCCGCCGCGCCAGCGGCGCCGACTCCGGCCAACCCGGATGCGGCCAGCACAAGGCCCGCAGCCGAGCTGCAGAACATCCGCGTGATGGTTCTGGTCATGGGAGATGCCATCCCTTTCCCCGCCCTGGCCGGGGATCCGCCCTGGCCGGGGATCCGGCCAGGGCGGGAGCCGCGCTCGGGGGCAGTGCCGTCAGTCTCCCACCCGTGACACGCGCCGCCGCGATGGGAGTTCCACGGTGGCCGGTGCTCGCTAAGCCGTCGCGCGCATCAGATGGGCTCGCTCCTGAGTTCAGTCAGCCCGAATCCCCGGGCCAGTCAGGGTCACTCGGGTCGGGTCATGACGGGTGCTCCCACGGCGCGGAGAATGCCTGCCCACCGTAAAGGTCGGACGGCTTGGACAGAGTGTCCTGGGCACTCATGTCGCTGTTGTCGCGGGTGGGCCGATCTCGGGGGGGCACCCCGGGCAGACCATGATCACGGAGTTCTTTCGGCGCGGGTGACTGAGAGAACCTCGTGATCATGAAAGACAGCCACCGCCGGCACCATGACCCCCGTGCCACGGCGGCACGCTCTGCCACATCGGCATTGGTCAGACCCACGCCGAACCCAGTCGCCGCCGCTCGCCCCGGTGGACCAGGCCCCGGACCCGCCGATCCAGAACACCCACACCGCCGCCAGCGAGATCGGATGCGCATTCACATGCGACTCACAATCCCGTTCGCCGCCGACACCACTGCCATTGAGGCCTCGCCTGCCGCCGACCGGAACTCGGTCACGGCGTTCCACCACCTCGCAGCGCTCAGCCGATCGCCCACTGGTTTCCGCAACTGGCACGGGACACAGGGGTACATGTCACCGCCGCGTGGCTTCAGCTACGATCACGCTCGATACCCAGCCTTGGCGCGGACGATTGGGACACTCCCCCGCCAGCCGACACACACGGCAACCTCCTGTCTCGCGGGACAGGCCAAGGTCGACCTCTTGGAAGTTGATCTCCCGGATGCTCGAGCGGCTGGGAAGTGCCAAGGGATCCTGTGACCTGGCCTGATGCCCGTTCTGACCTGGTGGGCGATAGTGGGATCGAACCACTGACTTCCTCGGTGTGAACGAAGTACGGTTGCCTGCCCGATCAGCATGAACGATAAAGGGGCAGCTCAGACGCTTCTCTTCAGCCCAGCTGGGGGCGGATGAGGCGAGTTCGCCGCAGTTGCGATCTCCCAAATTCCTCCCAGTCGATCAAGGAGGAGCTTCATGCTGCACGCCCAGCCACGTACCGGCCTAGGCGCATCGACCATTCAGGCGACGGAATCGTCTCCAGTCCTGAGCCCGGCAACCAGGAACTCTCCCAGCCGCGGCATGGCCCCAAGAGCATGGCGGCCCTGGCCGCTCCTGATCCTGGCGTTGCCCGCCGCGGTCGCGGTCTGGTCCGGGTGGGTTGGGATCGGCCAGATGACAGGCTTCGGGCAGGTCCATCCGCTGCCCGGGATCTGGGATTCCTTCCATGTCAACACCGCGGTCACGCTGCCGGTCGGCGTGGAGGCATACGCTGCCTATGCCCTCCGGGCCTGGCTGTCCGCCACCGGCCAGGTGTCCGCCAGGACCCGCCGGTTCGCCCGGTGGTCCGCGATCGGATCCCTCGTGCTGGGCATGGCAGGGCAGATCGCCTACCATCTCCTCGCGCAGGCCCGCGCAGCACACGCACCCTGGGGCATCACCACAGCCGTGTCCTGCCTGCCCGTCCTGGTCCTGGGCATGGGCGCCGCCCTCGCCCACCTGCTCCGCGACGACGCACAGATCGCAAGCCAGGCCGATCACGCCCACTCCCCTGACCTCTACCAGGCAGCCGGCCAACCGAACGCCGACGCCGAACACAGAGACCAGACCGCAGCGACCTGCCGACGGGATCGGCTAGCTGAAGCAGAAGCGAGGGCGACGCGACTCACCGAGGCCGGAAGGCGCGTTTCCCGGCGCACGCTGCGCGCCGATGGCCTGCGCGGCTCGAACGCGGATCTGGGCGCGCTTGCGCGCGTCCTAAAGTCCGAGCTGGCCGCCCGGAGAATAGTGTCCGACAGCACATAGCTGGCGGCTGGAGTCCGACAGCCCAGCACCCAGGGAATTGTCAGGCCGCCGCGCACACGACTTTCGCCGCGGATCGGCAGCGGTCTTTGTGGACAAGCCATCGCTGGGCGGCGACACCGCCGACGTCGTCAGCAAGCTCCGGCGGCTGCTACTCGCAGCGACGATCGTCGTGCTCGACGAGGATCCCGACGCATCGGACATCGTCGAGGTGACCCTTGCGGGGGCCGACGCGTACGCGCCGAAAGATCAGCTGGCCGACGTCATCCTCGGCAAGGCGCGGTGGACAAGACGGGTGGCTGAGCCGGCCGACATGGTCATCAGGAACTACGCGAAGGATTCGCTGCAGGAGGCGGCGCGCCTTCCGCTGGTCGCGCGCAAGGAGTCTTTGACAGACCTTCTGCTCCGCACCGTCACCGGAGTGGTCGAGACGAACAAGCCGCTGATCGTGCCCGCGAGACAGCCGCTGGAACGCACGCTGCTCGATGAGTTCACCACGCCGGGAGTCGGCTACACCCCCATCGCGCCCGAGGTGCCCGACGAGACGGGCTCGCCCGAGCCGCCCGAGCCACCGCCGCTGTTCTGGAACACGCGGTTTCCCGAGGACCTGGGCATCTTGCGGAACAAACCGCACATCGTCGCCGCCGGGGGCGAATACCTGCTCCAGACGGTGCTTGAGCCGTATCCGGGACGCCGCCGCCAAGTCACGGCCCGAGCATGCCGGGGGGCTGGTCGACAAGCAGGTGCGCTTCAGGCTCCAGGCCCAGGACGGCGCGTTCCGGGCAGGCCCTCCCCCGCGGCGAGCACCTCATGGCCGCGATCGACGCCCACGAGCACACCCACCTCACCGGTCCCGCAGCCGACGAGGCCGCCCGCCGCCTGGAAACCTTCGGTGAACGCGGCCCGTTTCCACGGCAAGGTCGTCCTGGACGGCAACCGGCTGCGGCGGCTCATGGCCAGACACGGCCCGGCTGGGTGTTGCGACCTCTTCGGAGGCAGGCTGCCGATCAGGCTGCCGAGGTTTCTATGCCCTCAATGTCGGGCTGGGTGTTGCGACAGGAAAGTTCATCTGGCGGGACTATCCCATGGGCGAGTTTCTATGCCCTCGATGTCGGGCTGGGTGTTGCGACCGTGGGGGATTACTGCCAAACGTGTCAGACCTACGGTTTCTATGCCCTCGATGTCGGGCTGGGTGTTGCGACCCCAAGCAGAAGAGACCGCTCGCCCCAGCAAGCGCCAGTGTTTCTATGCCCTCGATGTCGGGCTGGGTGTTGCGACCAAGGACGACCTCATCAAGTACTATTTGTCCGAAGGTTTCTATGCCCTCGATGTCGGGCTGGGTGTTGCGACGGCGCCGTCTTCCGGGTGGAGGTCGGGAACGTTCCGGGTTTCTATGCCCTCGATGTCGGGCTGGGTGTTGCGACGGCCAGACGGCGGCGATAAGTTCTTCGACGCACTGTTTCTATGCCCTCGATGTCGGGCTGGGTGTTGCGACGCCTCGGCGGTGCTCGCGCCTGTGCTTGCCCGTTTCTATGCCCTCGATGTCGGGCTGGGTGTTGCGACGAGAACGAGGAAATCGAGCTCACGTTCAAGAAGATCGGGTTTCTATGCCCTCGATGTCGGGCTGGGTGTTGCGACCTTATTCGCGGAGCTGGCTCGCGCACGCGAGTGTTTCTATGCCCTCGATGTCGGGCTGGTGTTGCGACACGCGGCCCGCCGGTACTACCTGTACGAGTGACGGGCGGCTCCGACGTGTTTCTATGCCCTCGATGTCGGGCTGGGTGTTGCGACGACCGAACTGATCAACTGGCTCAAGAGCTACTCCGGTTTCTATGCCCTCGATGTCGGGCTGGGTGTTGCGACCGGCCTTGGTTGCTCTCGCTGGCTGCCAAAGCAGCACGTTTCTATGCCCTCGATGTCGGGCTGGGTGTTGCGACGGATGCGGTTTTGGGGTGGCTGTGAGCTGGGCGTTTGCTGTCCGTTCCGCCATCCTCTCGGGGATGGGACTGGTTCGGCAAGGATTCGAGGCCGAAACGATGGTGACAGGCCGTTGACCTGGGTGTGCGCGGTGCGCCAACCTCGGCCGTTTGCGCGCTTCGGCGAGAGTGCTGTACCGGCTCTCAGATCTGCTGATCAACGACTCCTGCCGACTTCCAGGCGGTCACCCTGCCCGGCCAGCACGGCGGGCCAGGTCCGGCACCTTCGCCGGGACGTTTCATGCGTCGAACCAGCGGTTGAGTTCTGCGCCTATTTGCCGATCGCTGGGGGCGATCGACCGGGCCCACCGGCCGTCGGACGTGATGCGAGTCCGGGCTCGTGGGCGCGGGCGGGAGCCATTCGCTGTGGAAGGCGAGCGATCGGAGCCGCCAGGCGGTGCCGTCGTGGCGGACTCGCAGCCATAGCGGCGAAGCCCGCCGTGCCGACTCGCCGTCCATGTGGACATCGACGGTGGCTTTGCGCTGGGCGGGCTCGCCGTTCGAGTCACGTGGTCCCTGGTGGTCGCTGTAGGGGATGGGCAGGCCGAGCGCGGCGGCGGTCAGCGGGCCCTGCTGGGTGCGGTGACCGGGAGCCGGGTTGTTGAGAAATGGTTGCCCGACGTCGGTGTAGGTCTGGGAGTGCGTGCCGCTGGGTGGCCGTGATCCGGCGATTCGCCGGCTGGCTCTGTGCCGGAATCCCCGAAGCCAGGTTCCGGCGTTGTCGAGCGCAGCGCGCCAGTCACCGGCCGTGCCCTGGAGTTGATCTTCGTTGTCGGCGCTGCAGCGGTGCCGGTCGACTCCGGCGCGTGACGGTTGCGCCTGTCTTCGGCCGGGATCGGGTGATGAGGGCACTGGCTAGGGCTCCCATCGGTGTATGGCCGCGACTTCGGTGATTGGCGCACACGGGGAGTCTTCGTTGCGTTACAGTCGGCGAGTCTTCGGCGCAGGCCGGAGGAGGGGTGGCGTTTGAGCACGGGATTATCCAGCGGCGACGCCGGGCGTGATCTTGTCATTGTCGCGGTCACGGGCGTGCAGCGGTTCATTGGCGAGGCACGGTCGACTGCCGACGTGCGCGCTGGGAGCGAGATCGTCGCCAGGCTCGCGTTGTCGGTGGCGGGCGTGTTCGCCGGGCCGGACGCCGAGCTTGTGTTTCCGTCAGTGGCTTCTGGTACTTCCGGCGGACCGCCGGGGCGTTCTGGCCTGGCGGGTGTTGAGGACGCCGGGAGCGGCATGCCGAACCGGGTGGCGGCCCTGGTCACCGCCGGCGCTGGCGAGGAGGTGGCGCGGCGGGCGGTGGCGGCTGCTCAGCGGGCGTGGGATGGCTGGGTCCGTGACACGCTGAGCGAGTTCGCCGATACGCCGGGGTTCCCGGCGGTGCAGTGGGTGTGCGTGCCTGCTGGCGCGGATGGCTATGCGGGGCAGTGGGAGCGGGCGCGCACCTTGATGGATGCCCGGCGGCGGATCCGTGACTTCGCTCCGCAGCAGTGGGCGGGGCGGGTGCTGTGCTCGCTCAGTCCTCGCTGGCCCGCTGGGCCAGGCCCGGTGAAGCTCAGGCCCTACCAGCAGGACACGCTGAGCGCGGCGAACTGGGTGAAGCGCCGGTGGCGGCAGACACGGAACCTGACCGGGTTCGCCTCGACCAGTTCGATCGCCTCTGCTGCCTTCCGCCGTGACGTGCTCGGCTGCCTTGACGACCAGCGGGTCAGGGGTGCGGTGGGCAGGCTGGCTGAGGCGGCGCGGCAGCTTGCTGACGAGCAGGAGACGGCGGTGCCCGGGCTCCCGGAAGGCGAGGACGAGCTCGGCCGGTGGCTGGAGCGATCAGCCGGCCCATGGGTCTACCGGGACAGGTGGCAGGCCGAGCCGCTGGCCAGGCAGTGCGGGCTGGATGTCGGCGCGATCAGGCCAGCTGTCGGCCAGGGCTCCGAGGCGGCCAGCGATCTGGTCCGCCTCATGCAGGAGTGGGGCACCCGGCCGCCCGCCAGCCACCTGGCCGTGCTCGTGCAGGACGTGAACCGCATGGGCTTGTTCCTGTCCGGCCAGGCCCCGGACGCGGCCGGCCGTGAGCTGGCCGTCTCCGCGGATGCCCACCGCCGGGTTTCGGATCGGCTCCGCGAGATCGCCCGCCGTCAGATGAGTGTCCTGCAGCGTGGCGATGTGCACGGTGTGCCGGTGTATGCCGGGGGTGACGACCTGCTGGCGTTCGCCCCGGCGGCATCCGCCTTGCGCGCCGCCGCCGATTGTCAGGAGCTGATCGGGGATGACCTGCCGACCGCCAGCACGGCGGTGCTGTTCTTCCATCACCGCGCCGGCCTGCAGCCCGCCATCACGCAGGCAAGGGACATGCTCGACGATGCCAAGGCCGCCGCGCCGGGCCGGCCGGTGCTGGCCGCTGGCTTTCACCGCCGCTCCGGCGCTGGCGGGCACACGGTTCAGCGCTGGAGCGCGGACGACGGCCGCTCCGCGGCCGACCTGCTCGGCCTGTTCACCGTCAATGCCGATTGCGAGTTGTCCCCCCGGCTCGTCGGTGATCTTGAGCGGGATCGCGCCGAACTGGCCGGCTTGCAGGAACGCGACCGGGATCTGTACCGCGCCGAGCTGGGACGGCTGGTCCGCCGCCATGTCCGCATGCCGGCCGGGGCGCCGCCGGATGCCAGCGGCCGGGCCGTGGATCGGGCGGCGAGCGCGGCAGCCGACGCCCTCGAGTGGCTTGGCAGCGGCGAGCTCTCGCCGCACGAGCCCGGCGGGGCCGGGCCCCGGCCGGCGCTTGCGGCGCGTGTCGGGGTCTTCCTGCGGCAGGAGGCCCGGTGACCGGGCCGCGCGAGCTGTCCTGGCTTGCCCTTGTGCCGAGGGACACCATCTTCATCAGGGACGGCCGGTCGTTCGACGCGGCAGCTGACACCACGGCGCGGTCGGTGCTGCCGCACCCGAGCACGATCGCGGGCGCGGTCGGCGCGGCGTACGGCGCCAAGCCGAAGGCGGCACGCGGAACGGTTCCCGACGAGGTGCTCGGCCCCGTGCTGGCCAGGCGGCTCGGCACGGACTGGCACGCATACTTCCCGGTGCCTGCCGACCTGGTGGCGGAGGACGACACCGTGCTGCGCCTGCGGCCCGCATCCGCGCTGGGCAGCACGGACCTCGGCAGCGCGGGCACGGGTAGCACGGGCACGGGCAGCGCCCCGGAGCGCTGGCTGGTGCCGCCGGCCGGCGCGGGCAAGGTCAAGCCGGTGAGCGGCTGGCTGCCCGGCGCGGTACTGGCCGATTATCTGAGTGGACGCCTCGGCGGGTCCGGCCGGATGCCGAAGGCGGATCTGCGGCTGGAAGACCCGCTGCGGCCCGAGCAGCGGATCGGCCTGGCCCGCACGCCTGACCGGATCGCGCGGCCGGAGTACCTCTATCAGGCCATTCATCTGCGGCCGGCCGACGGCTGGGCGTTCCTCGCGGGTTGCGCGCTGCCCGCCGGATGGCACCGTGCAGCGGCCGGGCCGGTGCGGTTCGGCGGGCGGGGCCGGCTGGCTGATGTGCAGGCCGCCGCAGATGTGACCTGGCCGGCCCGGCCGGAGGCGTTTCCCGGCGGCCGGGTGCTGGCCTACCTCGCCACTCCCGCGCTGTGGCCTGACGGCTGGCGGATTCCGCTGCCGCCGGAGGCAACACTGGCCGCCGCGGCAGCAGGAGAGCCCATCCCCGTCGGCACGACGACGGCGGACGCCAGCTGGCGGGCGAACCGGATGCTGCGCTGGGCGGCGCCGGCCGGGTCGGTGTATCTGCTGCGGTTCGGTGACGAGACGTCCGCCGCGAAATGGGCAGCGCGCACGCACGGCACCGCCTACGGGCTGGCTGATGACGACCCGCGCCGGACGGCCGGGTTCGGAGTGGTGCTGACGGGAGTGTGGGAATGACCGAGTACCTGCTGTACCTGTATGCCGAGTCGCCGGTGCACACGGGCGCGGCCGGCAGCCTGGACATGCTGGATCTGCCCGTGCAGCGGGAGGCCGCCACCGGGTACCCGGTGATCTGGGGCCAGAGCCTGAAGGGTGCGCTCCGCCAGGCCGCCACCGACCAGGCGGACCGGGACGGCTCCGCCTGGACCAGGCCCCTGGTCACCGAAGTGTTCGGCTCGGAGGTCGGCGATCCGGGCAGCGACGGCGGAACCACCGCAGGCCTGCTCGCGGTCGGCGATGCCCAGCTTGTGGCCATGCCGGTGCCGACCTTGCGGTACACGTTCGCGTGGGTCACCTCGGAGATCGCGCTTGGCCGGCTGGCACGCAAGTACGCCGCGCTCGGTGCCGCCGAGTCTGCCCCCGCGATCCCGCAGGTCAGTGAGGACGCGGGCGCCGCCGCCGGCGAGCGCTGGCAGTGGGCTGAGCTGCTGGCCAGGGACGCGATCGGCGAGGGCGAGGACGCTGCCGTGTTCTCCCCGTTCGCCGCCAAGATCCGCACGGATCTGCTCCTGGGGGGCTCGGAGATTGTCCCGGTCCTGTTCCGTGAGTGCACCGAGCAGGCGGTACGGGTCCAGCTCAGCGCAGCCAAGACGGTCCAGAACGGCCCGTTCTACAGCGAGTACCTGCCCGCCGAGACGATCCTGGCCGCGTCCCTGACGCTGCGCCAGCCGCCTGGCGAGAACGGGCAGGCAGGGCATGACCGGCGGGCCGCCGTGCTGGGTGACCTGCTGGACCGCAAGCTGCTCCAGGTCGGCGGCGACGAGACCCTCGGCAAGGGCCTGGTCTGGGGGCGGTTGCTGGGAAAAGGGCGGCAGCGGTGAGCGTCCGGCGGCTCGACCAGGGCATGGCGGCAGCGGCCGCGGCGCTGCTCCCGTCCGAACGGGACCTCAGCGCCGCGGAACGCAAGGCCCTGCGCACCAGGTACCGGCAGCTACGGGCGATGCTGCACACCGCTGGCCTGGCCGCGACCTACGCGTTCGTGGTAGCCAAGGCCGGCGCCGACGCGGACGGCGAGGCCGGGCCGCTGCAAGCGGCCTATGAGAAGGCAGCCAGCGGAATCCGCGACCGGCTGGCCGGGCTTGGGCTGCTGACGGGGGACCGCCGCCGGATGGACGCGCGCGAGGTGCTCAGGCAGTTCGGCGAGATGCCGGGCGCCGACTACGCCCGGTCCAGCGCCGAGGCGGCGGCGCTGCTGACCTGGCTGAGCCGGCTCGCGGACGCCTGCTACCCGCCCGGCCAGGACGACGACGCCGGGCCGGGGGAAGGCCGGTGACCATACCGGCCGCCGGGCCGCTCGGCAAGATCGTCGGCGCTGGTGACGTGATCAGCGTGTCAGGGAAGCCAGCCGGAACGGGCGCCAGTTCGCTGATCATGCTCAACAGGCTCGCGTTCGTCACCGACGGCAAGATCGACGAGGACGCCGGGCGGGCGCTGCTGCGCTGGGCGTCTGGCACCGGCCTCGGACAGGACGCCCAGCAGGTGCGCCAGGTTGCCGATCGCCGCGCGCAGGCCGTCGCCGCGCTGCGGGCCAGTGGTCAGGCGGTGGGACGCCTGCGGGCTGAACCGGAATGGCGGCTGGCGGCCGGCATCGGGAACCGCGCCAACGCGCACGAGATCGGCCTGTCACTGCACGGTACCTACGGCTGGCCGGTCATTCCGGGCTCGTCGCTGAAGGGCCTGGCCGCCGCGTGGGCAGCCGCGTCCGACGCGGATGCGGCCGAGGTGGCCAAGGTGTTCGGCGGCCCGCGGCCGCCGGCCGGGACCGACCAGCCTCGCCAGCCGCGAGAACGGCGCACGGCCCGCCGGGGCAGCGTCCGCTTCCTGGACGCGATCCCGGCCGACGGGCCGGTGCGGGTCGTGCTCGATGTGCTGACCCCGCACGTCAAGCCCTACTACGACAAGACCGTCCCTGCGTCAGGAACCGCCGTCGCCCGGTCGGCCGGAGGCCAGCCAGACACTGCTCACCCCGGCCGGGCGCGCCCGGCCGGCGGCGGGCGGCTGCCCGCGCCGGCCGAGCACCACAACCCGGTTCCGATCAGCTTCCTCACCGTGACCGGAGCGTTCGCCGTCGACCTGTACGGACCCGACGCCGGTGACGTCGCCAAGGCGGCGCAATGGCTGATCGACGCGGGCGCGGAGCTAGGCGCGGGCGCCAAGACCGCGGCTGGATACGGCTACCTCAAGCTGACCTGGCTGGAACGCCCGGAGGACCTCCGGTGACCGTCCACGTGATCTCAGTCGGGAAGAGCCTGACCGACTGCATGGAGACCCCGGACCAGTGCCGGGCCTTGAAAGGAAAGCCGGACCTCGCCCAGCAGATCAGGAAAGCCAGCCCGCACCGCCTGGTCGAGGAGTTTGGCAAAAAGACGGGCCACGACGCGAGTGCCTGGCTCGCGAAGGCCCTGGCGCCCGAAGATGACCCCAGCCGCGATTCTCAGGCAGCGGATCGGGTCACCGGGATCTGCGCGGCGATCAGCCCACGCCTGTGGCCGGGAGGGATCAGCGCCGAGTTTGACACGTTCGACCGGGCCAGCGGCTCTGGGCGGCTGCTGAACCGTAAGGACATCGCTCTGCTGGTGTCCTCCGACACCGCCGAGGGGCTGGTCGCCGGGGTGTGGAACGCGACCGCCCTGACCGGCGGGGACCTGGCCCGGGTCCGTTACCTGGCCGATCCCGACGACTCGCCGACGGGCCTGCGCGGCCGCGCCGCCGTCGTCCGGGTTCCGTTCCTGGATGCCGGGGACGAGGCGGGATTCCGCCAGGCAATGCGCGGGCTGGGCCATCTCGGACGGAATCTGCTCGCGCATGGCGGCATTGACGCGCGGGAGCCGTTCCGGTTCTACTTGTCCGGCGGCTTCAAGGCCGCGATCCCCTACCTGATCGGGCTGGCCGAGGGCATCCGCTCCCTCGACCCGGATCGTGACGTGGCCGCCTACGTGCTCCACGACACGACGCGGGCCGGCGCGATCGGCCTGCCGCTGCGCTGGCTGATCAAGGAGAAGGTCACTGGCGAACTGACCGGCTTCGGAACCGACGGAACGCGCCGAGACAGCCCGCCCGCACCGCGATTCCTCGAAGGGTACGCCTACGACAAGGACGGCAGAACCTGGCGGCTGACCGCCTTCGGCGCGGGGCTGCGCGCGCTGTTCGGCCTTGACCCGGAGCCACTGGTCCGATGAGCTGGCACCGCCGAGCGGCGCGCGATGACCTGGCAGAGCTGACGGCCCGGCTCGCCGGCGGCATCGGCCCCGCCATCCAGCGCAGCCGCCCCGCGAGTTCGCAGCTAGGCAACAGCCAGGCGCTTGCGCGCTGGCCACCAGCGGGCAGCTTCTCCGTGCTGGCCCGGCT